>ERZ761597.169-NODE-169-length-13376-cov-116.613017_pt1 | contig 13376 bp, 26 predicted proteins | sample MGYA00433093_ERZ761597 | MGnify/ENA primary metagenome ERZ761597 (study PRJEB28899, sample SAMN03785557) | bioreactor sludge metagenome | biome: EBPR Sludge; feature: EBPR Bioreactor; material: 0.22µm filtered reactor supernatant | place: Saint Lucia: Queensland... | reverse complement strand
CCGCTGGTTTCGCGGCGGACCTGCCGGTGGGCTGCCCAGAGCGCCACGGCGAGGACGGCGAATGCGGTGAGCATCCACCTGGCCGTGTCGAAGACCACGACGGCAGCCACGACCGCGACCCCGACCACGACCTGTGCCCGTTTCACGGCTTGGCCTCTAGTTCGGCGAGGGCTCGCTTGTGGAGCCGGTCAGCGGTCCCCCAGGACACGCCGTACCGCGTGGCGGTCGCGTTCACGGATGCTTCTTCGCCTCGGGCTCGGGCGGCGCGGATGACTTCGGCGACCTCGATGACCCGTAGGTCGGTGCCATTCACGTTCCGCTTGGGGACCACGGGTACAGCGGTCACGGCGGGCGCGGCGGGCGCTGCCGGTTCGCCGGCAGGGACCGGAGCGACCCGAGCCACCTCGTCGGCCTCGGACACGTCCTGGGCGAGCAAGTGGGTACGGATCGCCGTGTCCAACCGGTACATGACGACAGCGACCACGGTGGCCATCCAGATCGCTATCGCGGCCTTCACCACAGGCGGCGGGGCGTCCCCATCGGGCCACGTCGACACGACACCGACACCGATCGCCACCGACATCCACATGATGGCGAGAGCAGCCTTGACGTCACGTCCCGCGATGAGCGTGGTCACGACGTACACGTGGATCAGTACCGGCAGGCACACCGCGATCCACTCGTGTAGGCCGGTGGCGACAGCGGCGTGCCACTCCAGCCACCCGCACAGGGCGACCCCAGCGGTCACCGCCACCCACCGGGCGCCGTTCATGACCTGTTCGCGTCTCACAGGACCCTCCAAGAGCCTCGTCCGTGCTTGACGACCAGGCCAGCGTCGACCGCGGCCTGCATCGCGTCCCGCTGCGTCCGCGGCTCCCACCGCGACCCGAGGGCCTTCCCCAACATGTCGGTGTCGATGACCGCGCCACGGTCCTGCGACCCGACGAGCACCTCGACCGCTTCCCGGGCCGTGCCAGCCGTCACCGGGGCAACCCCCGCGGTGGGCTCCTCGTCCTCGACGTCAAGCAGCTCGTAATCCGGGATCCGCGCGTATTCGTGCAACGCCTTTGTGATCCGCGGCTCGTAGAACGCCCGACACAACACCGGGACTTCGTGGTCGGGACCGATGTGCTGGTTCGCTCCAGCGACCCCCCGCGGCAGCTCGGTGACCGCCTGCATGTCGCCGCCGTCCGCGACATCGAAAACCTCGGTCCGCGAGTTCACGGCCCCCGAGAACTGGGAGACGTTCCCGGCCTTCATCTGCTCCCGGGCCTGCGACCCGCCCGCAGACCCGAACGCGGACATCGCATGATGGGTCTGCGACGCCCACCAGACCAGGATCCCGGCCTTCGCGAACTCACGCATGATCTTCGCGAACGTGTGCATCGCTTCCGTGTCCTCAGCCAACGCCGGCGCCTCATCGACCACCGCGAGGATCGCCGGTAGCCGCGGCGTCGGCGGCGGCCACGCCTTCAACAACCGCCCGAACCCGTTGCCGATTGGGTCGGTCATCCACGCCACCCGCGCCTGCCCCTCCAACAGGAGTCGTTGCGCGATCCGGCGGGCCCCGTCGAGGTCCTCCGCGTACGGGACACCCATGTCCCGCCACTCCCCCAACGACACCCCGCCCTGCATGTCGATCACCACCGGGTACACAACCCCAGCCGTCACAGCGGACAGGAGGGCCGTCTGCATCGACGCGGTCTTCCCGCCACGGGTGCGGCCCGTGAACCACCAGTGCCGGCCGCCCTGGGTGACTTCGTGGTCGACGGGATCGGGCAGCCACAACCTGGCGTACGCGGTGCCACCGTCAGCGGCGACACCCCACGCGAGACGCCCCGTCGCCGGGTCCAGGTTCGGGCCGGGCCACGGGTGGATGTCCCGGATCCGTGACTCACGTTCCTGGGCCTGCCGGGCCAGCCACCACGACATGACGACCCGGACCCGGACGAGCGTGTTCGTGTCCGTGGCGTGGACACTCACCCCGGCGTCGACGGTGCCGTACGCGCCAGCGATCGCCGGGATCTGCGATACGAACGTCCCCGGATGCTGGGAGATGTCCGCGACCCGGACGAGCAGGTCCCATCCGTAGCGGGCACCGTGCTCATCCTCGAGAGGAATCGACTGGACGACGGACGTCCCCCGCAGGACCGCCGGGAACACCGTCGGCGGGGTGATAACCACCGGTTCCGCGGGCGGGGATGGCCGCCGCGCGGACCGGCGTGCACGGAACGTCGACAGACTCATGACAGGTGCACTGTCCTTTCGCTGGCGATGGAGGTCTGCCAGATCGCTTCCGGGGCCCCCAACGACGTGATCACCGGGACGTCGTCGTCGCCTTCGTCGTCGATGTCCGCGGCGACCCACAGGACCGCCCACGTCAACGGGTTCACGGCAACCACGACGGCGTTCCACCACCCGCCGCCGGACACCCACAGGGGGACGTCCAGTAACGCCCACACGAGCGTGTACGCGACGATCGTGGCCCGCGGCCACGTCGCTGCCGCGTCGACGATCGCCCACCCTGCCCAGATGGCGGCGCGGGCCGCCAACCGGCGACGGGGGATGTCGTGGTCCATCAGCTCTCCCGCAGGGAGCCGACGGTGGTCGGGTATCCGGTCAGGTGGGCCGCGGTCGCGTCGGCGGCCTCGAACAGGGGCGCGTACACGGTCGCCTGGTTCTGGACTGCCTTCTCCGTCTTGTCCATCGCGTCTCGGAGGAGTGCGGCGAGGAGCCGCCACGCCTCGACAGCGTCCTCGTGGGCCTGCAACGTCGGGCCGGTCGCGAAGCCGGATGCAGTCTCCACGTGCCGTTCCACCAGTTGGGCGGCCTGCGTCAGGCCGTCGCCGACGAGGTTGTCGAGGACGGCGGGCAGGGCAAGACCCTCCGCGGTGTGCTCCCGGATCGCCTTGTCCCCACCACCACTGCTCTTGCCGGCCGGGGACGATTTCGGTGCCTGCTTGGGGGCGTGGGCCTTCATCGATGCCACTTGGGTTCTCTCCCTTATCTCTCAGGCCGCACGGAACGCGGCAACAGGTGGTGACGGGCACAGGTGCGGGGTTGTGGCGTCAGCGGCCTCGAACAGGGGCGCCAACGTGGCCTCCTGGAGGTGGGCGGCGTCCCGGACCGCATCGACTGCTGCCTCGACCGCTGCCCGCGCAGCGCGGGTCTTCTCCGGGTCGCTGCCTGCTTCGTCGGCCAACGTCTCAGCCGTCGCGCACGCGGCGACCGCGTCTTCCCACGCCGCGGCGATCCCACCGGTGAGGCCGTGCCCGGTCCCTTGGTCGGCGTGGCGGCGGACCAAGTGCGTGAACCCGGTCATCCCGCACAGGCCGGGGATCATGGAGAGGGTCTGCCCGTACACGGTGTGAGAGCGCAGGGACCGGTCAGCGGTGGATTGCCCTGAGTCTCCTCTCGGGTGAGAGGGGCCGGTCGCCGTGGCATAGTCCTTCGGGGTCTTCCCTTCCCTCACGGGGGGGTGAAGGGGAGACCCCTCCCCATCTCTCCTCTCGCCCTTCTCACCTTCACTCTTCTCCGGGGTGGTCTCGGGGTGAGAGGGGAAAGGGGAGACGGGACGGTGAGAGGTGAACCATTCGACGGTCCTCTTCACTGCACCCACGAACCGGGAGAGGAACCCCCTCTTCTCCCGGTGAGAGGAGAGAGCGGGGCGAGGACGGGAAGTGGGGCGAGACGAGGAAGAGGGTGAGAGGGACGGGTTCCGCGTCGAGTGAGATCCCCCAACCGCCACGACCGGTCCCCCGCTATCGGCGGCAAGCCCCGCAACGAACACCACGGGCGCAGCCAGGACCAGGCCGACCCACCGGGCACCCCACCCGACCCACGCCCGACCCACAGGGTGAGTAGCCGCCGCAGCCCCAGCCAACACGACCAACACGAAGACCGGCAGGATCACCGCAACCACCCCCGACGGCCCCTCTCGAGAGGGGCTGGAGAAGTGGCAGTAGAAGTGGCGGTAGTGGCGGTCCCTATCGCTTCCGAACCCTCCCTATACGCGCGCGCGTATACACGCGCATAGGGCCCGCCGCTGCGTCTGCCACGGATCACCGCCGCTATCGCTGCCGCCGTCTCATCCCCGAACGTGTCGCCGGCCGCGCGGAGCGCCTGTGTCAGGTGCGCGGCGTACGCCTCGGCGAGGCCCGGGTTGACCGTCGCCAGTTTCGACGCGACCGCCCGGTGGATGTCCCACTCGCCCGCCGCGACCGCCAACCCGGCCACGTTCACCCGCCGCGCCACTAGAACCATCCCCCGATGTTCGCCAGCAACCAGTCAGCCGCCGTGACCACTGCTGTCGCGGCGGTCGCCCCGAACTCCCCCGGCGGCATCCCATGGGCGAGCAGCGATGGAACCACCAGCCATGCCGCGACGATCGGCAGCGACGCACTCACCGCGGACCACCTGTCCCACGTGAGGACGAGGACGGTGAAGAAGATCGCGAGGATGACCGCGGCGGTGAGGACCAAGCCGACCACGGGGTGGATAGCAGCGACCCACCCGACCGCGTCGTAGATCCACGTGAACATCGCGGCTCGTCCGGCGATGAGAGCGAACGCGACGGAGAGGGACCCTGTGGCCCAGTTGATGGGGGCGGAGAGGGCGCCGCCGTTGATGCGTGACCCGAGTGAGAGGGACGCCCAGGAGAGGACGCTGAACCCGACGATCGTCCACCATGCCGGGTTCATGTCAGGGTCCTTTCTCTGGGTCCGGGGGGAGGGGGGTCAGTGGTTGGTTTTCTGGCGGAAGAAGATCCACGCGGCGGCGGCGAGGAGCACGACACCGAGGACGGTGTTGGTGGTGGAGGTGAGGTGGTTGTGGTCGATTCCACGGCCTTGGGCCAGGCTGATCCGTCCTAGGCCGATGACGGCGAGGGCGAAGGCGAAGGCGAACCTCATGCTGCTACCTCCCCCCGGTGGTCTCGTTCGACCAGTTCCCCGGACGGGGTGACGGTCCATGCGCGGCGTTGCTTCTCGCTCAGCCCTCCGTAGATCCCCGACGGCTGCTTGGTTGTGATCGCCCACGTGAGACACGCCAACCGGGCGTAACAGCGGGCGCAGGTTCGGCGGGCGAGTCGTGCTTCGGCGCCTGTCCCTACGCCTTTGGCGGGCCAGAACGCTTCGGCGTCGGTCCTCGCGCAGGCCGCGTCGGTCATCCATGACAGGTCAGCGGGTTTCACGGTGTGCCTTCCTTGGCGATGCGGTGGACGTCATCGAGCACCACACGGACCGACGTCCGGATCTTGACTGCGCGGAGAGCGCCGTCCTCGATGAGCCGGTCGACCTGGTAGACGGACAGGCCGAGCAGGGATGCAGCCTCGCGCTTCGTGGCAAGGACTGGTTGGACGGTGCTCTGGCTCAACTGGGGCCTCCCTGGTGCTGGTTCACGTGAATTGGTGCCAGTGGTGCGGCTCTGATCAGAAACGCTAAGCTATAGTCCCGATAGTGTCAACAGGGACACGAGGGGCACGACTAGGTCACACGACGCCAAGGTGGGCAGCCAACTGATTGGCCCCTGTAGGGACACCTGACCGCTATCGTGCGAGACGTGACCGCCGAGGATGCGAAGGACGCGCGACTGTCCACAGTGGACGTCGCGAACCTCCTCGGCCTCGACCGACGCACCGTGCACAGGATCCCCAAGGCCGTCCTCGACTACTGGCAGACCCCCGGGGGAGGGCAACGCCGGCACCGCAGGTACAGGCGTCAAGACGTCGAGACGTACGCCCGCACAGTGCTAGGGAGAGACATCAATGACCCAGACCGCAGAGACACCTAGGCGGGCTGAACCGCAGCTCTGGCGGCCATCGTCGCCGATCTACCTCTACCGCTTGCTTGACGCCGAGAGAACCCCCGCGTCCGGTTAGGGACAGCGGGGGCTCCGCGACGCGTCGGAGGGGGGCCTAGAACGGCGGCTCGGTGGTGTCGCTGGGGCCAGCGGCCCACGGGTCGTCCACGGGCGCCTGAGGGTTGTTGGCAGGCTTCTCCCGGGCCACCTTCACCACACGGGCCGTCGCGCGGGACAGGTCAGGGCCGATCGCGTCCAACTCCATCTCAACCTGGCCGCGTGTCCCGCCACCGTTCTTGTCTTCCCAGGACCGGTACTTGAGGCGGCCGACAGCGATCACTCGTGTTCCGCGGACGAGGGACTCGGCACAGTTCTCTGCGAGGTCGCGCCATGCGGTGGCCCTGACGAACCATGTTTCGCCGTCGGCCCATTGGTCGCCTTTCTTGGTGCGGGGGGTGTTGGCGATTGTGAGGTTGGCGACCGCAGTCCCGGATGGCGTGAAGCGGATCTCCGGGTCGCTGGTCAGGTTACCGATGATCGTCGTTTGCGGTGCGTTCATGGTTGTTCCCTTCGTTTCGGGTGTGGCCCGCCGGCATGGACCCACTTCTTCATGGTCACGATGTTCGAGATGTGACTCCGCTCTACGCCGTACTCCTCAGCCAGGATCTGTTGGGGTTCACCCGCAGCGACCCTCTCCCTGATGTCCCTGACCATGAACTCGTTGAGTCGCGCCCCATGCCGTTCGCTGCCGACTGGCATGCGAGCACGACCCCAGGCGTCATCTGAGTTGTCTTGCCTAGTTCCGAAGTACAAGTGACTTGGCCGTACGCAAGAAGGATTGTCACAACGGTGGCATGCCACATGCCCGATCGGCTTAGAGTCGCCAGCTATGGATGTCAGGGCGAACTCATGTGCCCTGATATTGGCGCCATTTAGGGCGAAAACCCCGTACCCGGCGCCGCTGGTCCCCCCGGTCCATAGCCAGCAAGGCCCTAGCCAGGGCGCATGCGACGGTGGCGCACCCGCCTGAGTGTTCACCATGGACATGAAGCGTTCCAGCGGGGTCACGGAAGGCCGGCCGCCGTTGAGGGGTGGCCTTCCGCCACCGCTGGTAGCAGCGGCCACACATGCCACGTTTGGTTGCCGGCCGCTGGCACATTCGGGCCGAGCAGACTCCGTCGCCCTTGAGCCCGGGCGGGTCGAACTGGGTAGGCTGGGCCACAGCCCCTCCTTCTCGTGTGTCCGAGTGGGTCGGGTCAGCGGCCCTTGGTGTTCGACGCACCGGGGCCGTGCCCGTTGGTGAGGACATTCTATATGGTCTAGTACGCCAGTTCGAATGTGCGTGCCGGGCAGGGTCTGACAAGTGGGGCACACTTGAATTGTGTTATCGGACCGGCTAGAGTGTCCGTTATCAGCGACAGCCACACTGTGAGGAACCCACCATGAACATCAAGATCCCCGACATGACGACCGCCGCCACCGACGAGCAGGTCTACCAGTGGGACGCCGCCCGCTCCGTCCTCTCCGCCACGTCCGAGTTGAGGCGCGTCGCCGACCGCATCGACCGGGCAGCTTCCCACCTCGTCGAAGGCCGGGTGTCCGCTCGGGCAGCGTTCCCGAACGCTGGCGAGATCAGGGATGCCGTCAACGAGTTCCGGTCGGCGTCCGACGCCCTGATGTACCTCGACTCGGCGTTGGAGTCGGCGCTGCTCGCCGACCAGGCCCGCGCCTACGCCGCATCCGCTGCTACCGCCCAGGAGGGTTGACCGGTGGCCTTGCCTGTCGTCGAGCGGACTATCACGCTCCGGTGCCCCGCTTGCTGCCAGCGGTGCATCCACACTTTGACTGCTGGTGCTGCGCCGACTGTGGTCTGTGGTGGTTGCGGACACGAAACCCTGGAGGGTTAACCGATGGCTAAGCGCACGACATTCCGAGTGGCCCGGGTAGCGAGCGACGGGACCAAGTTGTCCTGGGTGCAGATTCCGTCAGAAGCGAAGGCGTACGCCTTGGTCCAGGAGTACCGCGACCGATACAGGCACAAGTTCGCCGGAGCCTACGTGGAGTATCGGGAAGCAGGCTCGGACGAGTGGCTGCCGTACGAGAGTTGGTGGGTTGACCGATGGTTGAGACCAACATCCCCGAGTGGGTCAGTGGCCTCCGGGACCGCCTCGTCAAGGCCGATGAAACCCTGCGCGACAACGCTGCAAGCGCCGCTGCCGCCGCGTACACAGACCATGGCACGGATGCGGCCCGTCTCAAGGCGAAGGCTGAGGGTGTCCGTCTGGCCTTGTCGTACCTCGATGAGTACCTCCGCGACGAAGCGGACTGCACGTGCGGCTACGGCGGGTTCCATGAGCCTCTCAACCAGCGGTGCGAGAGAAACAAGCGCGGAGAGGAGACCGGTCGTGGCTAAGGCGCGTGCTTTCAAGTGCTGCCTCGTGGTCCACGGAAGGCCGCAGCGGCGCTGGTCCAACCTGTACCCGTCTGAGGCGAAGATGTACGCGCATGTCGCGGCCATGCTCTCGGACGTCGAGAACGGGTTCGTGGTCGCGGATGGTGTGACGGCGATCCGGGTGGAGGTCCGTGACGCTGGGACCGATCACTGGCAGCATTTCGAGGACGTCGAGGTGCCCCGTGGCTGAGTCGAGGGTGGACCGTCTCACCCGTATCCGGGCATGGGTCGACGGGTCACGCGGCAACCGGGTGATGACGAATTGGGTGGGCGGTCCCGAGGTGTACCTATACCCGGAGGACGTCGAGTGGTTGCTGTCCCAGGTCGACCCTGACGACTCGTCCCGCCGCAAGGGGACGGTGACCCGTTGGGACGTCACGTCCGGGTTCATCACGGCCGACGATGGAACGTCGTGGTTCGTGTCGAAGAACTCCACGGGGGGTCGTGGGGCCCTGCCTGTCGGGGCAGTGGTGTCGTGGGTTGGGCGTCCGGTGGCGAAGCCGGGGAAGAAGTACCCAGAGGCATACGACGTGCGAGTGGAGGGGGACCGTGGCTGAGTCGGTAGAGGAGCGGATAGACCGGCTCACCCGATGGGCGTCCATCGCGCCTGAGATCCGCGTCGATGACGTCGAGTGGTTGCTGTCTCTGGTCGGTACCGGGGAACGCGAATACCGGGTCGAGTGGAGGGAGCCGGGTGAGGACGCGTGGCGTGTCCTTGAGCACTGCCCGTCCCTAGCCGATGCACTCCGCTGCGCCAACGACGCCTTCACCGGGTACGGGGACCCGATGACTTCCTATCGGGTGACGTCTGCTCCGGTGCAGGTCTGGACCGTGGAGGAGGAACAGTGACCCGCTATGCGCAGAACACGAACGTCTCCTCCGAGGCGTCCCGCAACGAGATCGAACGGACCCTACGCAAGTTCGGTGCAACCGAGTTCGCCTACGGCTGGCAGCAAGGCCACGCCGCTGTCGGGTTCGTCATCAGCGGACGGCAGGTCCGGTTCGTGCTGCACATGCCTGACCCGAACGACCGGGAGTTCACGCACACCCCGACCCGCCGCACGCCCCGTTCACCGGGTGAGGCGGAGAAGGCGTACGAGCAGGTGGTACGGCAGCGGTGGCGGGCGTTGGCCGCGGTCATCAAGGCGAAACTGGTGGCTGTCCAGGAGGGGATCGTGACGATCGAGGAGGAGTTCCTCGCTCATTTCGTTCTGCCGTCTGGGGCGACGATGGCGCAGGAGATGATCCCTCGCTTGGATGCTGCGTTGGATGGGCAGTCGATGCCGGCGTTGTTGCCTGGGCGGTCTTCTTGACTGGGCGGTACCGGTCGCGGCGGATGAAGCTGAAGCGGCATGACGCTGGCCAGAACCGGCACAACCGTGGGCTGTCGTGGATGTTGAAGGCGAACCGGGCTCAGGTTGAGCGAGGTTGGGCTGGTATGAAGCGGAAGCGACGCACCGAGGAGGAGCAGTGAGCGATCTTCTGGCGGAGCCGTCGGCGCACGCGGAGACCGTGGCGAGACTCGCTGAGGTCGAGAAGCAGTTGGACGCCGCGAACCTCGAGATCGGTCGGCTGTCAGTCGACGCGGCCAGGACACCGAAGCCCATGGATACCCGCAACTACTTGGAGGGGTTCCTCATCGGTGCTGCTTCGTGCGGGATCGGGACGACGGTAGCGAACGGGCATTGGGGTTCGTTCACGTTCTACCTGCTCCTTGGGATTGCCGGGTTCGGGTGGCGGGCTAGGCGGTTGATGGGCCGTGGGTGAGGCGACCGGCGACGTCCTCGTGACTCTGGTGATGCGGGAGTTCACGGGCACTGACGGGCGTCTCGTCTACGTGAGTGCCCTGAACGAGTTCTCGTGTCTGTCGGTCCCGGCTGACCTTCCCGAGGTCGTCTCCGTGCCTCCTGTGGCCTGCCTGCCGACCGCTCCCGGGTCCGTTGTCCGTGCCACGTTCCGGGGCCATCAAGGTGTCCAGTCGTGGGTGCGGACCTGCGATGGCAGATGGAAGACCAGCGACACCGGTGGCTTGTCGTACACGGACGCTGACCTTGACCTCGTCGAGGTGCCGTGGACACCAGAGGAGGTGCAGTGAACGAGAAGCGACCCGTGTGGCTCCTTGACGTCGACGGCGTCATCAACATGATCGGCTCCAAGCAGTCCAGATGGCCGGGCCCCATGCGCCGGGCAGATGTCTGCGGGTACCCGATCAGGTGGTCGCCGGCCCTCGTCGACGCCGTCAACACGGTGCACCGGTCCGGGATGTGCGAGGTCCGTTGGGCAACGACATGGATTGAGGGCGGCGCTGTCGACCGCCTCGCGGAGACTCTCGGCTTCGACTACTTCGAGACGGCGTACACGAGGTTCCCGCATGAGGTGCATGACGAGGCGAAGATGCGGGCCGCGGTTAGGGTCCTCGCTGTTGGTCGGCGCCTGGTGTGGACGGATGACGAAGTGGTCCCGTTGACGGCAGCGGACCGGGTGGCGTTGCTGGGCCCTGATGACGGGCGCTGGCTGACGATCCGTCCTGGGCAGTCGCGTGGACTGGGCCCGAAGGATCTTGCCGTTGTCGCTTCGTTCCTCGGCGATGGTTCGGCGTGCCACGCGCTGATCGACGCAGCAAACGAATGGGTCGCCTAGACTTGATGCGTGCACTGGGTCGTTGCCTGTCGCATGACGATGCGTCACCCGCGTGGGCGGCTCAAGTCAACGGACAGCGCGTAGCCCGACGGCTCCCCGGCGTGTAGGACACGTTGAGGGAGCCGTCGGTGCGTTCAAGGCAAGAGCGCTGAGGAAGGAAGAGGCGGGGCTGGTCACCTTGAGTAGGTGCCCGCCCCGTTGCCTTGACTTGGGACAGCAGACGCGTTGACCGTCCACCCTCTGCCGTCCGTATCGATCACCTCCTGAATCGCTTGATCAACCTTTTCCTCCAAAGCCTGCCCTTGACCTGTCCTGTCCTGTCCCTGTGGGTTAGCGACTGGCGAACCCATCTGGGAACCCACCTGGGTTCCATCAGTCCAGACCTCACGCGGAGCCTTCGCGCTCACATGCTTCTTGCCGTTCACCCGGTTCCGCTCCTGCTGAGCGATGACCTGCTCCCTGGTCCGCTGATAGGTGGCGTGGTGGCGGATGATGTAGGCGTCTCCGTCATCAGCCCAGAACCCCACGTCCACCAACTCGCGTGCCGCTTCCGGGCGGGTGATGAACTTCGACAGTCGGTCCTTCGGGAGACGGCAGTCGAGAAGTTTCCGGTTAGACCACGTGAGCCCCTCGTGGTGGGCGCGGTACGCGGCGTCGGAGAGGATGTCGCAGTCGTCAGCGAAGTCGTCTGAGGTCTTGGTCCAGGTCACTGCTTCGCCCCGGATCGGCGGGGGAGGTGACGGACAGGGGGGCATGCAGGTAACGTAGGTGCCATACGGCAGCACTCCTCACAGTGCTGAATGAAGGCCCTCGCGGACTCCCCAGCCTCGCGGGGGCCTTCGCCATGTCCAGTTGGTGACACTCAGTCTAGCGTGTCCGCACATTCTGGCTGCGCTATTGGTACTCCACCCTGCGGCCCCGCCCCCGCCGTGTCTGGGTCGTGTCGGGCCGGTTGCGGTGTCCATCCAACACATTTACAGTGTGGGGGACACACAGTGACAGCACGCACCACGCAGGGGAGAACCACACCATGGCCTGGATCACCACCACCGAAGCCGCCCTACGCCTCGGCGTCTCCGAGAAGACCCTCGAGTACTGGCGTGCCAAGAGGAAGGGCCCCAAGTTTTACCGGGCCAACCGGAACCTCGTCCGCTACAAGGACGACGAGGTCGACGCGTTCCTCGAATCCGCCGCCGTCGAAACCGACGGTACCCGGTGAACGGTCCCAGGATCGGCTCCCTGTGCACCGGCGCAGGAGGCCTCGACCAGGCCGCTGCCGCTGTCACGGGCGGCACTCTCGCCTGGGTGTCAGAGATCGCCCCCGGGCCGGTGAAGGTCCTCGCCCACCATTATCCGGATGTCCCGAACCTCGGCGACCTCACCGCCATCGACTGGACCGCAGCCGAACCGGTCGACGTCCTCACCGCCGGATACCCATGCCCCCCGTTCTCCCAAGCCGGAAAGCGGCTCGGTGTCGACGACGAACGCCACTTGTGGCCGTGGATCATCGAGGGGATCCGCGTCCTCCGTCCTCGGCTTGTCCTCTTGGAGAACGTGCGGGGGCATCTCACCCTCGGTCTCACCGCCGTGTTGGCTGATCTGGATCGGGCCGGGTACGACACTCGGTGGACGGTCCTCACCGCGTCAGCCGTCGGGGCGTGCCATGAACGGGCCCGCCTGTTCATCGCCGCTACCCCTCGCGGGGCGTGGGTGGTGCCGGCAGGTGATCCGTGCGCGTTGTTGGACGAGGCTGGTTGGGCGGCTCCGAATCATGCGCTGTTCGGGGACCCTGACCTGATCGGTGCACCACCTGCGTCGGGAGCCACCTCGGGTGGAGTGATGTGGGCGACGGAGCCACCCAGGGCGACTGATACGCCGACTCATCTGCTGCTGACGCCTACCGCGCAGCTCGCGATCAACGGCGGATCGCAGCACCCGGACAAACGGAAAGCCGGGGGGCACGGTCCGACCCTCGCAGACCAGGTGGAGTATCTTCTTCCTACCGTGACGGCTGCTGATGCGGGCTCGTCCGGTGGCTCTACCCCGTCTGATGTGACCCTCACCGATGCCGTGGTCCGCACCGAATGCGGGACCATCGACAACCCCCGCCACCTGCTGCCGACACCTACTGCCGTCCCGTACGGGAACAACCAGTCGGACAGCCCAGGGGCATCCGTGAGACCATCGCTTTGGGCGCTCACCCCGGAACTCCGGCCTGGGCGGTGGGGGCGTTACGCCGCTGCTGTCGCCCGCCACGAAGCCACCTTCGGTACCCCAGCACCATCGCCGACCGAACCGGGAAAGAACGGGCCACGCCTGAACCGGGCACTGCCCGCGTGGATGATGTGCCTACCGCAGATCGTTGCGACCCCAGGGCTGACACGGAACCAGGTGATCGAGGTCGCGGGGAACGGGTGTGTGCCCGCTCAGGCCGAGGCCGCGTTCAGGACGCTGCTGCTGGGGGCTTCAGTGGTGGCGGCGTGAC
>ERZ761597.168-NODE-168-length-13447-cov-4.969833_pt1 | contig 13447 bp, 25 predicted proteins | sample MGYA00433093_ERZ761597 | MGnify/ENA primary metagenome ERZ761597 (study PRJEB28899, sample SAMN03785557) | bioreactor sludge metagenome | biome: EBPR Sludge; feature: EBPR Bioreactor; material: 0.22µm filtered reactor supernatant | place: Saint Lucia: Queensland... | reverse complement strand
CCGGAATACATCTGGATCGCGCCGTACTAGCTGCCTTAGCTATCTTTCGTTCCTCGTCGACTTGGCCGGGGCTAAAGCCCCGGCTCTTTTCTCGGTATGGTGCGGCGTCTCTAAGGGTAATGGAGGCAAAAATGCTTGTTGAAAAAGAATTCCGTGTCTGGATTGCGTGCGAATATTCTGATACTGTAACAATAGTGTGCGCAAAAAACGAACTACAAGCGCGCTTGCGCTTCCTTGTCAAATACCGCCTAAAGACTGGTGATAACTCTGTCCTTATGGCTATGGTTATGGCGGAAGCGTGCTAAACACTCTTCACTAAAACTCAAACCCCAGCACGCAAGTGCTGGGGTTTCTTTTTGTCCGCATATTGCAACGATCAGCGCCGGACCTATGGCATATGGTCAAAAGGTTAACGTTCGTTAACTCGACCGTCGCTTCGCTCCTGCCATAACTAGGAGGGGCCGGGCTCGCATATTATACGCGCGAAGAATGCCCCCTTTCTCATACGCCCAACCATAATAGGGCTTAAGTTTACACTCTTTACACTGTAAAGTTTACAGATGTTACGAATGTTACAAATGTTAAATGTAAAGTTAGTGCCACAGGTATCATTTGCTTTACGTAAAGTTTTCAAAAAAACCAATGAAATCAAGGGTTTTTCCATGGTGTAAATTAAAATCGATGTTATAAATGTTATAAATGTTATAGATTATTATATTATATATACCCTTTCGCGGGGAAAAACAATTTTTATTGCTTTACATTTATGTTAAGACACTTACACCCTCCATTTTGCGCCACTTGATTATCAAAAACATGACATTTATAACATCGGCCCAGAAAAAAGGCCATTTTATTGGGTTTTTTGGGTATCTTTACACAACATTTTGTAAAGTTTCAGGTACCAAAATGTCACAAATGTCACTTGACGTACGCGCGCGCGTAAGAAAAAGCTTGACTCAGTGGTCTATATTATGCTATGTCACTACTATATTAATTAGGGGGAGACCCTAGGAGATTTATATATGTCAGATAAGAATAGACTAGTGAGTGACGCCGCAAAAGAGTTCCGTCTCCAAACACAAAATGCAAAGACACAGGCTAAACTAGAGGCAGTCACCTTTAGAAAAGAGCGAGAGACTCAGCTTATTTCTGAAGCCAGGAAAGTTTACAACGCTAAATTAGAGGCTATCTATCACGGAAAAATTGGTCCCACTATACAAACAGCCGTAGTCACCCATAACAAAAATACCCAGTCAGTACCAGTATCTGCCTTAGCTAGTCTGTCTACAGAGGATATTATTGCTGATATGCAGGAAGATGAAGATGAAGAAGAGTAGCTCCTTAGTTTACACCCACTGGCTAATGCATATCTTGCTCGCGCGCGCCCCGTCCCTTCGGGACGGCCACAATTTCGCCACAATTCGGGGCGACAATGGGGATCGGTCGGCGTTGACCGTACTAAGGAGCCCCGTAAATGTTCAAGCACATCAAACCAGAGAATGTTTTCGTGTTCTACAACGGCATTATTGGTACCGTGACCAAAGGTGGCCGCATTGCTCTGGTTAGCCCTTCAGGGGCCGCACTAGCTCCACACCGTCAACCTAATGCGTTGGCCTATATCAGGTCCCATGAAGTTAAGCGGATCGAAGAGAGCTACCCTGACCCACATCCGTTGGCCAAGAAGGACGATGTGCTGTACCGGACGCTGTGGGTTAACCCACAAGAGCTTGGTATTGAGTTCAAGCTCGCTGCGTAAGCAGCGGGGCTGACCTTTGAGGGTTGTATAGGTTAAACCCTCACATATGATCCCGTAGCTCAATGGATAGAGCACTCGCCTTCTAAGCGAGTGGTTACAAGTTCAAGTCTTGTCGGGATCGCCAGCTTTCATCAACCACGTATTTAATACGGAGGGTAACTTTTCATGTCTTTTGGGCAAGCACAAGAAGTCATCGAACTACTTGCGACCATAAAAGAAGGCGTCTTTACTCTAGTCTTCATAACAGGGATGGTTTTAGGTAGCCTACTGTACAACTCAGCCAAAAGAAAGGGTAATTAACTATGTCTACGTTCCTCGACTTTGTCTGGAAACAACGTAACAAGCTCCGGGCTGAAGGCAGCAAGCTCTGGACTGAAGGCAATAAGCTCTGGACTGAAGGCAATAAGCTCCGGGCTGAAGGCAATAAGCTCCAAGCTGAAGGCAATAAGCTCCAAGCTGAAGGCAATAAGCTCCGGGCTGAAGGCAGTAAGCTCTGGGCTGAAGGCGACAAGCTCTGGGCTGAAGGCGACAAGCTCTGGGCTGAAGCAGTCATTATTAAGTATGGCCCAAAAACTACGATTGAGTGGAATACCGATGGCTGTATTGTTAATGGCGATAAAGAGTTCAAGTATCCAGAGTAATATTATGCGCTTTGCTACGCTTATTCTAGAATACCTTTGGTGGGCACTAGTTGTGTAAGTATTGATGATTTGGGCAGACAGATCGAGGAGCAGGTAATGGAATGCAAGTATAAACGCTGTTCAGCAGCTGATAATGAAGATGGATCAGTAGGCCGTGGCTGTGCTTGTTTAATGGAAGAAGATAAGGCCACCTTAGACGAAATGAATGTCGTGACTAACGGAAAAGAATTTAAGGGAAACATAAGAAACTGGTGGAAGCACTACCCACTAAAACAATTCGGTTCAAAAGGACTTGGCTACCTTATTCTCGGTCTCTTTGATGGGCACCCAGACTTTGACGGTGAAGACGGAAACACGTCATTTGTTGTCTCCCATGATGAAGAAACCGGGATGATCGAAACACTTAATAGCTGCTACAAGCTAATCGGTAATCCTGTTAAGCCACCATTCCGGGGAGACCTTCAAGATGACTAACGAGCAAGAACGTAACTGTCTTGACTGGGTTGAGGCGATGCTCTCCGGTCAATACAAACACGGAAAAGTGTTGCTTTACAACGCTTCACTAGATACACATTCTGTGCACGGTGTTGCATTGCGTCTAGCTAAGCATCCTGTTGTCTGGGGGAACCAGTTTGCTGAGGTATACCCAGTGCAGCGCAATAGGTTCGTCAGTTCATTGTGGTTTGAGAAGCGCTTTGGGTTGAAGCATCTTCCGAGTCACTATCAGACCGTCAATGACATGACGAGTAATTACCTAGCCGTATGTGCTTTGGTCCTTAATGCTTGTTCACAGACTGGCAAGCAGAGGAGGTTGCACAACAAGATGATGCAGCAATTTCGCTCATCACATTCAAGATTCTAATTTGGAGGGTAAAGTGACTTTGACAGAGCAACAATCAAATAAGCCGATGCGTTCTCGTCATAACAGCACAGACCTTCCAGATATCACAGAGGGGGAACGAGTGAGAGTCTCGTACTCTGTGAATAAGCCGTTCGAGTTTTGTCTGTTTTTCAGGGATGACTCGGACTCACTGTCGGTAATTTTGCCGACGTTTACTGATGTGGTGTTTTTGTCGCCGGAGACTGAGGTGTGTCCCTCGCTCTACCGCAACCTCGAACGTCGGGATCAGATGTTTAACTACCATATCAGAGCACACATCCGTCTGGACTCAGTTACGAAGAAACGGGCTGTTTAAAGCACAGCACGAATGATCTAGCTGTTTTCAGTCACAGAGAGGAGAAGCATAATGTATGATGAACCTGATGAGGATGAGGTACAGAGCTACTACGAGCAAGCTGCAACAGATGGCTGTGCTATCGTAGCGGCAGTACTTCTAGCGTGGATTGTGTTTTCTCCTTTCATCTTTGGGGGTTAACTACCATGCTAAAACCTAACCCTCAAGCGATGGCAGAAGCAAAGACGCCAGTGATCTTTAAGATCATCCTATGGTCAGTTTTTGCTGTCGCACTCTACCTGTTGTTTACAGCGTAGAGTAAGCCTGTGTAGCGTGAAACACCGATACACTTGACCGAACGCTGTAACAATAACCAAGAAGGAGAGTTCCAATGACTATAGAGTGCCATAACGTTGTAAGCCTAGAGAGCTTCAGGGCGAAAAAGCCTGTGAAACCCATCTGTAGCGGCCACTGGATTGGCCCCGGATGGGCAGTAACGTTTGCTTATGTCCTGAATGTACCAGTTGGTGTTGACCTCTGGCCGGGAGACGCAGCCGATCTGTTCTTCCCGGATATGTTTGCTCTCCGGTTGTCCGATGAGTATGGGCTCTATATTTTGGACAACTACGTCCATGAACACATGAGGTGTGAAATCCTGCGACTGTGTTCAGGGCGTGATCTTTCTTGGTACGACCCTAAGGGAGAAATTGAGTTCTACTGCCGTATGGAGGCTGCATTTGCTTCCATGCTCAGTGATGGCTGTGAGGATGAACTCTTTGATACCCTTGACAGTGAACTCTTGCTGACTCAAGAGTACCAACCGCCTGAGGGACACTAAGTCCTGTGCCCGGTGACATGTTTCACCGACTGAGTAATAGGAGAAAGCTTAATGTCTAGTAAGGCAACCTGTCCATTAACGATTATTATTTTGCATCCACTCAACAAGAGTCCTGTTCGGACTGAAAAGTGTCAGGCAGTGGTCTATTTTGATCGTAAGAGACGGGAATACTACGTTCGACCGCTAACGGTTTCTGGTTGCCGTATTCGAGTTCATCTAACTGAAGATGGACGAGAGTTTCAATCCAGGTTGTTTGCTCGGAATTTCCTCCGAGCATTTTTCCCAGAAGAAGAGGTTTAGTTTCTATGTCTAAGAAAGTTAATGACGAAATGGTTAAGGTTCGTAATGCTTCCAAAGCGGAAAAGCAGAAGAACCGAGAAATCCGTAACAAGAAGCGCGCCGCTGCTCTTGAAGCTAAGGGCAAGGCAAAGGCAGAGGCCACAGAAAAGGGGCTGCCATGGAATGATGCTATTCCTGCTGCTCGCTTCATCGAAGATTACGACGCTGCTTTTATGTCGGCTGTTGCCGGTGAAGCCAAAACTGGCGAGCCGGTTAACCCTGATGTAGTTGCTGGTGTGAACCAGAACCCTGAAGCTGACCAAACACCGGCCCCAACAGAAAAGACATCGGCACAATTGACGATGGAAGCTGCTAGAGCAGCCATGCTGGGTACGGCCAACGACAATGAAGAACCAGAGGCGCCGACCGTCACTGGTGTACCAGTAATGGATAACGAGGAAGATAAGTCCGGCCTTGTTCCGGCTATTGATCTTGCTGATCCATCTACATGGCCACTTGAAGTTAATGGCGGCTTGATGCGTCTCCCTGGTGAGTCCAACAAGAAGTTTAGCAACCGGAAGCATAAGCACAAGCTGTGGCGTCGTGAGCAAGATAAGCTCACTGAAACTCGCAACGGTGAGCCTCCAGCTGAAGAAGGCATGGACAAGATGTATCCAACAGGTCAGCTTGTCTATAATTCGGATGAGGATGGTCAATCTGTGCAACCTGTGAAGTCGGAGCAAGCTAATGAACCTGCAACAGATACTCCAGCAGAAGAACAAGCAGAACAAGTTCCTGCGGAAGAAGTGGCACAACCTAAGCCTGCAGAAGAAAATACAGCTCCTGAACATGTCGTACAAGAGGAAGTTGTTATTACGCCGAACAAGCCTGTTGAGGCTAAGCCAACGCTAACGCTTGCTTCGTCGCAATCGGAAGACGAGGCCCTTATTGGTCGTGCTCAGAAGTTCTATGGTAGTACTTGGACTGAAGAACGGGCTGAGAAGCTTACTAAGGCTTTCAAGTTCCTTGAGATGGCTATTCGTCTTCAACAGAAGGGTGAGTCTGAGTCCCGGATTAATATGCCGATGACATCTGCCATTCGTCTTGAGACGGAAGCCCTCGGTATTGCTTTCGCAAAGGCTGCCTAATACCGGGTAGTCTAACACTTAGTAATGGAGTTTTCCAAATGTTAGGCTTCCTTAACAAAAACAAATCAAGCATGAAGCAGCAACGGCTTGATGAACAAATCGAACGCTCAGAAAGTGCGTTTAACGCTGCCCTCGGTGCTGAGGCTCGGAATAATCAGGCTGCCGCAGAGCATTTCCTACGGCTAGCTATCCGTGAAGAAGAGAAGGCATTCAGTAATGGCTAAAGAAGTAAAGGAGACCGCACGTCAACGACGTGCAAGAACCTCCAAGTTCAACAGACGTGATGAGAATGCTAGAACAGGTAGCTTCGAGATCATGGCACTGTTCGACGGAAACCCTAAACCACAATCTGCTCCGTTTCCAAACTTATCGGCGGCACTTGCTAGGTTCGATAGGTTGTCAACCAATCCTGCACTCACTGTAGTTAAACTTATTGAGTTTACTACACTTCGAGATGCAGACGACAACCAAGCTGGCACACGAATTAACGTGCTTCACCAGCTTAATCGCACTCATCAAGAGTTTGCCAATGGTAAGCATCCCTGGTGGGAGGCTAGAGCGTGAACCGCCTTGGGATTGAGCTTTGGACTGCACTTATCGCTATGTACTTTGTGCTTAGCGCAACGGTCAGCATACTTTCCCAAGATAGATCGCCGAGCTACGTTGCTTATCGTGGCTCATATGTTTAACCCCTCATGGAGTGAAAGGGTATGAGGAAGTTTTGGAAATGGCTAGAGAAGCTAGCTAGTGATCAGCTAGCTAAAGATGAAGCCAACGGTCACTGGATCGGCATGAAGAACGAGCTTCATGCTCTGCATGGTGCAATTCATAATGCTTGGGAACATAACGGAGAGCTGCTTACGCAACGACTTCGTGACTATATCACTCCTAAGCTAAGTGATTACGGCGTAGTCTTACGAGATAAGTTTGACGAGCACGAAGAGACCATGAAGCGATTTGGTGATCGTGGAGTGTCTCTAGTCTCGTCAATTTGTGGTCGTGTACTTGCGACCATTGAAGCGCTGTCTCGCAAATCTGAGAAGCGGCAGAACGTTATCATGCGGAGCTTTGAAGAATTAGCTCGACAAGCTGCTATTCACGATCAGAGCAATACTGATCGTAGTTTGGCGCTGCATGAGGCGTTGCGTAACCTTAACACTAGAATTGATCTAGTTCAGGGTATGCAGGTTCACTTCTTTGAGAACCTAACTGAGCAGCTTACAGGACTAAGAGTACCGCAAGATAAGCAACGCTTCGACAGTGCTCCTACACTGGAGTGGCTGTTCGATAACATTGATGCTATTGCCAATCTTGGCAGTACCATTGAGCTTGTTCGTGGTAATCATATTCCGAGCAATGCTGCAAGGATGGAGCTTATTCGCAGTATTCGTGCTGTTAATCTCTACAGCGTTTCGAATATTCGCGACGAGGTTGATCGCCTTATGCAAGCTCTTGAAAACGACACACAACTGCAAGCCGCCTAATCTATTAACAACACAGAGAGGATAAATACACTTATGACTACCAAAGAAAAGAAAGCTCGTAAGGCCGCAGCGAAGCGGCATCGTAATGAAACTCCGCCAGTTATTGCACTGGGCACTGAGAGTGATGATCTTATCGAGGCAGCGAAGATGAAGGCTGACGTTATGAACGAAGACAACCCTGGCGGTACTAGTGTTCCGGTAATCGATGATGCGCCGCTTGTTGGCGAACCGATTACTCCTGCTCCAGAGCGTTCGCCTACTAACGAAGAACTAGCTACGGCTATGCAGAAAGCCGTGAACAGTGGTGAGTTCGACCCTGATCCATTCGAAGTCTGGTTTGTCGAACGTTGTGACGCTGTGAAGGATTGGTTCACTGCTCTGCCGTCCAAGATTAAGGCTGGGCATGATGCAATCGTCAACAAGTGGATTGCCTTCGGTGATTTCGTGGATCGTAGAGTGGAGAGCCTCTATCGTTGGGCCTACAAAACGAACAGCACGTTTCGTAACAAGTGGTCCACTTGGTTTCCGCAGAAGGCTACTATTGACGACCTTGCTCAAGCAATGAACTTCATGGCTCGCACTATCGATAGCCGAGTTGATGAAGTTAAGCAGATGGTTGCCAGCAAGAACGTTGTTGATCGTGGTCGCCTCGATAGTCTGCTATTTGCTTTGCAAGCGAACCAAAAGGTTCGAGCGACTAAGCTGTATGCTAGCTTGACCGGCGCTGACCTTGGTACTGCCAAGGAAGCGATTGAGGCCCTTGCGTGAGCCTCTTATTTTCACTGTTCTGGTATGCCGCAACAGCAAGCCTTACAATAGGAGTGTGGTTCGCGGTGTCCATAGCTGTAACTGCTATACTAGGACCGTATTTCGCTAACATAGGGCTTATATATGGCCCAGAAGACGGAACTAGTGATGCAACCTGGGCTTTTGTGATGCTCCTGTTATGGGATCGTTACTTTGGTCCGTACAGCAAAACACTCCGCAAGGTGTGTAAGTATCTTCCTGGTCGAGAGACCGTAACTGAGAGCTATGAGTATGATCGTTAGCCACGAGCACTATCAACGGACACTTAATTTCCGGGTAGATGCTGTTGTTCTTGATGCCCTAAAGCGTCCGGAGAAACTCTATCCGCCTATTCGGCGGTTTGAGCCTACTCGGCCTATAATCTGGGATATCTCTGGTATTCCCAAAGAGAAAAACAGGTTTGCATCTGTTGAAGACGCTCTAGCTGCTGTAAAACGTTGGTGTAGATGACACAAAAAGAAACCACGATCCTACTCCCGGTCTTTAATGACCGGGAGTTTACGGAAATCTTTAACAAGCAGACACTTGAGCTTTCAGATAAGCTCGTAGAAACAGTCGAGGCTTGGATTACGTCCCTTCAGAACGTATCAGAAGACGAACGCCCAGCAGCCTATGCAGTTGGTGCGGCGGCTTATGTTGCGCTATTGAAACTATCAGAAACTGTTGGCCAAGATGAGCGTGAACGTATGCTCTCCGGTTGTGCTAATACGTTGTTTAAGAACGACGTTAAATACCAACTGTTATTTGCCAACCTCCCCCCAATCCCTAACTGAGTAGTGAATGAACATATTTGTGTCCGATACGGACCCTGTGCTTGCTGCGCAAGCCCTTGACGACAAACGCGTCGTTAAGATGGTCCTAGAGACGGCCCAAATTATTTCCGCTATTGCTCATCGCTATGGCGCAGAGGGCCAATGGTACAAGCTCACCCATGCTAAACACCCATGCACACTATGGGCGGGTGATAGGGACTCAAATCTAATCTGGCTAGCAGAACACGGCGAGGCATTATCTGCCGAGTACACCAAACGGTTCTTCAAAACGCACGCTAGTTCCGCTGTAATTCAGCGAGGGTACAGGCTTGCGCCCGCCCTGCCAGTAGGGCCATGTTCCCCATTTGCTAACTGCACACCATATAAAGATATGCCCGTGGTCCAGGCATATCGTACTTATCTAAACGATAAGTGGAGGGCTGATAAACGCCAGCCGCAATGGACTGTCACCGGACCACCACAATGGTCCACCCACCAACCTAACACTTAGGGGCCAGGATGGCCGAAAAGAAATGCATTCGTTGTAAAATCCCACTTGAAGTAACGTGGGGCCATGCTCAGTGTGGCCTATGCAAGCGCGAGCTTGCTGCTATGCACGCCGCTGTAGAGTACACCATGTTCCGTAAGACCTATTATACTTGTTCCACTGAGGGTGCAAGTTTAACGTGGTTGCTCAGAAACGGGTACGCTAAGGACATTATCCTGCCGCAATCTCCTGCCAAAAAGGAGGTGCGAGAATTGGTTAACTCATCATGAGTCGAACACTACGCAGGGGCAAAGCAGAAAGGGACCATGCTCGTGACAAACGAGTAGGGACCAACTCTATTGGCTTGAAAAACACTAACGAACGAAACAAATTCTACAAATCTAAAAAGGGAAACAAACAATGGCACGAAACAACGCAAAAGTACTCGCTTCCGAAACTACCGACGCTATCGTCCTCTCGCCTTCTGAAGGGACCAAACTTATCACTGGCCTCTACAGTGCCGGTGCATTTGACCGAACGCTTCTCTTCCGTGGCCCCCCAGGTGTCGGCAAGACAACCATGGTCCGGGCTGCTGCCGATGAACTCGGCATCGGTTATATCGAAGTCAATCCAACAATGCCTGCTGACGAAGTCGGCGGTATCCCTGACCTAATCCGTAGAGAGGGTCAAACTACCAAGACCGATTATGCCATGCCAGCATGGTTTCCGACGGACCCGGAATATCAAGGTATTCTGTGTCTTGACGATGCTTTGCAAGGCGATAAGCTTATGCAGCAAACATTGGCTAACCTGATCCAAGCCCGTAATCTTCGTGGTCACCCCCTTCCAAAAGGTGTGATGATTGTTGCTACGGGTAATAGGGTCGAGGATAACGCTGGTGTTACTCGTATGCTGTCTCACTTGGCCGACCGTCTGACTCCGATTAATATCGAGCCGGATACTATGGCATGGATTAACGACTACGCTATCCCTAATGGAGTTGATGGACGTATCGTTTCGTTTATCCAACAGTATCGTGATGCGCTAAATCAGTTCGATCCTAAGGCTCCTAAATGTCCCACGTCTCGTACCTGGGCTGCCTTGAGTACTCGTATGGCTTATATCGACTCACTCAATAAGCCGGATACCCAAGACATCTATCAGAAGTTTGCTCAAGCTATTATCATGGGTGAGCTAGGTATGGGCATGGGGACCAAGTTCTGGGCGTACTGCCAAGTGCATGATAAGATTCCGGACGTTGATATTATTCTTAGTAACCCTAAGGAAGCAACTGTTGATCTTGAACCTGATTTGCAGTACGCCACTGCTGTAGCGGTGTCTAAGCGTATGGATAAGGATACGTTTGGTAATGCTCTTGAGTACCTCGAACGTCTCGGCGGCACAGACCTGACTGCTATGGTTGTCAAGCTCGGTTGTCGTGAGAAGCCGGAACTTAAGACCAGTGAAGCCTTCACTAAGTGGGCAATGAGTAGTCAGGAGATGATCCATGGCATCGGGTAAGGTGTACAAAAATGCATTCTGGCGCAGGCTTAAGTTATTTGAAGTTCGCGTCACGCTTTCGCCGTTCCTATGGGGACTTAGTAGTGAGGTCTACTCCGATCTTGGCTTTGCCTACTTTAAGTTAGGTCCAGTCAGGGTTGATGTAGCTTGGTAGGAGTGACCATGTTAGAGTGGCTACATGCTCCGTCTTGTATGGAGCTTAATAACTACATCCTCGGTGTTGCTGCTGCCGGAGTAATAGGCAACATCTTTTGGTTCTTTAAGTGGTGCGCCGCAGTTGGCGAACTTAAGGAACTGCTCGCTACATATGGAGTCGATAATAGTGACGGATAAAGTAAAGGAACAAGAAGAGAAGGCTATGCGTTCGATCCGTCGAGCACGTACAGAGCTTATGTCTTCGCATCCGTTTTGGGGCGACCTAGCTTTTGGTATGCCCATCAAGATCGATAGCACGCTTAATCCGCCCACTGCTGCTACAGATGGTGAAGGCTTGTTTTATCATCCGAAGTTTGTTGAATCTCTGAAGCCGGAAGAACTTGTGTTCGTTACGGGGCATGAAGTGCTGCACGCTGCATTGCTACACGTGACCCGTAAAGGTGATCGTAATCCAAAGAAATGGAATATTGCCTGTGACATTGTGGTAAACCAACTTCTGTATGAGAACCGGGTAGGCACTATGCCGAAGGATCTAATCTATGATCCCTTGTTATATCAGCAAGGGGGAGGACTCGTTAGTCGTATCTACGACCTGCTTCCTAAAAACCCGGAGCACTACGGCAGAGAAGCAATGGACGACTTTAAGCAAGGCGATGGCGCATCTAAAGCTACACCTCAAGAGCTTGCTAATAAGTGGCGTGGTAAACTTGCTCGTGCACAAGAGGTAGCCAAGCAAGCGGGCAAGATGCCGGGTAACCTTGATATCTTCGTCGATCAGATTACATCTGAAACCGTGGCCTGGGAAGAAGAAATCTTTAATGAGATTACTGCTAACAAGGGCGATGATCGAACTTATGCCAAGCGTAATCGTCGCACTGCATCTTTAGATGTGTTGCTTCCCGGTAAGTACGGAGAAAAGATGGGTGATCTTGTCTTCGCTATTGACTGTTCAGGTTCCACGAGTAATGAAATGGTGGCCCGTTGCGCTAATGAAATCGAGCGCGCTATGCGAGTGCTTCGACCAGAGAAGACTCATGTAATTTACTGGGATACAGACATTAAAAAAGTGGAGGTCTATGAGCCGGATGACGAACTTAACGTTAGGGCATATGGTCGTGGCGGCACTTCTGTCGGTTGTGTTTTTGATTACATTCGTGACAACGATATTGAACCACAGCACTGCATCATTGCAACAGACCTACTCTTCGGCGGTGACTTCGGTTCCTTTGAACCGGATTATCCAGTTATCTGGTGTATCATGGAGTCACAAGCTACTGGCGCTCCATTCGGCAAAGAAATCCATGCAGACTGAGGATAACTATGGCTATTATTAACCTAACAAAAGAAACCACTGACTGTATTATTGGCGAGGTGGTTAACGTCTTTAATCAAGAACGTATGCCGTTATTGGAACAAAAATTTGTGGTTCCTTCAGGTGTCGGCGATGATATTATGTCGTGGGTCGTGCCGCGAGAGACTAACAAAAAGCTTCTGGAGATTATGCCAGAATGGTGTACACGCACCAGGAATCACATATATCTATCGGTTTGCCACGCTAGTGGCCAAAACGTGTATAACCCAACAATAGCATTGCAGCTCAATGAAGCATGGTATTCCTATTCCCCTAAGAAAGTAATCCTTCCAACTATTACCGGTGCTAAAAGTACAACGTTTAATGGAGAGCTATTAACACTGTACCTTGAAGATACGAGTGGACTACCGCAAGGACAGGCTGCCGACTTTGTTAAGTCCCTGCTTACACTAGCACAACAACATAATAAGGTTACCGATAAAACTAATGCGGCTGCGGCAACTATGCGTGAGTTCCTAGATCAACATCGAACGCTCCAGACAGCACTTAAGGAGTGCCCTGCTATCATTTCTTATGTACCAGACTGGCTAAAGCAGGAACTTAATCGTGTACCACCTAAGCGTACACGCCGCCCACCTATCCCTAAAGGCGAGAAGAAACAGGTCGATATGACCGAGCTTGTTGCTCAAGCTACTATTGCTAAACTTAATCTGTAAAGGAGAAGACACAATGTTTAATTTCAAAGTTCTTGATACCTACGATAAGACCGAAGCTAAAGTACTTAAGCAACAACTGGATGCTGCTTTCCATCTAGGGAGCGGCGGCACCGAAACCAATCAGGCTGCTACTGATGCCATGAACAAGTCGAAGGCTGATGTTGCCGCGCTTAACCGAGTGCAACAGATGTTTAACGATGTACCGCTCGGCGACAGACTGCATAAGCGTATCAATGCGCAGATTGCTCAGGAGAATAAGTGGCTTGCTCACCACACCAAGTGTGTCGAAGCTACCAAACGCGGCTTTGAGAAGATGAAGGCTGCCGCTAAGGCCCTTATTGATGAAGCATTTGCTGCTGGTGAAGCTGAGGC
>ERZ761597.164-NODE-164-length-13809-cov-4.159590_pt1 | contig 13809 bp, 25 predicted proteins | sample MGYA00433093_ERZ761597 | MGnify/ENA primary metagenome ERZ761597 (study PRJEB28899, sample SAMN03785557) | bioreactor sludge metagenome | biome: EBPR Sludge; feature: EBPR Bioreactor; material: 0.22µm filtered reactor supernatant | place: Saint Lucia: Queensland... | reverse complement strand
TGCCAGGAATCATACCTAAGACAAGAGGTAACGATCCTTAACCAGTCAGGCGTTTACAATTTCGATTTCAGAAAGCAAACCAACAGCGTTGCTCAAACAGTTGAACCACAAATGCAGTTGCTAGGTAATAACGACGTTTTTATTGCAACACACATTGGCCTATATGTTTATGAGGCAAACAGCACAACAGTTGGTTATGTCAGAGGTGGTTTACAAGCCTATATAAATCCATTGTATTACACCACAACAGCCGGTTTCACCAAAGATCATTTGCAACAGGTCTATCAAGGTAGATTGCGTTTCAGAGTAGCAAATATTGATGCATTAGAGGCATTGGATATGGGCCTATTCGAAGAACGTGAGATCACACAAGGTTTTGAAGTTGCCGGTGCGGTTGATGCCGACAAAACCGGTAGCAAGAAATCTGAAGATGGTTTGCGTGACCTTGCTACATTCGCAGTGATGGATGGTAGCCAGGATAATTTATGGATAGCCGACATGCCGACATTCAATGGTATTTTATGGCAAAATACCGGTGCAAATCTGCAAAACAGACTTGTATTGAAAATGCATGGTATCCTTGTAAAAGGTGGTAGCCGCTATTTTGAGCAGATCAAAAATGCGGTATCAATGGTAGCAAACTAATAAATAATCTGTTTTGTTTTTTAAGGTCGTGGCCAATGTCATGTTGGTCATGACCTTAAAATAAATTATCACAATTTAAAATAAAAAAAGATTATGAGTTTCGCCCACATATCAAACCTATTGCAAACCAATATCCTTTTACCGGTTAATGATAATCAGGTAAAATGGGATATTGCAGAAGTAAGAAGATTATTGCCTCAACCTGGCAAAAAAATAATCGTTCGTGCGCTGCAAACCTATTTTAACACTGAAATACCACAGGATATAAATGGTAACGACACGTTAAACGAAAATGCCCTTCGTACAGGCTTTTTAGTCCTATCAAACAGCCAGGAACAAGTATTATCAGAATTACCACTCCAAAATCTTGTAGCATCACAATACAATGGTAGAAGGTTTGAAGTTACATACGATAATGTTGACTGGTCAAGATCTTATATCCAATTTGGCGTTATCGGTAATTTACCGGCTGCCGGTGCGGAAGAAACAGTATTGATTACAGTGTATTATGAAATGATACCTGAAGCAGTTTAACACTTTAAAAGATGAAGTCAACAGATTTAGTAGAAGTCCTCAAATTTGAGCAAACTCCTTATTGGATTATAACCTCAAAAGCGCAAAGATCAGGCGGTAACGGATCCAGGATGTTTCAAAACATTCCTGAAGATGATAGTGTCGCTGATAGCGTTGATTTATCAATGGAAAAACTTGATAAAGTATTGGGATGGCTTGTCCCAGGTAAATACATTATCAAGTATTACAAAGATGAAAAAAACAAAAGCAAAGGTTTTTTTGAACAGGAATTTCAACATGGTGAAACTTCATCCATGAACCGTATTGCCGGGGATCCGATGGGATACCCTGGCAGTATCGGTGCAGTTGAAAGATTGGTTGAAGAAAAGGTTGATGCCAGGATGAAGGCAAAAGAACTTGAAGAATTAAGAGAAGAAGTTGCAGAACTTAGAAAACAGCAGGAAGATCCGGCCGGATGGAAATCGGCCATTGGAAATGTCTTAAATTCAATAAACGAACAGGCCCCGGCTTTATTACCGGTGATGGCACAGGAAGTTTTAGGCATGATAAAAGGACTTTTTGGACAAAGAATACTGGCAGGGCCACCAGTTCAACCACCGGCACCAAAAACAAATTATACACCACATCAACAAACAACAGAACAGATGAACAATTCAGATCAAAACAACGACGAAATAATGCAGCAAATCGAACAGGAACTAACTGACAAAAACGAAGAATATGCGCAAGTGATATTCAGACTTAGAATGTTGGATCCTGACTTGCTTACAACATTGCAAAAGATGGCCACCAAAGCAGAGGCAAATCCGGCAATGATAACAATGTTAAAAACAATGCTATAATGGCAAAAAACTCAAAGGCAGATCAAATTACACCCTGGATAAAACCAGTAACGACCATAGCCGGTATATGGGCCGGATGGCGTTTTGTTGTCAAGCCAATTTTGGAAGGACTTGGCCTGAAGGATACCGATGCCGAACTTGCAAGTAAAAAATTGCAGGATAAAGTGGAAAACTATGCAGCCGACAAAAATTATTGGTCACCTCGTTTTTATCAAAATCCACCATCCGGATATGTATCAATGATATTGACATATCAAGTTTCAAACTCATTGGCTCAAAGCCTGGATGATGCAGCCGGAATATTCAATGATGATGAAAGTCAGATTTATGCAGTTTTTAGATCATTGAAGTATAAAACGCAAGTTAGTTACCTGGCATACTGGTTTAATAAACTTTACAACAAAGATCTATACCAATGGTTAAAAGGTGATGTTTTAAACAATGAGGAATTGCAAGTTGTTTTAAAAATAACAGAGCAATTGCCAAATGGATTTAAAAACAGAGTGACCGGTACTATCAGTGGTAAAACAAATAATTATCAGTATTTCGAAAATATTGTTGATAGTATTTCGAAAGATGAAACTAAATGGGCTAAATCTTTATACAAGAGTTTAAGTTCATCACAACGAAATGCATTTTGGAAATGGTATGAAACCACATATTTTTATGAGGCACAAAGTCAGGAAAACTTTGCTTTGACTATTGCCTCTTTTAAAGCTAATGTTGAACAATTAAAAAACATACTGGATCCTGGATTAATATAGAATTAAATAGCAATGGCAAAGAAAAAAAATAACACCTGGAAATGGGTACTCGGTATCGGGTTGACCGCATTGATTTTTAAAGATCAAATCAAATCCACACTTGGCATTAGTGGAATGTCTAATGATGAAGATTATGACCGTTTAAAAATGGCAATTGATCTTGGTTTATTCAAACCAAAAGAGCAATGGGATATAAGAGAAGTTAGCAAAGGTGCGCAAGTGGTCAATCAACTCATGAATCGAAGGGTCGGCCCGGATAGGGATGAACAGTTGCAAGAGGTCAGAGATGCAATTAACAAAGGTGGTGACTGGCTTTTAGATCGTGTAGGTTGGATGCTTGATGGTAGTTATGGCAGTGAATATTACTACTGGATCCGTAATTATTTGAGCAATATCAACACTAAGGGAAACAAGGCATTCAGAAATGCAGTGAGAAGTTTTAGCATGGTGCTGATACAAGTTACCATCCTGGCTGAAAATTCAGATCTTAATCGTGGGCAGTTGACTAAACTTTTTAAAAGTGTTAATCCTGCAATGAATGAAAAATTCATAGATGATGTGATTGATCTTGTAGTTGAAAAATACATTGATGAGGCAGAAATATTTGATACCAGGAGATAATGGCAACAAAATCCGAACAAATAGAGTTTATAAAAAAGTATTGGCCTATTGCTGAAAAGGCAGCAAAAAAATACGGACTTGGTACCATGTCCGTATTAAGTCAGGCAGCAATTGAAAGCGCCTGGGGTACGTCGTATGGTGCCAGGGTGCGAAATAACTTTCATGGTATTATTGCAGCCGGTAGCCCTAATGAGTTTTGGAAAGGTGAGAAAAGCCAGTCAAGTTCATCCGGTTTGTGGTTTAGGATCTATAAAACACCGCTTGATGGATTTATGGATCATTCCAGGCTAATATCCGCAAAATACCCAACTGCAAAATCAGTTAGTAATGATACTGTAAAATATGCATTGGCAATTTCGCAAAGTCCTTATATATCTGAAAAAAATGGAGACGATAGAGAAGGTTATAGAAGGGGCATTATTTCAGCATATAATTTTATTCAGGAAAATATAAAAACATTGGGTTTAAAAAAAAAGTAATTATTGGTACTGGTACTATGTTGTTAATTGCAGCAGGACTATTAATAATTAAAAAAGGAAAGTAAAATCAAAGTGTATGGCAAAAAATAAAAATAAGACACTGTATATGATCGTTGGTGGTGGTTTGTTAGTGTATGGATTATACAAATTATTAAGAAACCAGGATACAGATAATGCAGAAGAACAAAAACCGGCAACAGATAAACCGGTGCAACCTGCACCATCAGCTCCTAAGACAGTTGTATTAGATTATTCAAAAGTCCTGGCCAAAGGTAGCAGAGGTGAAGAAGTAAAAGAGTTGCAAAAGAAACTTGGCATTACTTCAGATGGAGTTTTTGGCCCTCAAACTGAATTGACATTGTTTAATAAAACAGGCCTTAAACAAGCAAGTCTATCACAAGCAATAAAAGTATTGCAGGATAAGCAATTGCAACAGTCAACGCAATACCGGAAAAATGAGATTACATTTAAGTATCCGTTTGGTAAAAAACTTATAAGCGCAAAAACAGTTAATGCAAAGATCTATGAGAATAGAAATGGCATTTGGTTAAGCACAGATAAATATGGCAATCCACTCGGTAATGTAACAATAAAATCCGGTGCGGATCTTGGAACTGTTTTTGGAATCTACGATTATGTTGCGCCCTGGGTTATTATTGAACTTGGTAATACATGGGGATACTTAACCGGTAAAAAAGTTATTTTGAAAGGAGACATGATACTATGATCACTAAGCCATTATTGAAATATACACTATTGCCGGAACCGGCCAAAACTATCCGTTCACAAATAGAATGGGAAAGATATGCCGGATCACTGGCAATGAAAGGTGGTGATGTTTGGGGTATATCATTTATCAATAAAGACACGACAAATAACAGAAATGTTTATGTCATGGAAAACATATTGGCAGTCAATTCAGTTTTTGAATTATTACCACCAACACCAGGTGGATCAATTGACATAAGAAATGTCCAATTGAGATTTCCTGATGGGGATGCCATTTTGCAAATTGTCACTTACAGAATTGTTAATTTAAGATACGTTGAAATTCCAATTGAAGAAATATGATTTCAAAGTTTTTTAGCAGCAGTTCAGCCGGTGGATCAATACCACCTGGATCATATACACCAGGTAGCGTATTATTTGCGGCAGCAGATGGATCCATAACAGAGGATAATCCACGTTTTTTTTATGACGAAACTAACCGGAGATTAGGTCTTGGCATAAATTCATCATTACAGGCAAGATTGCATATTAGAGGCACAGGAAGCACTAATGCCACAAGATCATTTTATGCACAAAACAGCACAACTGAAATCGTTTCATTTTATGATGATAGATCAGTAGTATTCGGCAGTGGATCGGCTAATGCTAATACAAATTTTACCATTAATGCATTTGGGGCAGCCGGGGCAAATGATTATTCATTTGCGATTATTGGAACTTCAAATGATAATATATTAAGAGTATCCAACAGCAATACCACTCAACAGGGTGGTGTTCAGATTTTAAGGAATACAGCGACAAACAGACATGCATTGTCGGTATATGTAGGTGCGACCAGGTACACGACTATTAATGCAAATGGATCGTTAAATTTTAACACAGCCACAGCATTGACAGTTGATGATGGATCCAATTATATCAAACTGACATCTGATGCCACTACGCCAGGCATGTTTTTTATGCTTGATAATTCCAACTCCACTCAATTTACATGGAAAAAAGGGGTAAGTTCAACCGGTATGGTTAATAATGGTGCGGTCTATAATTTCATTACAACACTGCAAGAGGCGAATGTAAATGGTACTTTTACATTCATGAAATTAAGGCCAACATACAACTATACAACATCGGGTGGGCATGTTGCCAATGTAATAGGCCTTGACTATAATGCAACAGTTACAAGTCTGACTGGTGCACATTATGGATTTTTATTCAGAACAGCAAGTGCCTTAAACGGAATTGGGTTAGGATCATCATTACCGACAGCATTATTGCATTTAGCCGGATCAACCACTTCCAGGGCATCATTTAGAATTGAATCCGGAACATTGCCAACCGGGGCTAATCATCGTGATGGAGACTTTACCTATGATGGTACTGATATCAATTTCAGGCAATCCAGTACAACAAAACTGATCGAATTTCAGCCTATTTCTCAAACGGTCAATGCCACAACTGCAAATACCAATATAAATTTTAATTTAGGTAATGTAGTAATTCTGAATCTTCAGACCGCAACCACAGCCCTCACACTTTCAAATTTAAGGGTAGGAACATACATCATTATTGTAAAGCAGGATGGTACCGGTGGTAGGCTTATGACTTATGGCACAACAATGAATTTTGCCGGTGGTGTATCGCCGGTATTGACAGTTACAGCAAATGCAAGTGATATATTTACCATCGTTTATGATGGTGTCAATATTAGAACAGCAGTGTCTCAAAATTATGCGATTTAATGATGCTTGTACCACACTCATATATAGGAAAGCAAATAGGGATATTTGGACAGCAGGGTAATTTGCCATCTAATTCCTATACATGGGCACCAGGAGAGGTAATAGGTACATATTTTACAGCACAAAGAAATGGATTGATATTTGAACAATTGTGCCGGGTTAATTCTGTTAATCCTGGAAACAGGATGAAGGCTGCAATATTTAATCTTACTGGTCCTGATAGTGCAAACAATGGTTTGATAAGTCCTGATGAAGTTAATTTTGGTACCAGTGACAGTATATTGTCATTCAGGCAAAATAAATTCATCCAGGGCGGCCAAGATTATGTATTGGTATTTCAGGCAGAGGATGAATGCAATTATTGGTTTGATAATGCATTAAGCAATTTTTATTTTAACATAGGTGCATACGCATTTGGATCTATTCCAAATAGTTTTACCGGTGTATTTACTAATTTGAATATTTGTCAGTATTGGGCAAAGTATTACTTTTGAATAAAATTTAATTATAATGGATAAAGACATTTTACAATTTACAACTAAACAGGATCTATTGGACTGGAAAGATTATTTTCTATTGGTTGAAAATTTAAGCAAGGATCCTGATACCGGACTTGAAAGAAGTGCGGTGGTTAATGGACCTTTTATTGATGCAAACTCACAAAAGGTCGAAATGATTGCCATTGTGTACAATTTGGATAAGGATGGCAATCCTATCAATGCACGAATGGATAATAAGCGCAGCATTTTCCCTCGTTCACTTGCCATTACAGCGTCAAACAATTTTTTTGTTGATCTTAGGCAGCCTGGATTTAAAGTTTTGTCAGCAGAAGAAGTTAAAGGCCTGAAATATGGCGTTGACTACCTGGAAGAATTTGAGGCGTACAGATCCTATGCAAAGGGTAATCCAATAGACATTTTTGCGCTGATGGAAAATTCAGTAAGACAATCATCACTTATATAAAATCAATATGAGAATAAAATTAGACAAGCAGTTAAAATTAATGACCGGTGAGGTCATGACAGAAACGTATTTAAAAAATGGCAATGAAGTTACTGAAGAAGTTACCGTTGCAGTTGTATTAAGAGCCGCATTGACAACACCAATGGAAGGCGATAATCGGAAAGACAAGGAAATGGATTTTACGATTATTTCAAAAATTCTTACAGCAGAAGCAAATCAGGTCGAATTAAATTCTGATGAAATTTCAAGGCTAAAGGACAAGATCTATAAAATGTATGATTCATGGATCAGTGGATGCATGGATCTTATATTAGAAGGAAAGGAATTGCCGGTATGATGGCAATAGTTTTGCTGATAGTTGCAATTGTACTGGGATCAATATTGATTCCAGTATCTTTTGTTTATGCAGTAATAACAATTGTGTTCAAATCAATTATACTGAATTTTAAATTCAAATATCCTGGTAAATCTTTGATGTTTGGAATTCTATCGACTAAAGCAGATTACAAACTATATTTTACCAATATTGCCATCAGTATTGACCAGGCAGGAAATACAGTCGGATATAAAATGTTTAATGACATTTTAATCAAACCAGGTGGACATAAATTTGGCAATCCTGATGAAACAATTTCATCAGTCATAGGTAAAAATAAATTGAGAAAAAAACTAAGCATAACTGGAAAGGTACTGGATTGGATCTTATGTAAACTGGATCCTGGGCATAGTTTAAAGTCAATTGAAGAATGAAACAACAAATACACGAAATAAAGAGTTTTTTAATGAGTTTGACTAACATAAAATCTTGGTATGATCTTGCATTTAATTCAATAGTATCAATGACTGCATTTATATTCACTTATGCAAAAGTGTTTGTAATGGATAGCAAGGAAATTTTTATAAGCATTACAGTAGTTGTATTGGGTGATTTTATCATCGGATCACTGGCCAATATTAAACAGTTCGAAACACAGAAGGCATTGAAAGTCGTTTGGTATTTTGTTGCATACAATATGTTGGCTTATGTTGTACTTACAATAGAGCAAGGTTTTCCAGCCGCATTTTGGTTAAGTGAAACAGTGTTAATGCCTATATTGACATTCCAGGTAATAAGTATTTTGAAAAACTTAAAAAAACTTGGTTTGATACCTCATAATGTATTGACTGAAATTTTGGATAAAATAGACAAGCACAAAGATGGAGAACAGCAAAAGGATTAATACCTGGCCAATATTGGTTACATTCCTGCTAATGACATTAGCCGGTTTTTTGACCTGGTTTTATTTTAAGATAAAACTGGATGAACTGGATACTTCATTAAGGAATAAAGAATATCAACTGAATTCGTATATTGACAAATATGACCGGGAAACAGTAAAAGTTGCATCCATTGAACTTGATAATAAAGATTTAAAAATGCTTGTGTTGCAATACAGGCAAATGTATGAACTGGAAATAATGAAACCTGAAAAGGTTTTATCAATTGGATCTGAAAAGATAGTTACCAGGGATACATTGTATCTTTCAACGGACAGTGTTTATATGGTTGATGGAAAGCCGGTATATCACATAATAGACAGCACACAATGGCATACGTTTGACATTTGGGCCGGATCAGATTCATCCAGGATCAATTATTCGATTAACAATAGTTTTGTGTCATGGCATCAGAATGATGCAAAATGGTATCAAAGAGATCAGATAAATTTCTATTCTATCAATCTTAATCCTAATGCCAGGACACAGGATAAAATTCAGTACCAGGTAAAAGGATCCAGGAAATATGTTTTGGCCTGGTTTGCGGGTGGTTTAATAGGTGGATATTTCACAAGATGAAATACATTAGTGGTATATATCGAAAACGTGATCCAATAAAAGGACAATGCAATGATGGCACTTTTACAACTGGTAATTGCAACTGGCATGGTGGTTTTAAAACATGTGACCTTAAAGAATTAACCGTTAAAAAAGTAGTTGAAAAAACTAAAAATCCTGATGGGATTAATTGGGTACGATCCGTACGATTAAAGGACATTCATATAGCAAGGCATTTGTTTCAAAATAGGGATACTGAATTTTCTGAAGATAGTGTTAAGAAAATAATCAGTGCGGTAAAATCCGGCACTTTTCACATTCAAGTATTTGATCCTATTCTTTTATGGCGAGACATGTCAAGCGGTAAATTGTATATTTTATCCGGTCATAGTCGTTATGAGGCATTCAGTAGATTATCTGAAGAAGGATACAAACAGTTCAATTCAATACCATCCAGGATCATAGATGTTGATCAGCAAACAGCGTTAAACATTGCCAGGGATAGTAATAATCTTGGCACAATGGAAACAGATAGTGAACGTGCCAAAAGATACCGGGAACTTTTGGCCGGTGGCATGTCATTAAAAGATGTGATGGTAAAGGCAAGGCAATTGGAAGGTAGTAATGCCAATAGAGTAGTTGCCTATGCATTTTTAAATCCATCCGGCAAAACCTTTGATTTTATCAAGGCAATGGAACGAGGTGAAATTGAAAGTGCCGGTAATATGAAAAATATTGCTTATTGGATTGCAGATGCCCGGATGAAATTTTATGATCTTACAAATAGCCATGAGAATGAATTATTGGACTGGTTATTAAAAGGTGCATATACCACACTGGCAAATAAAGATCGTTTTATAGAGCGAGTTAAAATTGCAATGGCCCGGAATTCCTTTATGGGAAATTTTGATAATACAAAACCTTTAAACATTGCAAACCAGGCAACCAGGTCACAATTTGATGAGGACCTGGAAAATGCAATGATTGAATTAAAAGATGCTCAAAAGTCCAGGGATACCAAACTGAAGGAATTAACACAACGAGGCGCAACCAGGGATCAGATAGACAGAATCATGCTACAATTTAATGCTGATGTATTAAGAGCGCAACAGGAAGTTTCCAGGATCCAGGCAAATAAAGGAATGTATGCAAATGCTGAAAAGTCGCAAGGTGTATTGTTTGGTATTGAAAAAATACTTAAAAATCAAACAGTACAAAACATTATAATAAATTATTTAGTATGACCAAATTACCTTTCAATAGACATAAAATTGGATCCAGGCTAATAATTACCGCAGATCCTAATGCTGCAAGTCCTTCAGATGGCAGAAATACCGGATTTAATCCTAACAATGAAGTTATCAATACGGATACCGATACAACTCAATATGATAGCGAACAAGGTTCAAATGTTATGCCAATAGTCATTGGGGCAATAATCGTTGGTATTATTGTTTATGCCATGACTGATTAATATCTTATGTGAGAGTGATACTGCAAGTTGATTTTATCTTTCATACACTGGATGCCGGGGAAACCTGGCATTCTTTGTGTCTAAGATATTCTATTGATTTTATGTCATTTACTTTATCATTGATATAGATAGTGCCATAGTTAATGTCTAAGATAATTTTCAACGTGAATAACTTATTGTAATTTTTTGGCACAATGTTTGTCATATTTAACATATAATTGCAGTACAATATGACAACAAAATCAAATTTTCCTTTTTTTACCTATGAGATCCAGGTATGTTCACTGGCTGGTAATATTCAAAACTCTCAAACATTTATAACAGAATTAATGGCTCAAAATGCTTTTGATGAAATTACCAGTGATAAATTAGAATGTGGTAGTCTTAAAATTAAGCATCCATATACAGAAGATTATCATTCAGGAGTAACAGGATTTATAAAACTTATAGCAATTAAAAATTACGATGCTGTGAATAAAGAGTATTTTACCAGGAGAAAACTTAATATTAAAGCCTAACAAATATGACATACATTTTAACAAAAACCGAAACCGGTAAAAAGGCCGGTAAGTATCTTTACACTGTAAAAAATCAGTTTGGAGAAGTAATTACAGAACGTACAAGCAATAGAGATTATGTTGCATGTACAATTGATGGTAGATTCTTTTTTGGCAGAACTGACCTTATTGGTAAGGCAGATCATGGCCGTTATGTTAAAAGAATGAATGCTGAAAATAAAATTCCTGTTTCAATTGCTTATCTTCAGAATTGATATGTACACTATACTTGAATCTAAAATCGAATTTAAGGACAATGCCCTATCAAGGGTAATTGTCCTAGTTGACTGCACAAGTAGTTCATCAAAGCCATATTCTGATGTAAGGGCCATTGCTGCTATAAATAAACCTACAATGGGTTATTTTTGGATAGGTGGTAATCATAGGTTGAATATGGATTTACTTCAGGAGGTGGCAGCCGGTGGAATGGAATTACATGACAGGGATAAACTTTTTCCAGGATGGAAATCTAAATTGAAATGAAACCAACAATTCTTATAAACAAAATCGAGGACTTAAAATCCATTTACAAGGCGGCATTAATATCCAATATTATTTGCCAGGAACTTGAAATCAGTTTTAAAACACTTTACAGGTATATCAATGATATTACATTGATGCCGGTTGATAAGGCTTTAAAACTTTACCTACTACTGGGATTATCATTAACAGATCTTCAGATTGATCTTGATGTAAATCCATACAATGAGCATGAAACAATTTATTCAAAACTCAACACTAAAGTAGCATGAACAGAATGGATGCAGCGATAAAGATAAAAAAATTCCTGGCCAACAGGAGATATGTTTTTTTTAATAAATATCCTGATCCAAAAAAACAACAAATTATACTTAATGCCGAAAATGCATTACCGGTCATGAAACTGATACCAAAAAACAAATTGAGTGCGTTCTTAGGCTTTTTTGCCGACAAATATATATTACCACTCATTCCATCAGAGAAAAGCCGCTATAAGCAAAATTTCGAGCAATTATACCACGAATTAAAAAACCCAACAATACAATGAAACAGATTTTTGCAAAACTATTTGACTATCCTGATAAACAGGCTGAAAACCTAAAGAGAAGAAATGAACGTGGTGGATCTAAATTTTATTATCAAAAGGATAAGCATAACCAGGCAATGAAAACACATCGAACATATAAACATAAAACTCTTAAAAATTCAATATGACAAAAACAGAGGCATTGGCCGAACTTGATTTAGGAAAAGTCATTAGGCATAGATCATTCATGAAACATGAATTTATCAAAAAATTAAATGGCAAGATCCTGGATGAATCCGGATTGGAACTGGATGAAAAATTATTTTGGCAAAATCGTAATGCCGGATTTTTTAATGAAGGTTGGAGTTCACATGAATTATCAGAATATATTAAGCCATAAAACATTAAGCATAAAATACTAACAATACTTTGCATCCTGGCATTTATAGGAGTAATGTATCTAACAATAAAATTTAACATTTTATAATCAATGACAAAAATCAAATCTCAATTTGACAAAAAATGGATACTGAAGCATGGTATTCCAATTATTGAAAATTACGAAGGTAATTTAACATTAAGAGCATTGCACTATCGTTTAGTTGCTGAAGGAATGACTAATGATTTAGCGCACTATAAAAAAGTTGTAAATACAATGATTGATGCAAGGCGTGATGGAACAGTTGCTTATGATGCTTTTTTAGATCATGAAAGGCAGACAATTGGATATACATCCTATGAAAAAACGAACCTGGATGATAAAGTAAATGAGGCTAAAGATCAAATAAAAGCATGGGCAAATTCTTATTATAAAAACCGTTGGGAAAATCAACCTATCTATCCTGAAGTGTTTATTGAAAAGAAGGCCCTGCAAGGTGTATTTGAAAGGCCATGCAATGAATATGATGTTGCCTTAAATCCATGTAAAGGCTATCCATCATTGACCTTTTTATATGATGCAAAAATTAGATTTCAAGATGCAATATATAGAGGTAAAACTCCCCTCATTTTATATTTTGGTGATTATGATTGCAGTGGAGAAGATATACCAAGATCAATACAGGATACTTTAACTGAAATGGGCACACAAGTTTTTGTTAAAAGAATTGCATTAATGGAACATCAGGTTATAGAATGGAAACTTCCACCGGCACCAACAAAGCAAACTGATACAAGGGGTAAAAATTGGGATGGATTAGGCCAGGTAGAACTTGATGCTGTTGAACCAAATAAAATTGCTGATTTATGTAGGGATGCAATAAGAGAAATTTTCGATCTTCATTTATACAATGAATTATTAATTGAACAAACTAATGAGCGTGAAAATTTTAGAACAATTTTAAAAAGAGACATTGGAAATATTTTAGACTAATAATCATGGCAATTCAAACAAAAGATTTAAACGTAAATGGCAAAGTGGTTGCCAGGTATCAGATTGATGGAAACGACTTATGGCTATTGCCAATGTTTGTTTTTATAGGAAAAGACATAAACATGGATATGGTATGCCATTTTTATGCTATCCTGATTTCAGAAGTTGAACAGGTACAAATTCATAGATGGGGGCCACTGGTGGATCCAAATCATACTGATAAAAAGAAACAAAATTGATTATGGAATTACCTTTTAGTTTTTGGGAAA
>ERZ761597.163-NODE-163-length-13861-cov-3.912067_pt1 | contig 13861 bp, 10 predicted proteins | sample MGYA00433093_ERZ761597 | MGnify/ENA primary metagenome ERZ761597 (study PRJEB28899, sample SAMN03785557) | bioreactor sludge metagenome | biome: EBPR Sludge; feature: EBPR Bioreactor; material: 0.22µm filtered reactor supernatant | place: Saint Lucia: Queensland... | reverse complement strand
GACAGGCGCACCACCATATACGACCGCGCCCGTTGGGAAGTCGGGGCCTTTGACGTGCTTCAGCAGGTCGTCGGCCGTCGCGTCGGGGTTATCTATTTGTTCGATGGTGGCGTCGACCAGTTCACCGAGGTTATGTGGCGGGATGTTGGTCGCCATACCGACGGCGATACCGATCTGGCCGTTCAGCAGCAGGTTCGGTAGCTTGGCTGGCAGCACGACCGGCTCCTGCAGGCGTCCGTCGTAGTTGTCACGGAAGTCGATGGTCTCCTTGTCGATATCGACGAGCATCTCGTCGGCGGGACGTGTCATGCGGGCTTCGGTATATCGCATGGCAGCAGCCGGGTCACCGTCCATCGAACCGAAGTTACCCTGTCCGTCGACAAGGCGATAACGCATACTCCAATCCTGAGCCAGACGGACCATCGCATCGTAGATGGAGCTATCGCCATGCGGGTGGTAATCACCCATCACGGCACCGACGACGGTCGCGCTCTTACGGTGCTTTGAACCACCGCGCAGGCCGTCGCGGTTCATCGTGTAGAGGATACGGCGGTGGACGGGCTTCAGACCGTCACGGACATCGGGCAGTGCACGGTCGATGATGACGCTCATGGAGTAGCGCAGGAAGCTGTCTTCCATCACGGACTCGACGGTCCGGTTCTCGACCAGCTTCGAGTGTGATGTATCAATGACAACTGGCGTATCGTTTAATTCTTCTGGTGTATTTTTATCATCGTTGTCCATAATTATACATCCAATTCTTCTAGACTTACCTCTCGTGCGCGGGTCTGGATGAAGTTCTTACGTAAGGAAACGTCGTCACCCATCAGCTTGGTGAAGATCGCGTCGGCTTCTTCGGCATCCTCGACCTTGACCTGTATCAGCACACGGTGTTCCGGGTTCATGGTCGTCTCCCAGAGCTGGTCGGCGTCCATCTCACCCAGACCCTTGAAGCGGCTGACCGTGACACCGGCCTGCTTGAGGCGGTCGGCTCCCTCATCGAGTACGACACCGTTCTCGACCTTCTTGTTCAGTATTTCCTGGATGATTGCGTCACGTTCCTCTTCTGCATAGGCATACTGCTTCTTCTGGCCCCGGTTAATGCTGTAGAGCGGCGGCTTAGCCAGATAGACGTGTCCGCCGTCGACGACCTCTTTCATATAACGGAACAGGAACGTCAGCAGCAGCGTCGAGATATGGCTGCCGTCAACGTCGGCGTCCGTCATGATGATGATGCGATGGTAGCGTAGGCCGTTCATGTCGAACTGCTCGCCGATACCGACGCCCAACGCCTTGATGAGCGCGACGATCTCGTTGTTGGCCAGCATCTTGTCCAGCCGGGCACGTTCGACGTTCAGTACCTTACCGCGTAATGGCAGAATGGCCTGGGTCTTGCTGTCGCGGCCTGATTTGGCGGAGCCGCCAGCCGAGTCACCCTCCACGATGTAGATTTCGCTGTCGGCTGGGTTGCGGCTCGAACAGTCGGCCAGCTTGCCTGGCAGGCTCAGTCCGTCCAGGGCACCCTTACGCAGGATGTTGTCACGGGCGGCGCGGGCGGCTTTTCGTGCCCGAGCAGCCAACAGTGCCTTACCGACCACTTTCTTGGCGACATTCGGGTTCTCATCAAGATAATAGGCGAAGTACTCATTCATCACCTGCTCGACGTAGCGTCGGACTTCCGGGTTACCAAGCTTGTTCTTAGTCTGGCCTTCGAACTGAGGGTCGGGTAGCTTTACCAAGATGATGGCTGTCAAACCCTCACGGATGTCATCTCCGGACAGGTTCTCCTCCTTCTCTTTCAGCAGGCCGCTCTTACGTGCGTAGTCATTTATGACACGCGTGAGTGCCGAACGGAAACCTATCAGGTGCGTACCGCCGTCGGGCGTCAGGACGTTGTTTGCGAACGGCTTGACCGTCTCGACGTAGCTATCGTTGTACTGGACCGCGACCTCGATCATCGATTCCTCTACCTGGCGTTCGACGTAGAACGGTGCGTCGCTCAGGATATCCTTACCGATGTTCAGGTGCTTGACGTAGCTCTGGATACCGCCCTCGAAATAGAAGGCCTGGCGTTCGTTCGTGCGCTCGTCGGCAACGCGGGTGTAGACACCCTTCGTCAGATAGGCCTGGTGGCGCAGATAATTGACTACCCATTTGTAATCGAACTCGATCGTCTCCTTGAAGATAGTGTCGTCCGGATAGAACGTGATGGAAGTGCCTGTCGGGCGGTCGGTCTTGCCGATCTTCTTGAGCGGCGCCAGCGACGCGCCACGCTCGAATTCGATCCGATACAGCTCACCTTTCTGGACGACCTCGGCGATCAGCTTGGTCGACAGCGCGTTCACCACGCTGGAACCGACACCGTGCAGCCCGGACGATACCTTATATCCGCCGCCGCCGAACTTACCGCCCGCATGCAGGACCGTCAAGACGGTCTCGAGTGTGCTCAGTCCGGTCTTAGGATGCTTGTCGACCGGGATGCCGCGGCCGTCGTCGGTGATGGTGATGCCGCCATCATTCAGGATGGTGACGTCCACTCGAGTAGCATGCCCGGCGATCGCTTCGTCAATGGAGTTGTCGGCGATTTCCTTTATAAGATGATGAACGCCGTCATAGCCGGTCGATCCGATATACATGCCCGGTCGTTTGCGGACCGGCTCCAAGCCTTCTAGTACCTGGATCTGTGACCCGTCATACGAGTCGCCTTTTTGTTTAGCCACTGGTCTTCCCCTCACGTTATGCTATTCGGCCCCTATCGCAGTACGAGGCCATTTACACTGCCGCTATTATATCGAATTATACGTGTTCACTCAACCCTTCTGATTCTCTTCCGAGAATATGCTTGCACTGAACACAATGTTTATGCTAATCTGATGACAAAGAACCCATTAACAGTAGTAAAAACTAAACAAAAAAGTAGAAAAAGTATGTTTCGCCGCATCGTCTCGAATCTCAGCTTCAGTCCCGCGCTCGTGGGGCAATTAGGTTTTTACGCACGCCGGCTCAAGAAGGAGGAGGCGACGCGACGCATGGGACTGGTGTTCACCGCCCTAGCGCTGGTCGTCCAATCGCTAGCCGTCTTCTCACCGCCGGAAGCCGCTAACGCGGCGACCCCAGGCCAGGTCGGATCGGCCCCACGCTGTAATGTCGAGGCTGTCGGCCCACGCGCCACCGCCTTCAATATCAACCAGAACAACCGCGCCAACGTCAGTTTCGATGTCTCTGGAGGCAAGAACTGTAAAGTGGAGGTCTCAGCCAACTCGTTCTTCGCCCCTACGATGGACGGCCGGCCATACGAGAAGCAGATACTGCACGACCGGACCACCAAGGTGTACGACACGCCAGGCCGCTACCAGATGGGCGTCGCGTTGCCCGACAAAAGCAATGAAGCCAAGGGCTGTTTCTACCAGGTCGATCTGACTTACGGTACGCATAACGTCCAGCCCGTCCTGGCCTATGGCCACGGTAAGCTCGATTGTGGCACGACCACCCTGGCATCGATCAGCTGTACTAATCTGAATATCATTCAGGTCAATCCGACGAAGTTCACTCTCAAGGGCAAGGCTAAGGCGACGAATGCCAATATAAATAAGTATGTCTTCGCCATCACGAAGCCGAACGGCGAGACAGTCGAGAAAGTCCAGAACACTGGCGCCGAGACAGCCGAGGTTGATTTCAGCAACGATAAGCCGGGTACCTACAACGTCAAGCTGACGGTCCATAGCTCCGTCGGCCAGGATTCCGGTCCGAATTGCAAAGGCACGTTCACGGTCGCTGGCCCTCCGACTCCGGCCGCGGAATGCGGTAGTACCAATGTCATCGTCAGCAACCGTACGAAGGTGTCGTTAAGCGGAACGGCCATCGTCAGCGGCGGAGCCACTGTGCGCGCCTACGATTGGCGGGTCAAGAACGCCGCTGGGGTCGAGGTCCGTCACGTCTTCATCAATTCGACCGCTGCCACGGCGACGGCGCCGACGTTCGACCTTCCGACGGCAGGCAACTACACTGTCGCCCTGACGGTCAACACAAGCCTCGGCACCAAGACGAACGCCACCAGCTGCGTCAAACCGTTCAGCATCGCACCGCCCGATGTATGCCAGTACAATCCAACGTTACCGCCGAACAGCCCTGACTGCCAGCCCTGCCCGGATAACCCGAGTGTCTGGATAAAGGATGAGAAGTGCGCGGCCGTCATCATCAACACCAAGACCGCCAGCAACCTGACCCAAGGCGGAGTCGAGGCCAGTACTGTAACGGCGAAAGCTGCAGACAAGCTTACCTACACCATCACGGTCCAGAACAAAGGTCTCGTATCGCAAGCCGTCACCATGCAGGAGGATCTGTCGGACGTATTGGAATACGCCACGCTGGTCGATCAGGGCGGTGGAGAGCTGAATCAACAAACCAAGCTCCTTACCTGGCCGGCTGTCACTCTCGCCGCCGGGCAGAAGCAGTCACGCACTATTGCCGTGCAGCTGATGAGCGACATCCCGAGCACCAATACTGGTACCGGTGTCCCTACCAGCTACGACTGTAAGATGATGAACACGTTCGGCAACACCGTCAACGTCAATGTCGAATGCCCGACTCAGAAGGTCGTGATCGAGCAGGTCACCAGCGAACTGCCCCACACCGGACCACGCGAGAACATGATGTTCGCCGGCGCCCTGTTGGCCGTCGTGGTCTACTTCTACGCCCGCTCGCGTCAGCTCGGTACCGAAGTCCGATTGATCCGACGCAACCTGAACACTGGTACAATATAAGGAATAAGGATGAGGTGGGAACGTGACTGAACGACTCAATATACCGGAACGCGGTGAACGGAGCAACGAATCGCTCGATTCCGCACGGCGGGAACGAGCCGCGGAGCTGGAGCGCACCCGAGAGCGGGAAGCTGAGCGTGCTCCCGAGCGCAGCGTTGAGCAATCGATAGCCGAAGCCAAGGAAGCGGCCGCCAAGGCCGAGAAGAAGACCGGGGCCCCTGCCCCTATCGAACGTCGCCGCGACACGCCTGCCCAACGTCGCTCGAAAGCCAAGGCGAGTTACAAGGCGACCATGAAGGAGACGCAGGCACACATGAAGCCTGCCGCCCGCACCTTCAGCAAGGTCATCCACGCCCCGGCCGTCGAGAAGACGAGCGAGGCCATCGGCTCTACCCTTGCCCGACCTAACGCCATCCTGGCCGGCTCATTGACAGCCTTCATCGCCACGCTGGTCATCTATCTTACCGCCAAGTACTATGGCTATCCGTTGTCGGGCTTCGAGACCATCGCCGCCTTCATCGTCGGCTGGGCAGTCGGCATCCTGATTGACTACCTGCGGGTGATGGTTACCGGTAAGAAGGCCTGAGCCTTGTCCTCTTCAAGATAACCGGCCCGTCAGTAGGGCCGGTTATCTTATTTGAGCTTGATGTGGACTTCCTCGTCGCTTTTCTTGTCGCCACGCAGATGCAGTCCATCGTCTGAGGTTTCAGCCTTTGCAACAGGTTGGACGGGCTCTTGGGAACGCACGGCCGCTTTGTCGTTCAGCGGCTGCGGTGGTAACGCCGGAGCCGAAGCACCGAACGATCCGAACGGTTGTGGTGTGGCTGCCTGGGAGGTGCCAGCGGTCGGGTTGAGTGGCTTCGGGGTTTGGGCGCCACCGCCTAGCTGCTGACGCTTGGCCAGCCATTCGTCGAGGAACGATGAGCCGGCCGGCTTCGGAGTGCCCGTCCCGGCCTTACCCTGCTGCATCTTACGCATCTCGTCCAGACGGTCCTTCTTGGCCTTGTCAGCGGCGCCCAACCGGTCGAAGATCTCCTTCTCGACGATGGCACGGGGTTTTCCATACTTGGCGGCCGACAATCGTTTCAAGGCATCGTTCAGCTGAGGATTACTGACGCCCATCGGCGGCACGAAGCTCATACTGAATGGAGCGGACGGCACGTTATTGATCATGACAGAGGTGACGCTCTGATAGTTCGGCATCTTTATGAGATCCTCGGCCTCGAATACCGGCTGGAAGCGTTTGACCATCAGCTCAGCGTCCGTGACACCGATACGTCCCGAGATGACCGTTCCGACGTTACCAATGATTGCTTCACGGATCTTATCGGTCAGCTGGGTCATGAACTGGTTACCGAGAATCAGATTAAGGCGGTATTTCCTGGCCTCTGACAGGATGGATTCGAAGCTTTCCGTAGCGAAGTTCTGGAACTCGTCGACATACAGCGAGAAGTCGATACGCTCATCCTCAGGAATATTGGCTCGGCCCATGGCTGCGGCCTGGAACTTCATGACGAAGATGATACCGAGCAGCTTACTGTTCAGTTCGCCCATGCGGCCCTTCGACAGGTTGACCAGCAGGATCTTCTTGTTATCCATGATGTCGCGCAGGTTGAAACCGGACTTCGTCTGACCGATGATGTTTCGCATGCTGTCGTTGCTGATGAACGGCCCGAACTTCGACACCACCCAGCTGATGACCTCGCCGGCCTCGTTGGAGCGCTGGCTGGCCGGGAATTCCTTGGTCCAGAAATCGAGCACGCTCTGGTCCTTGACGTACTTGAGCTTGCTCTTCATGTAGTCCTGGTCGATGAGCACCTTCGGGATATCGATGAACGTGCCGCCAGCCGGGTCGGCCATCAGTAGCAGCGCCGCGTTACGGAAGATATGCTCAAGCCGCGGACCGACGATCCCGGTGTGTCCCGGGTCATACAGACCGTACAGCATGTTGATGGCTTCCTGGACCAGGAAGTCCTTCTGGTCCTCGTGGTCGAACTCGAACATGTTCAGCCCTATGGGATTGGTCATATCACCAGGGTTGAAGTAGATGACATCCTCGACGCGTTCCTTAGGTACCTTGCCCAGCAGCGCCTCCACCGAGTCACCATGCGGATCGACGAAGGCGAACCCCTTGCCGTCCATCATGTCCTGGAAGGCCAGGTTCTCGAGCAGGACCGACTTACCAGTACCGGTCTGACCGATGATGTACGTATGGCGGCGGCGATCGTTCGTACTGAGACGAATCGGCTTCTTGGTGCCACGGAACTCGTTATAGCCAAGCAGGAAGCCTTCTTCCATCACCTGGGTTGGTCCGTCAACCTGCTTGCTCATCTGACGCTGGACCTGGCTGGTCGGGATGTTCTTCTGATCCGGTAGATGGAAGAGCGTGGCAAGCTCGACCGTATTCAGGATGTTACTGTTCACGCCTTGCGGGAAGAAACGGAAGATATAAGCGGTCACCAGCTCTTCGATGTTACGGCTGACAGTGAACTTGAATCCGTTGTATGAGGCCGAGTCGAACAAGGCGAACGCCGAGATGACATTCTTGAGTAAGCTTTGTGAGCGAGTGGCCGTGTTGGAGCTGACGACGACACGCACCAGGGTCTCGTAACCCGGATAGCGCGTCTTCTCTTCGATGACGTCAATCTCTTTTTGCTCAACCGATGTAAGCTGAACATCGACATTGTGTTCCTCCCTCCGGTCATCGGGATTGGGCGGTTTCCACAACGCCCCTGCCAAGTCACCGGCACGGGTTCCAAAGCCGGATTTACGACCGCTGGCCCGGTCCTTCTTTATATGCTCCACCTTGTTATGTGAACGTTTGGTCCAGCCCTCGCCAGCCGGCCGGATAAGGATCTGGATGCCAATGCCGTCCTCACGTCCGGCTGATGACAAGGCATTCAACAATGCCCGCGATGCGTCGCGCTTCGATTCCTCGTACGTGGCGATCGGGTACATGAATGCCTTCTTCAACGTGAATTCACCACCGATGGTGCCGCTCATCTTACCGACCTCCGAGAATACCGTGTGTTCTTCTACCTCCTCAAGCCGCGCTGAGGGATACGCGGCCGCGACGGCCTGGCGGATAACCTCTACCAGCGCCACCGGGACGACCGTATAGTAATGCACCAGTCCTTCCCTGGCCACGATCTCGAAGGACAGATGCCGCTGACCATATACCCGGCTCTTGAAGCCTTTGACGGCAGTCGACGCGATAATGTTGTACATCACCTGGGCCTGGCTCAGTATCTCTTCTGTCACATCACGCTCATCGCGACCACCTGTCTCAAGGTCATCACTCGACGGCGGCAGATGGATAACCATAGGGACCATCTTGAGACCGCGCTCATAGTTCTTGGCTTCGCGCAGCGTCTTTTGGTACTGGAAGAAGACCACGGCACCGGCGAACAGCGCCAACGCCGCTACGCTAAAGATACCGATGAACGCGCTAAACACCTTTTCCTAGCCCCCTATTACCCGTTTATTCCGGCGATGCGCCGAGCTCTTTCCCATACCGCTTCTTCAGATAGTCGGCCTGCAGACGTCCGACCTCCTTCTCCCGTCGCGCCGGGTCGTCATGGGTCTGGCTGATGATCTGCTTGGCCTTGTCGACCCACTCCTTCTCGATGAGATCTTCATCGGCGGCTACTGCCGGGTTGTCATCGCTGACGGCCGTCTGCGCATCATCCGCCTGGACCGGCACCGGCGTCGGCAAGCTGATAGGCGCTGGCTGGGCCGCTGTCGCCGCCTGAGCGGCATTGGCATGTTCGGATGCCCGTTCGGCCGTATCGGCACCGCGCTCGGGCGATGGCGCCGGGATATCAGGGGTGATTTCTGGCCCGGAAAGGTTCGGCAGGGTCTCCGGTGAACGTTCCGTCTTCGGTGCGTTCATCTCCGGTGAAGAAAACTTGGGTTCCATACCTGTCAGTATAGCATGAGGAGCGTGAGCGAAATGGCTGCCGATACCCTTTTATCGGCCCAGGCACGCACTGTCTTGTATGGACAGTGGTAGCTCTACGAGGAACGCCGAGATACGTACAACGTACCGACGGCCAGGAACGCACCCACTAGCAAGGCTTCGTAGGGGCCGAAGGAGCCAATCGACTGCATGGCGAGCGCCATGATGGGCCCTAGCGCCAGGACCGTCGAGAAGTAATATGAGCGTTGAAGGCTGAGCCGACCCGGCGGACGTTTGCTGGTGAAGCGGCGCCCCACGCTGGCAAGCGCGAATGAACCGATCCAGAGCAGTTCCGTCATGATTCCCAGCACGATGACGTATAGCAAGAAAAAGACGGCCATGAGCCCTAATGGGCCGGCCGTCGAGGGGTTAGTCGTCTGCAGGAGGATGATTAGAAGCACGCTGGCGATCAACGTACTAGTGACAATTACCTTTCCTAACATGAGATTACTATAGCATCCCGCTATAGCCTCCAGGATGATTTCAAGAGAGCCTGAGCGAAAGGCCATATGTCCAGGCAAGTCACAGTCCGCTCTAAAAAGTAAATAGTAAGCGCGTGTGCCATGGACAGCCGATCGCTCGAGGCGTCTGACCGCTCCAGCAAAAGCTAGAGCATCCGTTCGTATAGGGAGGTTCCGCGTACACGCTGAGTGGTGTCACTGTTATAGGTATGGACTCATATAACAAGGATTTACTCAGCGCGTAGGTACTGATCCTACACATCGCTCAACGAAGATACCGAAGTATCCGGAGCATCGATAACGTTACGTTATCGGACGAGTAAAGATAAAAGGTGCGTGGATCACAGAGTGACCCAGTGTTCTTTTGGCCCGCCCGCGTGGCGTTATCGACTATCCGTTTAAACGTGAACGGTGGTCCTTAGTCGCATGGAGATCGCGGCTGGTTCGGATGTCGTCGGATTGTTAAGGTAGTTTTGTGTGGTGGCTTTTTTGTTTTTCAAAAGCTTATCCGTACATTAGCATAAGAAATATGTTTTTTCAATAGTTTTGATGTAACGAATGAAGGTTATATTTACAACTTATGATTTTACCCCTTAGTAACGACTGTAGTATGTATGTCTACGATGAGTACTCATACGACCCACCGCCTGGAAGCTATGGGTCCTAGCGGCGAATCAGTCCGAGGGAATCTTACCTTTGTGCCGATCATCGAGCTAGGCGGACGGCTTCGGAAGGAACGATGACGCGGTGCTCCGGACTCGCTATGAAGGATCATGACCTGCTTTCGACACTCCGACAGCCGATATGTTGGTGCGCGCAAATACCAGCCTGATTCAAACCAGCACCCGGTTTGTGCCAGCAATAGTAGCAGCGTCCGACACCCGGCTTTTTTCGCGCGTCCGACGCTTTTAACATTCGGCATATCGAACTTCCCCGCCCACCGCCACGTGTCCGAAAGAATCCGAACTTGTCCAACCGACTCTTCATATGCGAACTCGGCTCAGAAGCTTTCCGTTACTAGCTTGTGCGGCCCGCCTTGCCCGTACCCGCGCGCGCTTACCTGCGCATAGGCGCGCCGTCCGGACGCCGACGCTACATATAGTGTTCGGAAATAGGGTGTCGAAAATGGTGGAAAATTCAGCAAAAAAGTTATTGACACAAGCATTTTCACGTCATATTATAGGGGTAGCTTCTGAGCAAAAAAAGTATACAGAAGCGAAAAACGAACAAAAACAAAAATCCGAACAAAAAACTCCACATAAAACGACCGTTCCTCGCAGGCGGTCGTTTTTATATGCTCGTAATTGCAATAAAAATATCCGATCGTTTGGGATTGGATATTTTTATTGGTGGAGCTGGCGGGAATCGCACCCGCGTCCAACTGGTAACCTACTATCCGTCTACAAGCTTAGTCTGGTTCGAATGCTTAGCGTGATAAACGAACGAGGAATCTGACAAAGATTTCGTTTACCACGTGATCCAGTGAAATTTCGATTCCTTATGCTGATTCACCATAGGGTCTCTAGCCTGCTGATATGACACGCTCTTCCCTAGCGGGCGTCAGGGAGGGCACGGTAACCTACTAGGCTACTTGTAGCGCGAGCTGGCGAGGAGCGAAAAGGCTCTTAACGCTAGCTACGACGCTTTGCAATTTAGTTGCAGTTAAATACAGATATCGTCTGTGGTCGGCTTGCAAGATAGTCTGTTAACGTCCAATTGTCGAAGCTAAAAGTCAGCCCCATCTCTGTTATCGTAGCATTATTTACTTGTTTTTACCAGTGTGATACCGTAAGCGTCATGAGTAACGCCGGACGAGTCGCCAAGGTGTTGACCGCTTCGCCAGTCGGGTACGACGGCACACTAGTCGAGGTCGAGTGCGACATGAAAGCCGGGCTGCCTTCCCTTCAGATCGTCGGTATGGGATCCAAGGCCATAGAGGAGGCCAAGGAACGTGTCCGCAGCGCGGTGACGAATTCGCAGCTGGACTTCCCTGCCAAGAAGTTCGTTATTAACCTGGCACCAGCCGAATTACCCAAGGATGGCAGCCACTACGACTTAGCTATCGCTGTCGCCATTCTGTGCTCTAGTGGTCAGCTGAAACAGCATGAGGTATCGGGAGCCCTGTTCGCCGGAGAACTGGGCCTGGACGGCCGCCTACGACCGGTGCGGGGCATCATCTCTATCGCTGAAGTCGCCCGTGATTCCGGCCACTCGACGCTCTACCTGCCGATCGATAATGCCGCCCAAGCGGCGCTGGTCGACGGCATCACCGTCATGCCTGTCGCGACATTGCAGGAACTCTTCCTGCACCTCAAGAACGAAACGGTGTTAAGCCCGTTCCACGTTACTGCGGGGGCTCAGACACCAATCAGTTCAAGCGGTCCCATCCTGGATGATGTCCTCGGACAAGACCAAGCCAAGCGAGCACTCACCATCGCCGCGGCCGGACATCATAATGTGCTCTTCACCGGTTCTCCCGGCGCTGGCAAAACCATGCTAGCACGGGTACTACCAGGGCTTCTGCCGCCCCTCACCTCACGTGAGCGGGTAGCCGTTACCAAGCTCCACTCGCTCAGCGGCGATATCATCAGTTCCGCGGCTACCGCAAGGCCGTTTCGAGCGCCACACCATACCTCCAGCCGTATCGCGCTCGTCGGTGGTGGCAATCCGCCGAAACCAGGAGATATCAGCCTCGCCCACCATGGCGTCTTGTTCCTCGATGAGATTCCAGAATATCCCAGGGCGACGCTAGAGTCGCTGCGGCAACCATTGGAAGATCGCCAAGTGTCTATCTCTCGAGCCAACGGCCACGCCATCTATCCAGCGAATTTCATGCTCGTTGCCACCATGAACCCATGTCCCTGCGGTTTTTACGGGGATGAGAAGCGCGAATGTACCTGCACCTCACCCCAGATATTGAAGTACCAGCAGCGATTGAGTGGGCCGTTGCTCGATCGCATAGACCTCGTCGTGGCAGTCGGCCGCACCGACAACGATAAGCTGGCTAACCATAAGGCTAATGGTAATTTACAACACTTAGAAGCGCAGAAATCCATTGTTCAGGCGTTGAGTACACAGTCTAACAGATACAATGGTAGTAACGATAACAACATTCATAATAGTGATGTGTCGTCAAAGGACATCGCCAAACACATCCCGCTGTCACCCGACGTACGCCAGCTGCTATCACAGGCAGCCGATCGGCTCGGCCTCTCGGCCCGCGGTTATTTCAAGGTCGTCCGTGTAGCGCGTACCATCGCCGATCTGGACGATAGTGCCGACGTGAAGTCGGCGCATGTGGCTGAAGCCTTGCAGTACCGACCGATGGCGGGCTAAAGCAAACACCCGCCCCCGGAGGAGCGGTGTTCGCTCGACTCCAAAGACGGGTTCATCACTTCCGAACGATGGTGAGTTCCATGCCGTGGGCCGGACAGTGACGCCACTGCGTTTTGAGCACGTCGTTGTCCAGAGCCAGACACGTGTCGGCATAATGCTTGATCTCTCGCAACGCCTCGGCCATGCTCATTCCGAACGCTTCACGCACCAAGCCGACACCTTCGGCGCTGAAACGAGGAGTAACCGACCTAAGACGGAACAGGCTCACGTTTCCATCGCCATCATCCGTCGTCAACTTGTTCAGGCTATCGACCAGCCAGTCATCAAGCACTTCCACGGCGGTAGTCATGGCATCTTCCGAGGGCCTTTCGGCGTTCCTCAGACGGTCCCACAACGTAGTGCTGTAAATCATCCGAGTCTCACCTTTCCCTCTATCGGGTCGTGTATCGTTGGAAATGTACAGAGATACGTTACAACTATTCTACTAAATGTGCAAATCGTATCGCTTACCCGACCGTTCACCCCTTGAACTTCAGGGGTAGTCTATGGTACGATAGTGAACGAGTTAAGCGCTCAAGGTAAAGCGACCAATAAGGGAGATCATCACATAGCCAACCAACAAGTACGGATCAACGACGCAATTCGCAGCTCAGAGTTACGCGTTATCGGGCCAAGCGGGGAACAACTCGGTATCCTCCCCCGAAACGAAGCGATGAAGCTCGCCGAAGAAGCCGGCGTTGACCTGGTTGAGATCTCTCCGAACGCCGATCCGCCTGTCGCTAAGGTCATCGACTGGGGTAAATACCAGTACCAGAAGATGAAGGAGCAGCAGAAGAGCCGCGCGAAAAGCAAGCAAAGCGAGCTTAAGCAGATGCGGTTCGGTATGAAGATCGGTCAAGGCGACCTCGACATCAAGCTGCGCAAGATCCGCGAATTTTTGGCCGAAGGCCATAAGGTACGCATCTCGATCTTCTACCGCGGCCGCGAGAACGCCCACCGTGAACTCGGCTACGTCATGATCGATCGTATCGTCGGCCTCCTGGAGGACGAAGCGATCGTCGAACAGCAGCCGACCATGGCAGGACGCAACCTGAGCATCACAATAAGGAGTAAATAACGTGCCTAAGCTCAAGACACATAAAGGTACCGCCAAGCGGGTCAAGCTGACCGCCGGCGGTAAGATCACCCGACTGCGCGCTTCGGGTAACCACTTGCTTGCCAAGAAAAGCAAAAGCCGCAAACGTGCCATCAATACTACCGGTTCGGTAACCGGAAAGCTGGCCAAGAACGTTAAGCGATCGTTAGGAGTCTAGATCATGCGAGTCAAACGAGGCGTCCCTGCA
>ERZ761597.162-NODE-162-length-13868-cov-4.676826_pt1 | contig 13868 bp, 12 predicted proteins | sample MGYA00433093_ERZ761597 | MGnify/ENA primary metagenome ERZ761597 (study PRJEB28899, sample SAMN03785557) | bioreactor sludge metagenome | biome: EBPR Sludge; feature: EBPR Bioreactor; material: 0.22µm filtered reactor supernatant | place: Saint Lucia: Queensland... | reverse complement strand
ACCCTACTTTGCTCTGAAAGTGAACTAAATAATCCTCCCAATGCACTGCCTATTAATACTTCCCACATGTTATTTCCACTTTCCAGCTTCTTTATAAAATAATTGCTTATTACTTAAATTAATATATATATCACCATCTTTTCCCAACTTATCAGATGGAGTTCCGCTTCCTGATAATACCTCTATCCTACTATTCAACTTTCCTATATTACTATAAATATGATCTACTTCTTTATTCAAAGAAGTTTCTTTAAATTTAAAGAGGCGTTTAGTTATTATGCTCATAATTATTATCTTCTCTTTTTTAATATACTAAAATCTACTTCTACTCCATATAATTTTGTATTCGGAGTAGTAGTTTGAAAAACTAATCTTATTTTCTGAAACGCTTTTCTGAGAGAAAGAGGCATATGTAGGAAATTAGTTGTGCGTACAGAAGCGTTATCTGTATTAAAAGTATACAGAAGATTACCGTCACTATAAACTAAAGTATCCAGTCTTCCCTGAAAATCAATTTCTAAATAATTAATTAACTTGTCTATATTAGGTTCTGACAAATCACTATTATTAGTCTCTAGATAACCATCATAGTAACTTGGGACTAATGTTCCTTCGACATACAAATTTTGAGTATTTGTACTTAGAAGCGCTATTTTTCCCGTTAAATTTATAAATAATTCACTAAACTCTATAGAATTATTAGCTGTTAGATTCCTTTTATCCCATTTTTGTTCTAAGAACCTGAATCTGAAATAAACATTAGAGTGATTTTTAATAGGTATAAAATATAACTCATGCATATAAGGATTATACACTATCTGAGAAGTGGAATAATTATCCCTTACAATATTATCTATCGGCTTGCTAATACTTGTAATGTTAAATCCATCAGTCAAATATATCCCATCAATAGTGCTCAATATAGTTTTATTCCCAGTAGTAGCTACACATGTGAAATCTCGTACACCATATTCCAGGGTTTCAATTATACTATAACCCACTACACTAGTTAAGTTATCAGCTTTAATAACAAAAGTTTTTTCTTTGGAGATAGCTAAAACATTTCCATTGGTTCCTACGAGAGTTTCTATATTAGTTACATCAGGTAAGGGTAGAAGATTGCTTGTATAAATCAAATCATTCTGTATGTTACCTCCTCCTATTGCACAATGATAAACATGTATGTAATCATTTTGATCTAGCCCTAAACTTAATCCATTCTCTATAACAAAATCCCTAAAACCAACCACTATTTTATAGTCTTCTTTCTTTTCCCAATCAAAAGTAAAACCAATATTCTGCGATAACATAATCCCCTTGTTAAGTGATAACTCAGAAAGATAGAATAACTGAGGAGCAAGTAACTCGGTATCTAAGTGATTTATTTCGTGTGCAAACTCAAAATCGTCCTCTAACGAAAAAGAAATATAGAACCGAGTTCTAGTTATACGTTTATTAGCGTTTTTGCATGGATAAGTATCAGAAAATTTAATAGCATATTTTTGCTGAGCACCTGTATATTTGCCAGTGTTTAGTCCTACAATAATTTCAGTTTTCTCATCCAATACTTGAGTCATCACTATATAATAGGTAGCTTTCGTATCCTTAGAGAAGCCTTCTTCCCCTATGCTATTCCCCTGAGATATAATATATCCTGGAGTAGTATTATAAGCATTTAACGCTTGTGTCGTAACTGAAAATGAATCTGCGGGATCATAAAACTCTAGTGTAGCTTGCTGTTGTATATTGATTGTGGGAAGCGCTGTCAGAGGTTTATTGATAGTTGCTCCAAATCGAAACCCTAAACCATTTCCATCCTTAAACTTAAAAAGACTGCTATAAATACTAGGAATTAATAAATTATAACTTACGCGTTGTACTGGGAAGATATGAATTGTATTATCACCAGGAAGTAACCAACTAGCAGCAGATGTCCCAACATTAAATTTATAATAAGTAAATGGTCGTGTATAAAACTGCCCTGTTACTTTATTCCTAATTCTGTACTGATAATACTGACACCATGGATTTAGTTCTCCATTATTTATAAGCCCGTTATTTTCTCCAAAGGGAATAAATTCTACTTCTTCGGGCTCTAAAACAATACCACTGTCATCAACTCTATCTATCTTGCAACCTATACCTAATCTTCTATTGTCATAACATGTTGAATAAGTTGGATCTATTCTATCTTGCCAAACACCTAAATTATTTTTATCGAATGGTTCTGATAATCTATCCAAATAAAATGATTCTTTCAAAATAATATTAGGAATCCCTGTTAATGTCCTTTTAATATTCCCAAACCAAAAACAATCATGAGGTAAAAATATTTTCAATATACCCTGATCTTCTCTAAAAAAAGCTTTTCCTGATTTAGTAGTTTGATAGAATGTTTCAGAGATATCGACATCATTAGTACCTTCCTTAGAAAGCCTTATCCACGTAGAACCGCTAGATAAATTTTTATAATAAAATCTTCTAGAGTATATATTATCTTCGTACTTTTTTGCTATCAAAAATAGTATGTCCCATTTGTCAGGGATGGGGTTTTGACTGAGTAAATCGTTAGATAATGTTGTGAATATCCCAGTTTCCCAAGACCAATCTTCAGTAATAACGGGAAGATTTACCTGCTCTATAAAAGAAGGCTCATATTCGGCATAGCCCTGTTCATGTTTAAAATTAACACTATCTTTAAATAATTCTAACCGCAAGTCATTTTCATCTGCGTTAGAATAAATTCCCTTAAACTCTTTTATCTTAATCTTAGGCATTATGGGAACCTAAATGGTTTAATCTGAATCCATGGTCTATTTAACTCAAGATTACGCTCAGGTAATACATCTTCACGTTTTTGATATACTCTAAGAAGATCTATATATTTCTGTTTTTTTCTTTCATCAAACGTAGCTATTCCCAATTGGCATATCCAAATAATAGCACGCCTTAAAGTCTCATCATAATACTTATCAGGAAGATAAGGAATATCATAAGCTTCTCCATTACCATCAGTACTTTCGTAATCATTAGCCCCAGCTACTGAAGAGGTATAATATATTTTTACTGTATCGCCAATGTTCCCATTAGTATAAAGGAACCTATTAGACCCAACACCATAATAAATATGATAGAAATAATTAGCAATATCATTATTATCCTTGACTTCATCAAAATTCCTTTCTAAATATTCTCGTTCTGTTCCTCCATTTGGTGTCACAGTAATACGCCAAGCGCCATTAAAATTACTGGGTTCTATAACAAATTCTCCATTAGAGTTTATAGTAATATATGTCCATACTCTATTAAGAATATTATAATCTTTGGCTATAGCTCGTATAGATCTATAAATAGATTGACTATAAATATTCTTAGGGAAATCCTTGAAGAAAGGATCCCCGCATTTAAGAGCTACCTCAGAAATTAGCTCATTATTGCTGATATTTACTATTTGGCCTAACATTCGCTTCCTTTCTCCTTAAGGCTGTAATAATCTTCCATTATGATTATTGTATAGATAAGCTACCTGGTCATCTGTTAACTTGCGCTTATAAATTGCAATTTGTGCAAATGTGAATAATGATGCTTCACTTATATAATCTCCCACACTATACCCTACAGTAACATCATTCACATCGTTATAACCCTCTCGTACATTCGTTGCGGTAGCAGCACGACTACCATTTACATACACAATCAAAGAATCATTTGCATAATCTCTAATGAAAACATAATGAGTAAGGTTTTCAAACGGGGGACTGACAGTCTCACTGAGTTCAAGTTCTTCTGAGTTAAAAGATATTTTAATTCTACCCTCAATATCACTAATGCTCCACTCTGAACCTTTTCCAATAATATTCCCATAAGAAGCAGTACCACTAATCCAAAATGCAAAAGTTACGTCTTCATGTTCATAAAAAAACTCATCTGCAGAAGGAGCTGTAAAATAGTTATCATAAGTATTTAATCTAAACGCATAGGGAATATTCACAAGCCCAGAGTAAATGCGTTGAGGGGCGTGATATACCCATTGGTATTTGTCATTGGCGGGTTCAAAATTATAGCTATCGTTTATTATACTTCTATAAGTTACTCCTCCATATGATACCAAGTTACCTGCAGTATACCATGTCCCAGAATCCCATGTCTCTGGACTTATTTCTGGATCAGTATGTGTGCGAGTTAAATTATTACCATTCCCTGTCGCATCTACTGTATCGCCATTTTGCCAACATGCGACTATGTTTGAGAGTATGTCGGGGGGTGTTGGTGTATTTGCCGTTCTATTGCCATAAAGTAATAGAAACGATGGTTGTGCAAGTGTTACTATATTAAATAATATAAAAAATAGTAGTTTCATTTTTTCTTTCTTCTTCTTAATCCGAGTAATACCCATAAATACGAGCCGTCATATTCATAATCTACAACAAAAGCATAATGAGTAAGAATATCACTGGGAGCATTAATATAATTTTCAGTTGTCAATGGTTCATCTCCAAGAGTCAGAAGAATATTACTTTCAAAATCTCGGAAAAGCCATTCATTACCCTTCATTAAGAAGATTGTGCTACTATAAGTACCACTAACCCAAAATGTAAAAGTTACATTTTCTCCTTGATAATGAAATTCATTTGCAGAAGGAGCTGTATAGAGGTTATCATAACAATTTAATCTAAACGCATAAGGAATATTTGCCAATCCAGAACTAACACGTTGAGGAGCATGATAAACCCAATTCCATTTATCATTAACGGGTTCACTACCTTTATTTCTGTCTATTAAACTTCTATAATTTACATCTGTATAAGATACCAAATCACCCGTGTCATAATATGTTTCAGAATCCCATCCATTCGGAGTAATCTCTGGATCAGTATGTGTACCAGTTAAATTATTACCATTTCCTGTTATATCTACCGTATCACCATTCTGCCAGCATACAGCTATATTTGAGAGTATATCAGGTGGAGTATTTTCCCACGCAGTAGTTGTTACACGACTCCCAACTTTCCCAAAGAGGAAAGAGTCATCTTGAGCCCATAAACCTTGTATGGATGTTAGAAGTAATATTAAGGTTAATTTAAGCATAATCAATCCTTTCTAATTAATCTCCATGCACTATGTCCTGGAGTTCCAAGCCATACCTCAGAGTTAAGATGTGGGGCAGTTTTTATTCTGAATATTTGATGATAACCTCCCAGCCCTTCATTATATTCAGCCCAAGTTTCACCATAATCTGTTGAACGATAAACTCCACGACCAGACCAAATACTCTTCGTATCTTCATTATGAAAACCTGTAGCATACATTATCCCATCTGTACTGTCAAATGCAACCCCAGTGAAGTAGAGAGGTGCAGTACCTGGATAGTATTTCCTTGTAAAGTCTACTCCACCATTTGTAGACTTCCATAAACCACCTACACCAGAGCTTGCAGTCCAAGCAGCATCCATCTGTGAAATCCAAATCACATTGTTAGAATCTGGATGGATAGCAATATCGGATACACCTTTAACATCTACTGTATCATAACGAGTCCACGAATAACCAGCATTAGTGGATTTCCACATGCCACGATAATTATTTGAAGCATCATAATAAGGTTGAGTTATCTGACAATAAACAATGTCTCTGTTTGTTCTATCAACCTCAAAGAAATTAGTTCTTAACGAACTTACTCCTCGTCCAGGTTCGTCATCTCCAAAACCAAGATTTAATGCGATAGGTCTATACCATGATGTACCACCATTTGTTGTTCGATATATTCCCTTGCCATTAATATTAGTCAAGAGGATATTATCCTTAACCCAACATATATCGAGTGGGGTGACGTCATCTGTTGCTGAGGGTAATCCAATGTTTGAAGCTGCCCAAGTAGCCCCTCCATCAGTTGTCTTTATTATTGTACCAGCACTCCTTTGCCATCGTTCTTGCGCAGCCCACATAACAAGAGGATTATCCTCACTGATAGCCAATCCTTTAGTTGAATTTAAAGGATCAGTCCCCACTTTAAGAAAGTTCATATTAGTTTGCTGTAACCATGAATTTCCCTTATCAGTTGTTTTTAGCATTTGCCCATCATCAGTTAACTGATAGAAAATGCTTCTATTGGAAGGATGGAACACAGTATTATGCAACACCTTTATTTCTGCTCCTCTACCAGTCCAGCCATTAACAGAGCTACCAACTGTGTAACATTGTTGCAATCCCATATTTGTAGCTTTGGTATTAAAAGACCGTGCAATCATGTTTGCACAGTAAATCAAAGTATCGTTATAAACATCAAAACTTGTCACTGGCTCAAAACTATACCAGCCAGCATCAATCGTTGAGCTTAGTAGTCCTTTTGAAATCCATAAATCTCCATTATTATCCGAGACAAAAAACTGATTTGTACTTCGTTTTCGCCATCCCGCATAAAGTTTATTTGGATTAGCTTTATCAAACTTAATTTCTTCTGCAATGCCGCCAACAGTACTGTTATTAGCTGTTACCCATGTAGCCCCACCATCTGTAGATAAGCGAATATTGTTGAAGATTTTAGACTCTTCAGACTCTGTATTGAATAAAGCTGCAAAAACTCTTGATGTGTCTTTGGGATCAATAGCCGCACACCAAGCTCCTTTGTAGGTATAACCACCATAAGTTAATTTATAATTACTCTCGGCTTGCTCGTCTATCTTCAAATAAGATAGCCCACGATTATAGCTTTTAAGTAAAACATTTTGCGTACTTACCCAAACAGCATTTGGGTTAGAAGGATTTGTCGTTATGCTAATTATACTGTTATTTATCCTTATACTATTATAAGATGTCCCAGCGTTAGCAGTGTCCCAACTAACTCCATTATTAGTACTTCGATAAAGTTTCCACATAAATTGCTTTTTACTACCCGACCAATGTGAATGCGTGCCATACCCGCCAGTGCCAGCATACCAATAATTAGGATTAGCGTCTGAAATATGTACGGCACTTATAGCACAATTATAATGCAAGGTCTCGTTTGTAGATGTCAATGATGGAATTCCAGTTACTTCTTCTCCAACTAATTCCCAAGTTTCAGCAGCATCGGTACTCCTGAATATACCGCCATCAGTAGCGAGTACAAGTGTATTACCATTTGTCGGGTGCACGGCAATATCTTCACCTCTAAAATTTGTTAGCCCATTATTCTTTGGATTCCATGTCGAACCACCATCGGTTGATTTATAGAATCCAGATAAGTCACCAATCATGTAAACAATAGAACGATTTTGAGTATGATATTTAATACTTCTAAACCAGCCACCAGCGCCAATACCAACGTTCTGCCACGAATCTGCAGCAATAGGTGTAGCTTTACCAGCTCCGCTGAGAAATAAAGTATCATTCGTTCCACCATTTGAAGTTACGATCAGTTTCCACTCATCCAAATAACCAATACTATTAGTTGTTGGAGTATAGGTGATTGTTAATTTCACACTATCACCAACACTTACGGTATCTTGGTTAGCTCCAGAAGTATGGTTTTTAAGAGTATGAGTAAATACAACATCTTCACCCCCCACAAGTTCATAGGTTAATGAAGTTACTTTTAATGTCGCAGTACCAGTGTTCTTAATATAAACAATCTTAGACGAATCTTGCCCAATTTCCTTTGTATCACCAAAATAAAGACTCGGTGAATAATTAAAAGTATAAATTGGTGCTGGAGGAGTCCCGCTCTCCAATGCTTCAAGCCGTGCTTTAATGTTCAATAGTTCTTGACTAAATTGCAAAAAATAATCTATTGGATAATCTCTTGGTTGGTCATTAGGGTCATTTTCCCCAAAACCAAGAACGTGTCCTAACGTGCCAGCTACATTAACATTCTTTAATTGTTCCTGTTCTAATTGACTTGTCCTATACAAATATTGATTCAGAATTTCATAAATATTCAATATCGAACCTGTGTGGCTTCTACGCACATCATCCAAATGATTTTTGGTTATATCAACCGTATCCCTTAGTTTATAATCTTGCGGATAAGCAAAAATTGAGAGTAGTATAGTTATGAATAAAATCTTTTTCATGTTTTGTCCTTTATTTTTTCATGTATGGATCAATGGTGCTGAAATAATATTTCCCATTCAAACTTGTGAGTGCAATATATTTTGTTACATCCGTGAAATCATAGCTATAATATGCCCAATTACCGTAGCCATTCTTTTTAGTCCATGTATTTTCTCTGATGACACTTCTAAATCCATACCAGTCATTATATCCAGCTAAACCTGCAATGTGTCCTGGAAAAATCATACTCGAATACCACGAACCCGCTATGTAGCCATTGCTGTAACTTGATAAACCCGTTGAATGATAAGCACTCCACTCGATGTCATAACCGGTTTTATTTGTGTCGGATTCGTCTGCCCCAGCACCGCATCCAGTTACCACAATAGGAGATGAGAAATTATTCATATCATAAGCACCAATATATGAGTTGCTGCCAGACGGCATAAATACTAATGTCGGATAATATTTCTGAGCTACATCTTGGCTTGTTGTTGGTGAACCCGCACTTCTTACGATTACATCTGCACCATATCTGTCTGCTATTTTGAAACTGTTTGCTGTACTCAAACTGTTTTCTTGATAAATCAAGATATCTGCTTCGGTCATATCCGCACCGTTATCGGTTTCATTCGCCCCCAATAAAAATGCAGTTCTTACGTCCTTAGCATGAGTGCTGTCGCCATCGGGAATGGGATCGCTGATAATAACCTTATAAGTCGGAATTATTTTCCTAAATCTTGCTCTTACTGTCTTTGCAGAGGTCATTGAAATAAAGGCAGTATCATCTAATCTACGGGTTTCATCGAGCAAAGCCGTACCAGTCCATCCTATAAATTTATAACCAGGGTTGCTTCGGGCAACTACCATTGCAATATCACCCATCGTATAAGTTATTACCGCACTATCAACGACCTCGCCATTAAGTAAACTAAATGTCTGTACTGTTCCGCTGTCAATCGCCATCGCAGCAAGTGTCACATTCTGTTCGGGAAAATCGTTATCATTTTCTCTTAGCAATATTTCCATGAATGCTTTCACTGATATTACATCACTACCTTCGTATTGATAATACAGCGATACATTGTCATCATTGCTGAATGTAACAGCATCTTTATCGAAGGTTTCTATTATCTTCGTCTCTCCTTGCGAGACCGTTGCTTTATATCCTGTATTATATCCGTTTTTATAAATCAAAACGTTTACAGGATATATTGTTGGTGTTTTACTAACCCATACCCCCAATTTTACAACGGATGTGTTCTGGGTTAATTCAAAAGTGTTGTCATATCTCCCAACTCCTCTTGATAGCGGGACATAAGAGGTTTGTTCGTGAATATCATCCTCATACCAACCATCAATAACTTGACTAAGAGGAATTTCAGCAATAGTTTGGTCTGTAATAATACGTTCGGCTGTTATAGCTTCTTCAATAGCATTGCTTACCCCCACAGGTTTGATTGTCGTAAACTTACCCAATTCTTCGTTATAAAACAATTCCATTACTTCACCACTTCCAAGTGTTACAGAAGTAATACCAAACGGTAAAATTATATTTCCCGAATTAAGAATAGTAAGCTCATCTTGATTATTATAATCACTTATGATCATTACTCTTTGGTTATCTCTACCTTTATATAGATATTTTAAATCATTTCCTCCCTGAGCAACAGTAACATTTAGCATTATAAATCTACCAGTTTTACCAGCTAATGTTATTTCTTGTTGTGTCCCGCCCTGGAAAGCGAAATCATATCTATACCAATTAGCATTTAACGAATCTAAAATCCCTCTACCTAAACCAGAAGTATCTATTTCTCCACCGAAACTAATCTTCCCACTATAATGGGTAGTGATACTATCATACATTATTGACCAATCTGATATATATTTCTTATGAGATGCTATCCAAAAAAGGAAAGGATTATCGGTAGTTGCTATAGTTTTAACATTATTTAGTGCAGCTTCTAATGTATTAAAATAAGGCTGTTTATTAACATAGCCTCCACCGATATATCTTGTATTAGTAGGAAAACGTGTCTCTTGTGCTAATAGGCTACTCGTTAAGAGTAGCGCACTTAGTAAAATTTTCTTCCACATTAAAAATACCTCATTCTCACATAAATATATTTCTTATATCGTTGTGCAGTGCTTATAACTAATTTTAACCATATAGGGGAACTACTAGTATATGTACCAATTATTCCCGCTATCGTTCCCATTAAAGAAGCTGTTACATTAGCTGTAAGAGGAACATATACAGAGTCATCTAATCCAAAGCTATAAGCATTGGTATCAGCTAAATCACATAAAGTATACCATCTAGTAGGTCCTGGACCTATTCCTACTTGGAAGTAAGCCGTTGCCCCATAAGTTAAACTATCACAGAAATAACCTATAGGCGCCATTCCGTTTGGAATTATTACAGAATCACTAAATGTATTGGTCACAGCTCCATCTGATGTCGCCGCTGTAGTATCAACAGTCAAAGTTATAATAGTGGGAGCAAAATCATCCCCCTGAGAAAACTGTCCATAGCTAGCTCCCGTTATTAATAGAGCAGTAATTAAAGTTTTAAGAAGTTTCATCTTTTTTATCCTTTTCTTGTTTTTCTGCTCGCAATAAGCCGAGCTGTAATTGTACATCATTATTATATACATTAATCATATCTGCTTGTCCTATATCCATATAAGCTTCAAGACAAGCTAAACTTAATAAAAGATCTATAAATTCATTAGGAATATTAATGTCTTGGGTACCGTTGTAAGTCAAGTCTGCAGCAATAGGTTTTCTATATTTAATACGACATTCACAAGTTGTAGCTGGAAGTATATTAACTTTCCCATCAATCAAAGACCAATAGTAGTTCTTTAAATTTAGATCAGGAACATAGAAATTATTTTCTCCCTCCTTGACAGACAAATAATTGTCAGGTTCTATAAAGACGGCTTTTGTATAAGCTTCATGTGTGACTTCTTTACAAAAGATTTCATATATTTCCTCAAAATTAAAAGTATTAGTAATAATACCTTCACTATTTGAATTTATAGATATGTTACTAAAAAGTATATGGCTTAATTTATTTAATAACTGAGGGTGTAAATTAGTGATAAGTCTAGTCATTCGACGATAGGCCCGGATTAAATATCCGAGCCTTTCATCTTTTGTAATACGCTTACCATTCATTGTTGCCCCATCAGTTACTGGATCTTGTAATTTGTAAGCAAGATCTTTACTGAGCTGGTTTAAAATGGAAGTTGTCATTTGGTTACTTCAATGCCTCTATGGAAGTGTTATCCGAAAGACTTGAACTATCTATTGTCTCCGTCTTAGTATACCAAATCATTATACTAAATGTATTGCTGCCAGCTGTAGTACTTGTAAAAGTTACAGTTCCAAGATCATTACTCACACTAGCTGTCCAAACAACTTTTTCAGTATCTACACCTGCACTTGGAGATGCAAAGACACCATTAATAGTTTTGGCAGGAAAAGTGTAAGTAAGAGCTTTATTATTTGCAGTCAAAGTAAATGTATCTACAATAAGGCATAATCCAGACATAATTGCTGGATTCACTGGTCCTTCCATAAGGATACTACGTCTCTGTGTTGCCATAGTTTATCTCCTTACTCAAATGTACCAATTACTTCGAACTTAAAGGTCGGTGTAGTTGAAGTCGTTGGTAAAGTCATTATGGAACCTCTATAACGCCAGTAAGTACCTGTCGCAGCAATACTCTCAGTAAGAGGTGCTTCAAGTGTTGCTAACAAAGATGTAGCAGCAAAATCAAGTACTCTGACTGTTTGTATGTTACCACTAGCATATCTGATATCGATAGTCACGAAATTATAGACATCTGCAAGATCTGTAGCTCCGGTAAGAACAACTGTACTTGCACCAGCCGTTGCAGCAGTAGTAATTTGGTTCCATGAACTTGCTGGAGCAGCTATATGTGCACCAACAGTAGTTCCGTTTCCATGTAAACAGTTTCCAGAATGAAGCTCTGTGGGCTGAGCATTGATCATAACTGGGTTAGTTATTTTATGTGGAATAATAGCTGTATCACCAGCCGTATCATTACTACATAAAGTTGCAGTAATATATTCACTATAAAGAATTGGATGCTCTACATTAGAAGTATGACCTTCAATCCGTCTTGGTTTAGTGTTAGTAACAGCAGTCCAATATTGTAATTCAGCAGCCATTTCGTTGGCCTTTCTTTATTAATTATTAAAATAAGGGGAGAATTCACTCCCCCTTTATTCATTTAAAGTTAACCCTTTAAGAATACCCAGTGAGCCTTTGGATTAGTTCTCTTCATTGTGATTTGACCATAAACTTCACCTTCCATTTCATGAGGATTAGTAATAGGTACTGTAATTGATTTAATATCCATATTCTGCAAATGTCCATATTGGAAATGGTCTGGATCTATAATATAACAATAATCAGACATTCCATGTAAAGACAAGGTATCAGAAGGAGCAATTAAGAGTTTTCCACCGTTAGTGGTATTAAACTCTACAAGATTAACACCCCAACCAGAAACATTACCATTAAGGATAATCTTGTTATCAATCATGTTACTAAATTTAGTATAGAAATCAGCACCACAAAGAGCTAACTTTGTCTGACTTCCAAAATAGAACATGTCTTTTAATTGAGTGTTAAAGTTTTTAGTTTCAAATAAAGTATCAGTATAGGCAACATGGTTCTCGCTAGGAATAAATTCTGCGATTCCACCAAAATACCATTTCTGTCTTCCGTTTTCAACTTCAGTTCTTCGGCTACCGAAAAATGCCTGTACATCAAGTTCTCTATAGAACTCTTCTAAAGCTTTTCTTCCATTAACCTGGAACGTTTTTTCTCTGCTATAGAATCTATCAACATTCTGTTCAGTTTCTGTAGCAGACCATTTTCTCATAACTATTTGGCAATAGTTATAATCCCATGTGTTAGTATCACTGTAAGTTAACTGATCATCTCGGCCTTCAGCTATTGAATTTCCAGCTTTCCATAAGAATGGTGCCATACCTCCAATAGAGGTGATAGACCCATCAAAGTCAACTAACAAGTTAGCATGTCCGTTACCTGTTGGAGCAATTCCACCAAAGTTACGTCTAACTCTAATTTTAGTATATCCTGCTGAACTTGAATCTGGTCCATAGTTCTCAAGGATTTTTACTTGTTCTGGCAGTGGAGTAGATGCACCTTTTGTAAGAGCACCCTCTCCAGTTGTTGCAGTCAAATAACTTCTAGTAAGTGATACCCAGTGACCCATAAGGTTTAAAATATCACCAGATTGTAATCTAGCACCATCTGCATTAGTTACGTGGAATAAGTCATTTAAGCTATTCGCTGTACTAGTAGAATTGCTAGAGAAATTAATCTTATCTAATCGTGCATATTCAATGCCCCATCTTGTTTCGACATCCTTTGCTATATAGGCTCCCTTACGTCTAGCAACTGCTAAAAGCAGTCTCATAAGATTAGCGCGTCCTTCTGAAATTTTAGTAGTCAAAAAGTCGCGGTCGTAAATCCTAAATTCACTTGGAATGTTCGCTACAACTGGTTGAGATGGGAAGTATGATATGCTATAAGGGTTGGTTGTGCCAGCCATTGTTTATAACTCCATTATAAATTGTTATCCAAACATTGCATTTATTTTATTTATTGTTTCGTTTGGTAACACGGGATTTCCTGGTATACTTGATATGGAGGCTGGAAATTGAGTTTTTCTTTCTCCGGCTTTTAATATCATGTAATTATATAAAGTAGCAAAATCTGTTTCTTTAGCAGATCTTCCCCAATTTAAGAAATCAGCATATGTAGCTTC
>ERZ761597.161-NODE-161-length-13907-cov-6.599552_pt1 | contig 13907 bp, 16 predicted proteins | sample MGYA00433093_ERZ761597 | MGnify/ENA primary metagenome ERZ761597 (study PRJEB28899, sample SAMN03785557) | bioreactor sludge metagenome | biome: EBPR Sludge; feature: EBPR Bioreactor; material: 0.22µm filtered reactor supernatant | place: Saint Lucia: Queensland... | reverse complement strand
TCAGTTCTTCGCCGGGTCGACCGAGATGCTGCGGGTCTGCCTGACGAACAACGCCGGGAAGATGTCGCTCATCACCCGGAACCCGTCCACCGGTGGGGCCGCCTACGTCTGGAGTGGCCCGACCCTGGCGGACGGGAAGTGGCGCAAGTTGACCGTGTACCGGTCCGCGCAGGACCAGGTCCGCTCCAACATCAACGACTCGCCGTCAGGGTCGAACACGACTGGGCTCCCCGCAGACCTCACCGAAGTGACCACCGTGTACGTGGGTGGCCGGATGGCGTCCGCGACCGCTGCCACCGGTACGCAAACCCAGTGCCCCGAGTTCGCTCTCGGCGGGCTCTCGTTCCAACGGACTGGCGGGGTCTGGTCGTACTACGTGCTGGGTGCGCCGCCAGCGAACATCACCGCGGCGAGCCGGTTCACCGAACTCGCACAGTACGCGCATCCCGTCCCCGTCCAAGTGGCCTCCCACCACCACCCGTCGATCGAGAACCCGTTCACCACGCAAGTGGTCCGCACCCCGACCACAGGTCGGACCGTGTTGGAGTGCATGCAAGAGCTGGCCCGGACCGTGGGCGGCTACTTGTGGGTGGAGCCCGCTACAGGCATCCTCACGATGCGGAAGGGGCCAGCGTCACCGCTGACCTATGTCCCGGTCGACCTGATCGCGGACGCGGACGCGTCGTCGCCTCCGCAGTGGCGGAACACCGTCGACTCACAGCCGACCCGGGCCATCGCCCGCTGCCCGGCAGGGGAAGCGACAGCGGTCAACGCGGCAGCCGAGACCGGCGGCGTGTACCGGCAGGTCGAGATCGACACGTGCGCTGCAACGGTTTCCGTCGCGAAGTCTGTTGCTGACCGTTACGTCGGCGGGTCGGACACCCTGCACCTGACGGACCTGCAAGTGGACCTTGTCCACGCCGAGAACGACTTGTGGGCGCACGTCCTGAACTCGTCGTTCCTGCCGACCGAGGCCGCGCTCAGGATCACGAACACGGTGCCCGAGGTACTCGGGTACGACACCATCGAGGCCGTTGTGGAGTCGTGGACGTTGTCATCGACAGTCGAATCTGCCACCTTCCATTTCGAGACGACCCCGACGGCGGCGTTCTCGTCGCCGCCGAGCCTGGCGGACGTCACCGTGTCCTCGTCGGTTGGGACACAGACTGACGGGACGGTGACCGCTCAACGGCCCTCAGGGCTCTCGAACGGCGATTTCCTGGTAGCAGTGCTGACCTGCGACGAAACCGGCTCCCTGGGGGCCCTGTCGGCGCTGAGCGGGGAATGGGCCCTCAGGTCGGCTGGCGGGTCGTCCGCGGCGGGGTTCGGGAAGGTGTGGACCAAGCGGGCAGGCACATCCGAACCGACCGCCTACCAGTTCTCTGTCGCCGGGTACGTCTCGGGTGGCGGGTCGCCCACCTTGATGGCCGACGACTTCACCGGCACGAACGGCGCATCACTGGACGCCGCGAAGTGGACCAACGGTGAGGTCCGCACCGGGGCATCCGCGACGCTACTCGACGGGACCGCGGTCCTGAACCCGGGCACGAACACCGGGTACAACGGACGGGTTTCGGTCCTCGCCGACGTCACCGACCGCGCCGACGTGGGACTGGTGACGTCGTTCAAGTTCGGCGACGGCGACTCCTACCTGTGGGCCGTACTCCGAGGCGACGCGGGTGGTCTCGCCCAGAACGGCTACGAGATCCGGCCGCGGGCCGGGACCGCCGGCACCCGCGTCGCGTCGCTGTCCAACTACACAGCGACCCAGTTGGGGAACATCTCGGGCACCCTGAACGCGGGTACCTGGTACCGGCTCCGGTTCGAGGCCGTCGGCACCACGGTCCGGGCAAGGGTGTGGCCTGCGGGGTCGGCTGAACCGTCGTCCTGGCAGGTGTCCGTGACGAACTCGGCGATCACCTCGGCCGGGACGGTCCACCTCGTTGCGGGCGGTGGGAACACGGCAGCGGCCCGGGTGTACCTCGACGACGTCCAGGTGTACGACCCGACCGCGACAACGACCGGTGGGTCAACGACTTACCCGGAAGCGCACCTGACGGTCATGCGGGCCACCAACATTGACGCTACCGACCCGATCCTGGTCTCACCGACGTGGGACGACGACGCGGCAGCGACGACCGGCCATGACGCACCGTCGATCACTCTGCCCGAGCCCGGTGTGCTCGTCTCCCACTGGCATGTCCTGACCGGCAGTTCCACCACTGGTGGTGGTGGTTCCGGGTCGGCGTCCGGGTTCGCGTTCGGGATCTCCGGGTTCGACGGCATGACCGCCGCTGCGACTGACGCCGAGATCGCGGCGGTCAACGCGTGGTTGACGTCCGGGTCGGTCGCCGCGGTCGGGCATTGGGCGGACGCCGACGCAACGGTCCAACAAGCCCAGTGGGGCATCGGCTCCGGTGAACGGTTCGGGAACTGGACCGGGATCATCGACATCGCGTTCGGTGGCGTGTTCGGGTCCGAGACGTGGGCGCAAGCAGCGTCCGGGACTTTCGACTCCCGGTGGCAGACGGGCCTGTCCGCGATCGCCACGAAGTGGGGTGCCCGCGACAAGGCGAAGCTCCACATCCGGTTCGCGCACGAGTTCAACGGCGGAACATGGTCGGATTGGCATGTCGCGGCCGGTGACGAGAACAACTTCAAGGCCGCGTGGATCAGGTGGGCGAACATGTTCCGCGCCACCCTGCCCGGCGCGCAGATCGTGTGGTCACCGAACTACGGCACGGGCGCCGGGATGGCCTCAGTTGAGGCGTGCTGGCCGGGGTCGGCCTACGTGGATGTTGTCGGGCCCGACGTCTACAACGCGTGGCCTCATGTGACGGATGCCGCTGGGTACGCCAACCAGACGAACAAGACCGATGCCGCGGGCAACCCGGTCGGCCCCGAGAAATGGCGGCAGTGGGCGTTGGCGAAGGGAAAGCCGGTCTGTTTCCCCGAGTGGGGCAACCCTGCGGTGGATACCGGTGGCGGCGCTGGCGGTGGGGACAACCCGTATTTCGCTTCCGCGTTCCTGGCCTGGTGCAAGGCCAACGGCGGCTCCGGTGCCGGCCAAGTGAAGTATGCGATCTATTTCTCGATCGGTGTCCCGGATTACGCCGCCGACTACGAGGTTTTCCCGACAACTCGTCAACCGAATGTGGCTGCGGCGGTAAAGGGCGGTGCCTGATGGCGACCATGCAATGGTCTGTTCCTGCCGGGATGTCGGCGGTGACGCCGTCCGGGTTGGTGGTCGCCGACGCCGCTGACCTGACCGCCGTCCAGCAGGCCACGGCAGGGGCCACAGGGGCCCGTAGAGCGACCAGCAGCCTTGGGGCTGACCCGACGGGCAACCTGACAATGTCGATGGCCCTGCGGACCACTGGTGGGGCCGTCGTGCCCACGAACCCGAGCCCGAACCCCACTGACCCGCCACCACCGCCCACGGGTGCATGGAAATCAGTCCGGTTCGTCAACGGGGCGGTGAACTCGCCGTGGTTCGCTGTCGCGTCCGTCAACCCGACCAGCACCACGTATCCGGGTGGCCGGGGCCCGAACGAACTGGTCCTCTACTCTTCAGCGTTCGGCGCGAACACGGGTACCAACGAGTGGGGCGCGGAGGTCCCGTTCGACCCTGACCTGGTCGTGAACACGGTCAACGACCGGCAGCCCACCCTCAACACGACACCGACGGCCATCCCAGCGGGTGGGTACGTCCTGTCGGGGCACGGCACTGCCCGCGACTTCCTCATCTCGAACGCTGCCACCGGGTACACGGTCGAGTTGTCCTACGCGCCACCGCCGACGGTGACCCCGCCGACCCCGACCCCGACCCCGACACCGACCGGCGCGTACCCGGCGAAGGTCGTCAGCGTCTACAAGATGATGTGGAGCGTCAACGGGCCGAACCTGGGGTCGATCAGTGCGGACTGCAACGAGATCCGTCTCGCGTTCGCCCAGGGCAGCCCCCCCGCCCTGGTCGGCTGGGGCAGCCAAGGCCAGTCCAGCTTCCTGTCCGACCTGGCCGCGAAGGTGGCGGCGGGAACGCGCATTGTGGTGTCGGTCGGCGGTGCCGGTGGCGCACTCCAGATCAGCAACCGGACAGCGTTCCTGGCCGGCATCGCCAACATCCGGTCAGCTCTCGGCGGGAACCTCCACGGGCTCGACTGGGATCAGGAAATCGCGTCACCGTTCAACGACGCCGACGTGGTGTGGATCAGCCAGCAGCTCAAGGCGACCTACGGAGCGGGCTTCGGGATCACCTTCGCTACCACTGTGGTCAACGGCACGCCGTACACGCTGAACGCCGCTGTCGCGTGCTCTCGGGTCGGGGCCCTCGACTTTTACGGCCAACAATTCTACGACGCGCCGGTGTCGCTTTCGGCGGCTGTGCAACGCATCAATGAGGCGATCGGCCGGGGCATCCCGCAGTCCCAACTCGGCGTCGGGATGATGGTCGGGAACTCGGCGAACTACTGGACGAACGCCCAGTGCCGCGCCAACTACGCGGCGATCCGGCAGCAGTTCCCCGGCATCCAGAAAGCCTACTTGTGGGAGGCGTCGCGGGCTGGGACGGCCGAATGGTGCGCCGACATGAGACGCATCAACGGGTGAATTCGGGAAGGGGCACTGGAAGGCAAGGTGTGGGCGCGGTGCCCGACATCTCGTGGTTGACCGATGTACCAGGCTGGCTATTCGCGGCCCTGGCAGGCGGCGGCGGGTTCATGTGGAAGGTCTTGCCTGTGATGCGGCGGATCAACCACCTCGTGGACGAGATCGCCGGGCAAGAGGCCCGTCCGGGGAAGGACCGTCAACCTGGGGCGCTCGAGCGGCTCTCCGTGGCCGAGGCCAGGCTGACGGCACTGATCGACGGCAAGCCCGGACACGAGGGGACCCCCGCAGTGCCGGGTCTGCTGGAGCGCATGCACTCCGTGGAGGAGGGCGTCCGGCAGGTCCGCGCCGAAGTCTTACCCAACGGTGGTGGCTCGCTCAGGGACGTCGTAATGCGAACTGAGGCTGGCCTCGCCGATCTCAACAAGCGACTGGACGGGGACCAGCGATGAACCGTATCCGTGACTGGTGGGCCACCCAGACCCTCAGGGACAGGCGGTGGGCGGCAGCGTTGCTGTGTGTCGTGGCACTTGCCGGGGCTCAGCAGTACGCGTTGGCGACTCAGCACGGGGCTGGCGGTGGGAGCGGCGCCGTGGTCAACGAGTGTCCAAGGGGCGAACCACCGAACCCGAAGGGGTGACCCGTGTCTGATGACACCCGCCGCACCGTTCGAACCACCCTCGAGGGGGCCGTCACGCTCGGCCTGTGGCTGGCCCTGTTCCTACCCGACGCGGTCCGTGACGCAGGGGTCGACCCGACGTCTGTTCCGGGCCTGGCTGGTCTCCTGGCGATCCTGACGGTGGTGGCGCGGCTGGCGCAGACCCGGCCCGTCGACCGGGTGTTGACGTCGCTCGACATCGGCCGGGAACCGAAGCACCGGGCCTGACGCCACACGAACGCACGCCCCGTCCCGGAAGTCTCCCCCGGGACGGGGCGTGTCCTGCGTTTACGGGACCCTTGGGTCAGCGCGCAACGGCGACCAGCTCGGGGCGTCGCGCTGCGCGTAACACGTTCTGCATGGTGCGTCTCCCGAGGCCGGTCACGTCGGCCCATTGCGCGGCTGTCCAGTCTGCGCGGTCGGGGTGTTCGCGCAGTGCGTTGCGCACCCATTCGACGCGTTGACCTGCGGTTTGCGCGGTCAGGTCGGATCTTGCGTGCCCTCGTTGCGTGCCTTCGTTGCGCGGCGCCGGCCGTTCGTTGCGCACCTCGTTGCGCGGGGCCGTTGCGCGGGTCTCTGCGCGTTGCACGGCCCGTTCTGCGCGTTCGTCTGCGCGGCGTTGCGCGTCGGCTTGCGCGGCCTTCTGCGCGGCTGCCTCAGCCCGTTGCGTGGCCCTCTGCGCGTTGTCTGCGCGGACTGCAAGGTCGATCCGGTACAACACCCACGGGGCCACGGCGGCGACCCACAGGGCCGTCCCGAGACGCCACCACACGCCGTCATCAGCGAACGCCGACGCCAACACGCCGACCAGGACCGTGCCCGTCAATGTTGCCATCGCAGCCCTGACGTCCCGGCCGGACAGGACCGAAGTCACGACGAAGCTGTCGACAGCGAGCGGGAGGCAGGCCGCGACCGCGGGGTGCAGCCCAGCGGTCGCGGCGCCGTGGTACTCGGCGACCGCGCACACGAGCAGGACCGCGGCGAGGGCGACCCACCGCAGGGCCGTGAGGATCGTCTCGTTCATTCTTCGCCCCTTCTGGTGCCGTAACGGGCACCTGTTACACCGGGCGCACACCCCCGTTACGGGGCCCGCACACCCTGTTACACACCCTGTTACGCCGTGCCCCTGCGCGGGAACGTAACGACGTTGTGCGCGTCGCGTGCGGGGCCCGTAACGGACCCCGTAACGGCTCCTGGCCTGCCCAGATCGGTGATCCGGTACCCGCGTGTAACGGCGCCGTCCACCCGGACCGGTTTCACGGGGACCCCCACGACGGAACGCAGGTCGTCGCGGGCCACGCCGAGCACCTCGGCAGCGTCGTCCGCGCTGATTCTGTCCGCCCCTCTCGCGTCCATAGCGGCGACCAAGGCCGCCACCGGCCCCTCAGTCACACCCCCGGCGTCCGGGACGCTTACGGGGGCGTCTGCGGCTGCCTGCGCCCTGATCCGCTTCGCCGCCGACACGAGCCGGGCCATGTCACCCGAGTCAGCGTCGAAGAAGTCGGCGCGGATACGGCGGAACCTGCCCCGATGGTCCCGCAGGATGCCGTTGCCCTCGCCCTCGATGTCGTGGGAGGACCAGCCCATGCCGTGGGCGCCGTCGCCGAGGACAGCGTTCGAGGCTGACGCTTTCGCTGTCTTCATGGCGACCCGGGTCCGGATGATGTCCCGCAGGTCTGGCGGGGTGTTCTCGGCGCACGGGTTCTGCGTCACCAGCACGGGGACAACACCGACAGCGCGGCCCTGCTCGGCGATCCGCTTCAACGACCGCTTGATCCGTTCCGCGTAGCGGGCGTCGGGTCCGCGGACGTCGAGGAACGAGTTCAACTCGTCGACGAACACCACGACCGGGCGGACGCCCCGTTCGACCGCTTCCCGGCTGATCTTGTTGCCGAGGCCGAGGGCGGAGATCCGTGTCTTGTTCGCGGACATCCTCGCCTCGACCGTCTCCAACATTGCCGCTGTAGCGGACAGGTCGTCGCCGGTCCACGCCGTGGCGATCTCCGCGAGCGGGGCCGTGTCGAGTACCTTCCCGTCAGCGATGTACACCTCACACGACGGGTCAAGCAGCGCGTGGGAAAGGAAGTTGAGCGCGACGACGGACTTCCCGCCGCCGGGCATTCCACCCGCGAGAATCGAGTTCCCGATCACGGCGACCTCGACCGGGCCGCCGGAGTCCTGCCCGATCCTGGCTGGTTCGAACACGCTCGTCCTACGGGGCGCGTCCAGCAGCGGCGGGCGGGCCGACGGAAGCGACTCCGGGTCCACTCCGTGGACCACCAGGTCGACAATGCTGACGTTCCCCGGGTGCGGGGTGGCCTCGACCATGCGGGGGATGACACCACACACGGACGCGACGATGTCCCGTTTAACCTCGGCCGCGGTCCGTCCGAGGGGGAGCCGCACCGAAGCCTTCCACCCGCCGTCCGGGTGCGGCGACGCGGGGCTGATGATGGCCAGGGCATCGGTCCGTTCCGGGTACTTCTGGACGTCGATGCCGAGGGCACGCGCCGACGCGATGACCGCGAGGGCGTTGGACGGGGCAGTCGACACGTTCGGCAACCCGATGTTGTCGAGCAGCGACCCGTCATCGGCCGCGAAATGCCAGAGCACGGCGAACCCGCCGACCAGCCACACGGCGACGGCGATCGACCAGGACCACGCCACCTGCCCGGGGGCGATCGTGTAACAGGCTGCGGTGAACACGGCGAGGGCTGCCGGCCCCGTCAGCCACAGCAGCCATCGCGCTTTCATCCCGGACCAGACGACAGCGGCGGTCAGCGCGAGTCCGAACGTGAGCATCCCAACCCATGCGCCGTTGTCGGTGCCCCAAGCGACTCCACCAAGGTCAGCCGCGGTGACGGACAGGGCGAACAGTCCAGCGGCCCGTCTGGCGATGGCTCCGGCGCGTTCTTGGATGGCTTTCGCTCGGACGTCGGGGCTGACGTCCCGGCCCAGGTCGAGGGCACGCCCGTACTCGCGGACAGCTCGGCGGACGTTGCGGGCGCCGACGGTGAGACGGCCTGGGCGTAGGCGTCGTGTGATCTGGCGTGCCTGCATGCCCCCGCGGATGGCGGCGACGGTCATTGGACGGGGTCTCCTGTCTGCCGTGGCGTCAACTGGCCTTCGGCGATCGCTGCGGCCTCGCACAGGACGGCGGCGTATCGGCGGGCTTATGCAGGTGTGAGCCATCGGTCGTCGGTCTCGATGTCTCCGGTGCGCGGGTCGGCGAAGACCGTCGGCAGGTCTTCGGGTTCGGCGACGACAAGGCCGTGGAGGGACTGGTGCCCGTGCCGGATGATCTTCCAGTCGGTCATCGGTCAGCCCTGTGAGGTGTCGCGGCGGGCCAGCATGGCGGTGTGGATTCGGCCCGCCGTCCACGCACCTGCGGCCAGGCCAGCCATGGTGAGCCACGGACCGGGCCCGTCGCTGGGCAGGCAGAGCGGCAGCGCGACCGCTGACAGCCCGTGGGGTGGGCGCGGTGCCTGACAGCGGCCGACGGCGATCATCAGGACGAGCCACGCGGCGATCCCTGCGGCGAGTCCACCGGTCCCGCCGAGGGTGTATCCGCCGAACACGGCGACTGGCAGCGCCGTCCACGTGGCGAGTAGGGACGCGATGGCCGGGCGGTCGGCGGGGATGCGGACGGTGCCGCACCAGTCGGGGTCGGTGAGGGCCTCGTCGGCGGTGAGGCGCTGGTCGGTGGTGGTGAGGGTTGGGGTCACCCGTTCACTTTAAGCCCGTGAGAGCCTTTAAGGTCAAAAAGGTCAGGGGAAGGGATGAGGAGGGTTGGGTGGTCGCTACGCTGGCCCGCGTGACCGAGGCCGCCGACGAACTGACACAGTCAGCCGTCGCCGAGATCCTCGGCGTGTCCCCGTCCACGGTCGCCCGGATCGACCCGGACCGGTTGCCATACAGGACGACACCGGGTGGCGCGTCCCGGAAGGGTCGGCGCATCTACCGGCGCGTCGACGTCGAACGTCTCGCAGCGGAACTGAGTTCGACTGACCGACAAACGAGGGGACGCCCCCCCACGCCTCGGCGCGAGGGGGCGTCCGGGTCGCCTGATTAGGGCTCCGGTCAGCCCATTTCAGCGACCGCGGCCCCCTGGCTTGGCGAACATCTCTGCGACCCGCGGGTCGTCGAGCAGACCCAGGACGCGGGCCAGGTTGACCCGGACGTCGTCGACGGTCGCGTTGAAGGGGGACGCGTCGACGGCGTCGAGCACGCCCAACGCGGCGGCGACTGCCTTGTGGAGCGCGGCTTCGTGGGGCGACACGGCGTCGTCGGCGGGCAGGGCTGGGGCTGGGATGGCGATCGATGCAGTGGTCATTGACGATTCTCTCCTAGAGTCGAAGCGGGGGTCAGAGGACGGCGGACAGCAGTGCGGCGACGCTTGCGACGGTCAGCCACACGAGGGCGCCGCCGACGGCGAGTACTGCGGCGATGATGGCCGGTGCCCAGCGGCGGGCCTTGCGCAGGCCGCGACGGACGGCTTCCTCGTTGGAGATGGCGCGGCGGCTCCAGTCCCGCCAGCCGGGCTGCCGGGTGTAGTCGAGGCCTGCTGCGGGACTCTCTGCGGGGCACATGACGGGGGGGTCCTTTCGGTGGGTCGGGTCAGGGCATGCGTCGCGGGTCGAACGGGATTTCGGATTCTGTGAACGGAGAAGGTTCGCCTCGCTCGTGCCACCCGAAGTACGGGTCAGACTCGAGTTCGGACCGGAGGGCTTCGTAGGCTGCTGAACGGTCGTCGGCGTTCACGTCCGGGCCGGTCACCGGGCGATCCCGAGGGTGCTGAGGGCTTGGTCGATGTCGTGGCACTTGGACAACCACGCGCCGGGTTTGATCTTGCGCCGGCGACACCAAGGCTGCCTCAGGCCGACCCACACCTTGTCCGGGGCGAACTCGCCTCTGACGAACACCCGGTCATCGGCGACGGTGACCCGGTCGACCCCGACCAGCCGGACGAACAGTTCCCGGTCGGCGTCAAGGTCACGTCGGATCGCCTCCGAGCGGGGCTCTGTGGCGTCGTCAGCGGGTCCGTCGTCGGGGGTGGTGTCCGTGGCCCACGGGTCGTCCGTCGTCGTCTCGGCGGCGTCCGTGGCGTCCGTGGCGTCCGGGGCGGGCTCCACCTCATCGCCGAGCAGGTGGAGCGGCTTCACATCGAGCATCCGGTACACCAGGCCCGCGATCGACCCGTCGTCCCGGTAGCGACGCTTGGTCACGACGATCTCGAGGTCCCGGAACCGGGCCAGTGCCCGTTCCACAGACCGAGTCGACACGTGGGCCCGGTCAGCGATGGCCGCGGTCAGCGGGAAGCATGCCCGGGACCGGTCGGCGTAGGACCGCAGGGCGACGTACACGGCTAGCTCGCTGCCGGACAGCCCAAGACCGAGGACCCACACGGGGACCATGCCCCATGGGCCGGATTCGGTGGTGACGCCTACGGGCTCGCCGCTCATGCCGCCACCTCAGCCCGGTACGTCCGTAGCGGCTTCCCGCTGTTGCCGCGCCCGTCGGCGTTGATGGTCCACCCGGTGACGGTCAGGAGCCCTTTGCGGCGCAGGCTGTTGTAGACGGCGCCCACGCACTGCGGGGTAACGGTGTAGTCGCCCCGATCAGTGGTCAGGTGCTTGCGCACCCGGTTTGGGTCGACGTCCCCGCCGTGGCCGACGGCGTCAGCGAGGATCGCGGCCACCACCCGGCGGACGTCGTCGAGGTGGGCTGGGTCGGCGGCGACCAGGCCGAGGATCTCCTCGGTGCGCTGGTCGAGGCGACCGGACGGGACCTGGTCGAGGTCAAGGACGATCTGGTCTGGACCGGCGCTGTCAGGTACAGTGCGCATTAGGACGTCTACTCTCTGGCTAGGGGGGGCGGGTCCTCGACGGCATCCGGATGCGACCCGGGTGCCGTCAATCGTTTGCGGGGGTCAGGCGGACCGGGCGAGCTGCTCGGCGATCCACGCGTCGACGTCGCTGCGCCTGTAGCGCACCCGGTTGCCGACACGGAAACCGGGTGGTCCGGTCCCGGCCGACCGCCACGAGTAGGCGGTGTTGGGGCTGACGTGCAGGAGGTCGCAGACCTGGGCCAGCGTCATGATCTCGCCGCTATCCCGACCTTGGGTCGCCTGATCCGACATGAGGGCTCCTCTGCTCGTATTTCCTCGTCTACCCGAGATTCTGTCGGATACGCGATGGATTGTCAAGTGGCCCCGAGATTCCGTCTCCGCCTGTAGGTTTCACCCATGGCTGAAGAGGTGTCGTGGTCGAAGCTCGCTGGCGGTCGCCTACGCGAAGTGCGGACACGCTTGGGGCTGACCATCACCGAAGGGGCCGAGGCGGTCGGGATGCACCCCGACTCGCTTTCTCGGCTGGAGACTGGTCGGCGGACGGTCAGCGTCGATGACCTGGTCGCCCTGTCGTTCGTGTACGACGTGAGCCCGGTCGATGTGCTGACGGATGTGCTCGTCGCTATGGGCTTGATGCCGTCGTCTGAGCCTGGCGTGGGGTCTAGTCCAGAGTTCGTGGCTCAGTTGCTCGAAGCGCTGCCCGAGGTCCAGTTCGAGGGCGGGTGGGCGCCGAACGATGCGACCCGCCGCGCCATCCAGATCGAGGCCGTGCGTTCGCTCGCTCCGATCCAGGTGCGCATGTTGGTGAGCAACACGGCCAGCGACAAGCAAGGACCCCGAGGCGGGACACAGCCATCGGGGTCAGGGCAGGCGTCGTCACCTGCAATCGGTGTCCGCAGCATACCCATAGGCAGCGACCAAGGGGGACAGGAACGCGATGGTTAGCATCGGCCGCCTGCCCAGCGGACGCTGGCAGGCCCGTACCCGAGTCAACGGACGGCAAGTCAAACGGTCGTTCGACCGGCGCCGGCAGGCCGAGGACTGGCTCGCTGAGACCCGCGTCGACACCGCCCGCGGCATCCATCTCGACGAGAAGGCCGGACGGCAACTCGTCGGCGACTACGTCCGGACGTGGCTCAAGGGCCGACCCCACCGGGCGTCCACCGCCGAACGGCAGCGGTCCCTGCTCCGCAACCACGTCATCGAGACCCACCTCGGCCGGATGCGGCTCGTCGACGTCAAACCGAGCGACGTCCAGACGTGGGCGACAGGCCGGTCCCGGGTGCTCGCACCGTCCACGCTGCGGGTCCTGCGGTCCCTCGTCGGCGCGATCTTCTCCGCCGCTGTCCTCGACCGCGCCATCCCGGTCTCTCCGGTCACCAGGGTCACGCTGCCGCGTCACGACAAGCCAAGGGTGGTCCCGCTAAGGGTCGACCAAGTCAGGGCCTTAGAAGCCGCTCTGCCGCCCCGGTACCGGGCCCTGGTCGTCGCGCAAGCCGGACTCGGGCTCCGCATCAGCGAACTACTCGGGCTGCGGCCCGAGGACGTCGACTGGCTCGGCCGGGTCGTCCGGGTCCGCGTGCAGCTCGGACGGGACGGGTCGTTCCAGCCGCTCAAGACGGCGTCCAGCGAGCGGGACGTCCCGATGCCGACGTTCGTCGCCGAGGCGCTGTCCCGGCATGTCACCGAGTTCCCGCCCGCCCGGACGCTGTTCACGGCAGAGAAGGGTGGTCCTGTCCGCCGCGACTGGTACGGCACTCGCGTGTTCCAGAAGGCCGTGAAGGCGGCCGGGTTGCCCGAGGGGACGACACCCCACGACCTGCGACACCACTACGCGAGCGTGCTAATCGCTGCGGGTGCATCGGTGGTGGCCGTGGCGCAACGGCTGGGCCACGAGAACGCGGGCATGGTCATCCGCGTGTACGGGCACCTCGTCGAAGGCCAGGACGACCACACCCGGCGGGCACTCGACGCAGCGTGGTGTGCCCCTGACGTGCCCGCGGCAGGCGAAACTGTGCGGTGAGCAGCAGGTTTCACCGGTAGTTGACGAACTGCGACAGGCGAGCCGCTGACCTGCACTGATGTTCGAATTATGGCTCTGACCTGGGCCGACATCCCACCGCCGTCTGTCGGTATCTGCCGCTGCCTGTCCGAGTCTTGTGCCCCTGGTGCGCCCGTTGAGGCACATGCCCACGCACGTCCACCTCTGAGCCGACAACGACAACCAGCCCACCCCTTCCGTCCTAGGCCTGCCTTGCATGACCACCCTGGCAGGTGACACGACGGCAGGCCCCTCGACCCGTGGCCTTGATTGACCCTTCCATCGTCGGCGCGAATCGCTTGCGTTCGCGCCCGCGAGGGAAGCGAGCGGTCAACTCAACTCATTGGTCTGTTAAAGATTGTTGGTCTGTTCCTGCTCCGACAGCCCCGTCGGGACCCCCCCCGACAGCCCTGTCGGGACCCACAAAACGGACACTGTCCGGTTCGTGCTGGTGTGGTGTGCTCTGACCCCCGGTCAATCAACAGCCTGTCAGCCACGACATGACGCAGACGACATGACGTATCCGGCACCCCGTGGCAAACCCGCAGGCCACGGGGTGGCCGCACGGGTGCGGGTACGGGTATGGGCACCAGTGCGGCTATGGGCACCGGTGCGGGTACCCCAAACCGGACCGTGTCCGCACCCATGCCCACACCCCCAGTTGCCGGCATCGGTGCAGGTCAGAAAGGGGTAGCGAAGGGTTCCGGAAACCCTTTCCGGAAGGGTTCCCCGAAGGGGTCGGGAAGGGTTTCCGG
>ERZ761597.159-NODE-159-length-13972-cov-10.200546_pt1 | contig 13972 bp, 11 predicted proteins | sample MGYA00433093_ERZ761597 | MGnify/ENA primary metagenome ERZ761597 (study PRJEB28899, sample SAMN03785557) | bioreactor sludge metagenome | biome: EBPR Sludge; feature: EBPR Bioreactor; material: 0.22µm filtered reactor supernatant | place: Saint Lucia: Queensland... | reverse complement strand
CGGTTCAACGACACCAACACCACGCTGGACCTGTCCAGCAACCCCAATTTGATCGGCAACAACGGCGTGGACTTCACCGGCGCCGTGGGCGACTGGTGTACGGCAGAACGATTCGGCTCCAAGTGGTACGTGTCCATCTACCTCGGCTAACCCATGCCGTATACCCGCGTCACGCGATCCGACCTGCGGCAGCGCCTCCAGCGCAAATGGGAAGAGGTGCCGTTCTGGACGCCCGTCGAAGCCAATAGCGCCATCAACGAGGCGCTCCAGTGGTACAACCTCTATACGGGCGTCTGGCGGGAACGCACCGTCATCCCGACCGTGGCGGACCAAGTCCTCTATACCGTCTCCGCGCCCTTGATGGGCGCAGTGCGGATGGAATTCAACGGGCGCAGCCTTGCGATGACCTCGCTGGCGGACTTGGATAACGGACGCCCCGACTGGCAATCCGAGACCACCGCCGACACGGGCGTCCCGACGCAGCCCACGCTCTGGGCTCCGGTGGGCTTCACCCAGTTCGCCCTCTGGCCTGCGGACGCGACCGGCCAGAACAGCCTCCAGATTGACGGCCTCTTGGTCACACCGACCTTGACCGAGGATTGGCAGTTTGTGGATCTGGACGATAGTGAACTCGACCCGCTCGTGGGCGAGGCCCTCCACATCGCCGCGTTCAAAGACCCAGGCCGCAGCCCCCGCACGGCAGGCTGGCACCAACAGTTCCTCCAGACCGTCATGCGGCACAATGCGCGGCTCAATAGTTCCGACCTGTTCCGACAAGCGGCAGGCACGGATCAACAACGCTTCGCGGTGCCCCCGGCATGACCGATTCTGACGTTCTCACTGAAATGCAGTACGCGCTGATCGAAACGCCCGACGGGGGCGTGACGGTCAGTTCTGGCTTGTGGACGCCGACTGAGATGCACGAGGCGCTGACGTCCGCGCAGCAGTGGCTCATGCGCGAACTCTGGCCGGTGGTGTCCACGGCGACCTTGATTACGGTCCCGAACCAGCTCCGCCACCCGCTTCCGCAAGACTGGATGGAGACGATTCGGGTGGCCTACACGACGCCGGATGGTTCAACCGCCTCGCTCGGGCGCGACTCCTCGTGGTCGGCGGACTACTTGGACTACGACTGGACCTACAACCTCTCTTCGACCCCCTTGATCTACTCCGACAGTGATGCCCCTGTCCCCTCGATCCAGATCATGCCCGTGCCCTCGGATGCTGGCATTCTCTCGATCTGGTATGTGGCGATTCCTCCCCTCTTTGCTGGCTCTGGTGTGGACTGGGTGCTCCCTGACTGTCTGATCCCCCCCTGTAAATGGCGGGCCTTGGCCATCCTGCTCGGCAAAGATGGGCGTGGACAGGATCTCCCCCGTGCGGCATGGGCCGAGGCGCGGGCACAAGAAGGACTGGAAGCAGGTAAATTGATGCTCGGAGGCTGGCGTGCCGGATTTTCAAACTGAATTTGTCCGGTGTGGGCTGGGCGGCTTGGACCTCAAGCGGTCCCCCGATGTCGTCGCCCCGCAGAACTGCCTCCGGCTGACCAACGCGCAGCGCACCGAAGATGGCGCGTGGACGTCGCGCTTTGGCCAGACGAGTCTCGCCACCAGTGGCGGCACGGTCCTCCACAGCATCCAACGGGCGGACGATCCCATGTCGTCCACCGAGACGCTGCATTGGGGCATTGACACCAGCCTCTACGCAGGCACCACCGGAGCCCTGACCAGTCTGGAGTCCGGGTTCAGCGGCAGTCCTCTGGCCCTCGTGCCGTGGCGCGTCGCTCAGTCCGGCGAAAGCTGGATGATTGTGGGGGACACCGCGAAGATGCGGAAGGTGCGCGTGGCGGACGGCCTCGTGCTGCCGATTGGCTTGCCCGCCGATGGGACGCCCGCGTCCGTCGCATTGGATTCGGCCAATAGTGTGACCATCGCGTCGTTCAGCGGTACGGCAGGCAGCTACACCGGGGCCGCAGGCACCGCGCTCTCCGGCATCCCCGTCTTGGCCAACGTGGGAGCCTCGGGCTCCTTCCCGGCGGGCATGTCCATGACGACTGTCGTGGGCACCGTAACGGGGCCGTACTACAGCGTCGCCTACCGGGCCGTCGCCGTTGATCTCTCCACCTATGGCGGCGGCGTGGACGCCACTGACGACGACTACATGCACCTCTGGGTGCGCCTGACTGCCCCTCAGAACATCTCCGAAGTCCGCATCTATCTGGTGCTGGGCACCTTTACGGGCAGCAACGTGCTCCCCGGCACCGGTACGGTGAACAAGGACGCCTACCTGTTCACGTTCCGTCCGAGCGACATCGACCCCTACGTCCAAGGCACCAGCTCCAACACGTCCTCGGTCACGACCGACGTGGTGCGGCGGCAAATCAACCGCGCCACAGGCGGTCCGCGCTTTACGCAGGATCAGGACGGCTCCGTCCCGATTGACGGGCGCGACATTGGCCGCGCCGTCGCCGGACAGCAGACGCCGGGCGCGAACGTCTGGACCGAATGGGGCACCCTCGACATTCCGCTCAAGCGTGGCGACGCGCAGCGCATCGGCACCGACACGAGTCTGGGCTGGGCGAACGTCTCGGGCATCATGATCGGCCTTTACACGACTGGTGCGGTCGTGGCCGAAGCGACCGTGGCTGACTTCTACCTGACGGGCGGTGCGGGGCCGGACAGTGGCGACGCAGACACGCAGCCCTACGACTACCGCTACACCCACTACGACCCGCGCACCGGAGCCGAGGGCAACGGCAGCGATAAGATGGCCGAGGCCAACTACATCAATGCGTTGCGACGCGGCATCGAGGTGACGCCTGCGGCGTATGGCGACGCGGCGGTGCGGCAACGCTTCTACCGACGCGGCGGCACGCTCAACAACAACTGGTACTACGTGGGCGAGAACGCTAGCGATGGCGGCGTGTTTACTGACACGCTGAGTGATGCCGAAATCGAAGCCGCAGGCACCGTACCGACCGACTTCTTCAAGGCGGTCCCGTCCGTCGATGCGGACGGCAACGCCGTCTTGGCCCAGCCTGTGCCCTACGTCTGGGGGCCGGTCAACGACATGGTGTTCGCGGCGGGCGACCCGAATCGGCCAGGCTCCGTCTACTTCTGCTACCCCGGCGAGGTGGACAAGTGGGGCGCGGACAACTACGTGGACGTGTGTGCGCCGGGCGAGGCGATCCAGAACGGGTTCGTCTACGCGGGCCAGTCCTTTGCGTGGTCCTCGCAGCGCCTCTACGCCATCACGCCCAACCTGATTGACGCGCTCACCATCACGCCCAGTCCGACGTCCTGCACGAAGGCCCCGGCGGGACCGTGGGCGTTCACGGTGGGACCGTCCGCCGTCTACTTCCTCGCCAACGACGGCGTGTATGTCACGACGGGCGGCGAAGCCATCAACCTGAGCGACGAATGGCTCAAGCCCTTGTTCCAAGGGCAGACCAGCAATGGACTGCTCCCGATTGACTTCACGGCGACCGCCGACATGCGGCTGGCCGTGTGGCGCAACGACGTCTGGGTGCAGTACAAGGACAGCGGCGGGACGACCCGATTCCTCCTGTACAACCTGTTGGACCAGAGCTGGCGGCATTACAGCTTCGGGGTCGGCACTAAAACGATCTACGCCGATGTCACACCGGGCGTGCAACGTCTGCTCATGGGCGGCTCTACGACGGGCGATGCGTACACCTACACGGGCACGTCAGACGACGGCGCGAACATTGCCGTCGCCGTGCGCCACCCTGTGCTCAACCAAGGGCAGGACATCGCCAACAAGCTCTACAGCGATCTCACCGTCGATGCCGACCGGCAATCGACCACGCTCACGGTCACACCCTACCTGTCCAATGAAACGACGGCGGCCACCGCGCTGACCATCAACAGTGGCAGCGGACGGCAACGCTACACCTACAACTTCAACCCGCAGCCGACGTCCTCGCAAAACGTCGCCTACGACATCGCGTGGTCCAGCGCGGCCAACACGCCGCGTGTGTATGGCCTCCAGACATCCTATGTCGTGGACCCCGCCGCCGCCCAGCACAAGGGGATCGACTGGGAGGACTTGGGGGATACGTACTACACCGGGCTGGACTTGGACATCGATACGGGCAATCTGGCCAAGACGTGCAACGTGTACGTGGATCAGACCTTGGTGGCCACGACCACCGTGCAGACCAACGGGCGACGTCTGTTCCACATCACACTGGGTCCGGCCCGAGGGCACTTGTATCGCTACGATTTCAGCGACAGCAACCCGGCCCGCATCTGGGGCCACAAGTGGCACGTCGAGGTCGAGCCGTCCGAGCAGACCAACTGGAATCAAAACTTCACCCCGCTCGATGGCCTCAGCAACAAGTATCTCAAGGGGGTCGCCCTCGACTGCGACACCTTTGGCGTCGCCAAGACGGTCCAGCTCCAAGCGGACGGCGGGGTCATCACCACGATTACGGTGAACCAGAATGGACGCGGTATTCAGCACTTCGGGTTCCCGGCGACGCAAGGGCGACTGGTCCGTATCCTGCCCGTTGATAGCAACCCGGGGCGGCTCTACAGTGCGACGTGGATTTATGACGATCAGCCCTTCTCGTTGACCGCGTGGGACAGCAATTGGGACAACCTCGGGGATAGCTACTACACGGGCATCAACATTGAGATCAACACGTTCAATGTCGCCAAGACGTTCTCGTTCGCGGTGGATGGCACGACTATCAGCACCCAGAGCGTGACGACGAACGGGCGGCAGGTGGTGAAGCTCAGTTTCACCCCCGCACGCGGTAGCACGTTCCGGTTCTTCTCGACGGATACGACCGTCGCACAACTGTTCAGCTACCAGTGGCAGGTGGACAAGGAGCCGAGCACCCAAGCGAACTGGAACCAGAACTACACGCCGCTCGATGGGTTGGCGAACAAGTACATCAAGGGCGTGGCGCTCGACTGCGATACGTTTGGCGCGACCAAGACGATTCAGGTGCAGGGTGATGGAGCCGTACTGACCACGCTATCGGTCACGCAGAATGGGCGCGGCATCCAGCACTTCGGATTCCCCGCCAGTCAGGCGCGACTGCTGCGCCTGTTACCGACCGACACGAATCAGGGGCGTCTCTACGCGGCCCACTGGATTTACGACGATCAGCCGTTCGTGCTGACCGTGTGGGATAGCAACTGGGAAAACAAGGGCGACACCTACTACACCGGGCTGAACATCGAAGTGGACACGTTCGGCGTGGACAAGGTGTTCAACTTCTACGTGGACCAGACGCTCATTGACAGCCAGACCATCAATGCGAACGGGCGGACTTTGGTGCATATCACCCTGCCGCCCGGACGCGGCCACCTGTATCGGTGGACCTCCACCGATAGCGTGGTCGCCCAAGTCTACGGCCATCAGTGGATGCTGGACGCGGAGCCGTCCGAACAGGCGAATTGGAACCAGAACTTCACCATTTCTGGCACACTGGCCGACAAAGCCGTCAAAGGCGTGCTGCTCGAATGTGACACGTTTGGCGAGGACAAGTCGGTCGAAATTCAGATCGACGGGACGACGCACACCACGCTCACGGTGAATACGGACGGGCGCAAGGTCGTTCAGTTCAGCTTTGCACAAGGCATTGGGCGCGTCCTGCGCCTGCTTCCGGTCGATGATCACCCCGGGCGGCTCTACTCGATCCAGTGGATTTTCGACACGGAACCGCTCAAGCTGGACCGCTGGGAGACGCAGCCGATTACGCACGGCATTCCGACCTGGCAGATTCCGGTGGAGGCGCAGCTCACGCTCAAGTCCACGGCGCTCGTCGTGCTGACACTGACGACCTACCTGCAATCGAGCACGACGATTACCAAGACGTACTACATCCCGTCCACGGCGGGAGAGAAGCGCAAACTGTTCGTGCCGTTTGAGGCGACCAAGGGCGTGATGTTCAAGTATCTGTTCACTAGCGCCGAACCGTTCTACCTGTTCCGCGAGGAGTCCTCGGTGCGCGTCCAGCCGTGGGGGAGCCAGGCACCCGTCACGGTGCATCCGTTCGGCAACGATGACCTTGATCCGAGCCGAGGCATGGGCGTAGCCAGTCTCCAGGCGGCCACTCCTGGCGGGAGTGCGACCTAATGGCCGTCTACCCGTATCTGTCGCAGATTCCTGACAGAAATCTGCAACAGCTTTTACGTCAACTCATCGATCAGGTCGCGGCCTTGTCAGGCCGCGCCGACGGTGGGCCGGTGTGGAAAGCGGACCTCAATGCAGGCGGCTTCCGGGTCACGAACAGCAGTGATGGCATAGAAGAGACCGATCTCGCCACCATCCGACAAGTCGAGGCCGTGGTGGTGGCCGACACCTTGCGGCAGCGTCTGCAAGCGGGCGGGGATGCCGAATTGAACGTGAGTGGCCTCGCGGGCGTGTTGGGCGAGCCCCAGCGCATGGGCATTCGCGTCATCCCGAGCGCCGACACCCTGCCGGGCCTGAACACCGCCTTCCCCTACGAGGTCATCTCGTGGCAGGGCAAGATGTACTACTTTAGCCCGACGCCCAATCCGGGCCAGTGGGTGCCGCTGTCTGCCGCCGCGTCCATTGTGGCGGATACGCACGCGAATCGACTCACGCTGTATCCGGCAGCGTCACAACCGACCGGGCTGCTCTTCTGGGAGACGGACCGCACGGCGCTCTACCGCATCACCACCGCCGCAGGGGTCAATAGCTGGTCGCTCATGCTGACGCGCCCCATGACGAGCACGTTTAGTAGTCGCCCAGCCGACTTGGTGACGACCGATGTCGGGTTCCGGTTCGCCGCCAGCGACTACGGCTACCAGACATGGATGTGGAGCGGCACGGCGTGGGCCTTGCAAGAAGGGCAGGGCCAGCCCATGCGCGGCACGCTCGTGTCCAGCGACCAGCGTCCGGTGGGGTTGGGCACGGGCGACGCGGGGTTTCGCTACGAAGGCACCGACGTGGCCGAGCACTACCGCTGGAGCGGCACCGCGTGGGTGCTCTTGCCGAACGAAGAGACCAAGTCGAACCTTCTCAAGAACGGTAGTTTCGAGTGGTACGAGGGCTGGGACCCGACTGCGACGCCGTCCGTCTACGACCCGACCTACTGGACGCTGGAAAGCGGCGCAGGCACGGCGGGGCGTTCCACCACGCAGGTGCGAGCGAACACCTACAGCCTCGCCTTGGCCAACACGGCGGGCAACGGCATGGTCTACGCCCAGTCGCCCCTGTCCAGCATCTCGGCCACGACCAACAGTTACGCCCGCAGCCGCCAGATGATTTTTGGATGCTGGGTCTACGCGAGTGCGGCCAGCCGCGCCCGCATCCAAGTCTACGACGGCATCGGGTCCACGACCAGTAGCTACCACACGGGCGTGGCCGGATGGGAGTGGCTGACGGTGGTCCATACGCTCGATGCCGCCGCGACGGTGCTCACCGTGCGCCTCGAAGTGGCCACCGGCACCGCCATCACGACCTACTGGGACGGGGCGGTCGCAACATGGGGCAGTGTGCCCACCCGCGTCGCCACGCCGTATGCGCTGGACACGCACGCCTACCCGTATCGCGTCGAAGTGGACCTGACGGGCTCGAAAACCATCAGCACCGCCACGACCACGACGATTGACTGGGACGCCGAAGTGACCGACAAAGGGAACTTCTGGGTGGTCGGCACCCCCAGCCGCCTCACCGTCCCGACCGGAGCCGGAGGCACCCCGTCCATCTGGACCGCCTACGTCGCCATCACGTGGGACACGAACATGACGGGCGACCGCGTCGTGACGCTGTTGAAAAACGGCGCAACCTTCGCCCGCGTCAGTTGCGACGCCTGCACGAATCGGGCGACTGACCAAGCCTTGTCGTTCCAAGCCTTCGATGTGGCGGACGGGGACTACTTTCAGATTTCCGTCTACCACGATGCTGGGGTGAATCTGGATATTACCTCTGGGAACTTTGGTCTCTGCCGTGTCTTTTGACCTCGGGGCTCGGCTCAGGTAGGATGGTGGCATGACCCCCACCATTCGATTGCTTGACCCCTCTGAGCATGCTCTACTGTTGACGGGGCACCCCGCGCTCGACGGACACCCCCTCCCCCCGCTAGCCGACATCTTTGTCGCGGAAGCGGACGGGGCCATCGTCGGCCTCTGGGCGATTGTCCCCACGATCCACCTTGAACCCGTCTGGCTGGCCCCCGAGGCCCAACGCGGGTCCACCGGCTACCGGCTGTTCCAAGCCGTCTCCTCGCACCTTGACAATGTCGGGCTTCGGGCCGCATACTGCTTTGCAGCCTCCCCCGAGGTGGCGGACTACTTGGCGCGGCTCGGCCTCACCTTTCAGCCCTACGCCACCTTCCTCTACGAGTCCCCATGCCCCAAGCCGTCCTCCCCGTTGCCGCCGCCGCCGCAGGCAGTTGGCTCTCTGGCCGATCCAATCGCGCCGAACGAGACCTGACTGACGCGCAAACGACCAATTACCAGGCGCAGACCGGCCTTGCCGGTCTGATGCGCCAGCTCGCGGAATCGCAAGCCAGCTTGGCTGGCCCCGCCTACGGCAAGTCCCTCAATTACTACCAGTCCCTCTTGTCCGGCAACCGCACCGCCGCGACCAACGCCATGCTGCCCGAACGGCGGCAGATTAGTGATCTCTACGGCGGCGCGGAGCGCAGCATTCGCAACACCTCGACCGGAGCCAGCCGCGACCGCCAACTGAGCGACCTCTCCCGCGAACGCGCCGGACGATTGGCCGACTTGGTGCCGCAGGCGCGTGCGGGTGCGGCCTCGACACTGCTGGACGCGGCCAACCCGGCGCGGACGATTGACAGCCTCGGGGGCGCGTCCAGCGGCTACGCCTCCGCCTTCCAGTCCGGCCAGCAGCTCTTTGACACCTACGAGACGCGCCGCCGCCGCTCGATGGACGCGGGGCGTGGCTGGGCACAGCTCTTTAGCCAGTTCGGCGGTGAGGACCAGAATGGAGACGTCCTCGGCTGGCTCCAGAAATTGTTCGCCGGACAAGGCGGCGCGGGCAACATGGCCGGAGGCAATGCTGCACGCATCGTGAAAGGACTGCGGTTCTAATGGACATCGATTTCCTCACGGGCTTTGCCCATGAGCTGGGTGCGGCCAAAGCCGCCGAGCGGGCCGAGGTGCGGAAGCGCGAAGATGCGGAACTGGAGCGCCGACGCGGCATTCTGGATGACTTGTGGAAGGGCGTGACCGAAGGGCGCGTGAACCCGCGCTTCTACGCGCAGGCTGTCAAGGATAGCTTGTCGATTGGCGACGCCCAAGTCAAGGGCGGCAAGCGCGGCAAGCGCCAAGACCCCCTGACGCCGTTTCTGGACATGCTCACGAGTATGCCGGAAGAGCCGCAGGCGGCGGCTGCGCCCGCGCAAGGGGCGCAGGGCGCTGGTCCGTTCAACCCGCCGCGCTTCATCAATCCGAACGAGCTGTTCATCACGCAGCCGCCCGAGACCAAGGCGCAGATGTTGAGCCGCGCCACGGCCTTGTTCGACCGCCTGCCCGCCGACTACGACGTGCGCCAGTCGCCCTACACGGAGCGCCTGTTGCGCGAGTCCGGCCTGCCGCTTGTGGAGCGCACCGTCGGGGGCGAGCGCCGCCTGACCCGCCCCGAAACGGCAGAGGAATCACGACTGCGCGAAACCCGAGACGCGATGGTCCAACAATTGACGACCATTCTGCGTCGGCCCGACTTGCCGACGGAGGATCGGGCCGTGCTGAGTGCGGAACTGGCGCGCGTGCGCGCGGGCGGCCCGCTCCCGTCGATGGAGCAGTTGCGCCTGACCTTGGAACCCAAGCGTGCGCCAGCGGCGAGCGCGAGCGACCTCGACTGGGCCGACCGGGCGACAGCGGCCCTCAAGCGTCGCATTACCCCGGAGATGCGCGGAACGCTCACATCCGAAGAACTGCGGGCGATGGATCAGTACGAACGGTCGATGCGGGGGGTGGAGCGTTCTACACCATCAACGGGTGTGCCTGTACCGCCTTCGTCTGATGTCGTCATGCCTGGCGATCCGAAAACGGTTGAGCTGTTGGATTTGAGTATCGCAGCCCTTCAAGACATCAGCCCGAAAGCGAAGGGCTATGGGTCAGCAGTGGGCTTTGGTGTCAATCAAATTCCGTTCGCCAGTGACGAAATGATAGCGGGCACCGCTGCTGGAGACTTCCGCACGCGCTTTAAGAACTTCGAGGCGTTGCAGGTGCTCCCCAAATTGTCGTTCATGAAGGGCCTCGGCCAGATGAGCAACATGGAATTTGACAACATGCGGAATGCGGCTGCGGCGTTGAAAACGAATTTGTCCGAAGCAGAGTACGCTCGGCAGTGGGCCATCATGGACGAGAATCTGCGTAAGGCTCGGAACCGCGCCATGTTCGGCACGAACTATATCAACGACCCAGACGGGGATGGGCGAATGGGGGCGGAACACTCGCAACAACTCGACTTTGATGTTGATCTCAGCCAGCCGCGCCAAGCGCGTCCGCCTGGGCGTGAATTTATGATGCGCTCCAGCGGAGGAGGTCAGTAATGCCGCAAATTCGCGCCAAGATGCCCGACGGCACGGTACAAACGTTCGATACGATGGAGGCCGCAGAGAGGGCCGCTGATTTGATGCGCTCTGGGCGTCAGTTCCAGTCGCCGTCTACACCGCAAGCCGCGCCCCAAAATGAGCCTAACGTCGCCCAACGTTTCCTTCGCGCAGGCGCGGCAGGACTCCGCCAGCCTGCCCACACCGGATTGACAGGCGTTTTTGGTGACTTAGTACAGCTTGGGCGCAACGAGGCGGCAAACGCGCTTGAAGCCCTATCGTCGCCGCGTGAGAATGCGTCTACGCTTGGAGCCTTGGCGGCGCAGTTCATTCCGCCCGTACGAGCCGCTGCACAGGCCCCTCGCATCGCGACTGGCCTTCAAGCCCTGCGTCGGCTCGGGTCTAGTGCGTGGCGTTCAGGTGTGGGGGGCGCAGTGGCCACAGGGGCTGATGCGCTCGCCTCTGGTGATACACTCGGACAAGCGGCTGACAAGGCGCTTGGCGCTGGGTTGTTTGAGGGTGGCATGGATGTGGTCACTGGTGGTGTCACCGCTGGTGTCGCCAACGCCATGCGTGGCACAGGCCGCCAGTTCGCCTACAAAGCACTGGCCCCGACTGACGCGGACTTGGCCAATGTTCACCTTGCCTTCCGAGACAAGCCTGCGGAGTTTCATCGGGCGGGCGACCGATTCCTTGCTGGACAGGCACGGCGTGGCTTGAAGGATATTCTCCAAGGCAAAGCGGAATCCCTGCCTGGCGTTGCCGCCGGACAGGGTGTAGGCGGCATTCGGTCCGCCTTGGAGGCCATCAAACGCGCGGATGCGTCAGATGCGATGCAAATGAACGTGATCAATGAGACGCTGGCCCCGCCGCTGTTGCCTGGCTTGCCGCGTGCGCCTCGCGCGGAATTCGCGATTGACCTGGCAAGGGTGGCCGGTCCGGCACGAGACGCGGCAAGCGCACAGGCATTGCTGCGCGAAGGCGCAGACCCAGAGGGGGTCGCAAAGACCGTGCGACGCACCGTGAATCGCTTCCTGCGCCGTCCGCAGGATGAGCGCATATTTGTTACGAATCGCCCACTACTGGAAGCGCCCAAGGTGGATGTACCAATACCAGGGCTCACTGGAGCAGAAGCTGTCGGAAAAGATACCGCTGTCCCTGCCGCCGTTATCCCTAATTTTGAGCAAGCAGGTCAAATGGCAGGTATTGGCGATGTCATGGCATCGCATACGCCGACATCAGTACTTCCTTCGTCCCCGCACTTCCTTGGCGAATCTTCTCGACCCCCCGAAGTCGCCCCACAGCCCACCTCCGGCACGATGAAAATGGCGCTGTCCAAAGCGCAAGAACTCTACCCTGACCTGTTCCCCAAGGCGAGCCGTCACAGCGTCGTCGGCATGGACGTCGCGGCAGACATCATCAAGGCGATTGACCGCGACCTGAATCGCGAAATGCAGAGCCGCATTGGGGCGCTTGGCGCAGGACAACGCTATGTGCCGTCTCAAAAAGAAGAAACGCTCATGGCGATTCGCAGCGCCTTGCGAGGAGCCGTCAACGAGACCGCCCCGATGGGCAAAACATTGGCAGGCGAACCCATCACCCTCGCGGACATCCTCAAGCAGCAGCAGCAGGACATCGTCTTGCGTGACTTGAAGGCACGAGCGACGGGTGAAGATGTCGCCTCGCTGCGGGCACGCGGGCACTTCAACCCGCAGACGGGGCGGCCCGGCTTGTCCATCTACGAGAACATTGCGCGATTCGGTGGCGCAGCGGCAAACCCGATGATGAAGGTGGGCGCGTCCGGCCTTCGAGCCGCAGACAAGATGCCGAGTGCGTTGCGTTTGGTCTACCTTTTGTCAAGTCAGCCATCGGGTAACGAGCGCCTGATGGAAAACGTCAACCTCAGTGGTTTCCGCCGATGACCCTCCGCGAACAGCTCCTGCTGCACGAAGGACTGCGACTCAAACCCTACCGTGACACGGTCGGCAAGTGGACGATTGGCGTAGGTCGCAACCTCTCCGACAAGGGCCTGACCAAAGTCGAGGCCCTCATCTTGCTCGACAATGACATCTTCGAGGCCCAACGCGATCTCGAAAAGTATCTGCCGTGGACCTCCACCTTGGACGACACCCGCTACCGTGTGCTCGTGGACATGACCTTCAACATGGGCATTCACGGGCTGCTCGGGTTCAAGCGAATGCTCGCGGCACTCGAACGCGGCGACTACGACACGGCTGCCGCTGAAATGGAGTCCTCCAAGTGGGCTGAACAGGTGGGACGACGCGCCCACCGGCTGGCCCTCTGGATGCGCTCCGGAAACGTGACCCCATGAACGACCTCCTCACCTCCGCGAGCAAGTTGAGCTTCCTCCTCGTCACCGCGACCGTGTGCGCGGGGTTTCTGCTGAAGATTCTCCCTGTGGCCGAGTTCATGGTGTTGGCGTCTGCTGCCTTCACTTACTACTTCTCGCACAAGCAGCAGGGGAGTCCGGGGTCGGGAGAGCCAACTAAGTAGTGCCACCAGAGCGTGGCAGATAAGGAAGGTAGTCAGATGAAGTTTCCCAAAATCAACATCGGGGCCGTGGCCCACGTGGTCGGGGCCATTATCAAGGCCAAGCGCGGGGCGGGCCAGAAGGTGTTCGACGCCGTCAAGGCGGCGGAGACGCTGACGGGCGCGGACGTGGTCGATGACGCCCTGCTGACGCGGGCCATCGCGGACGTCAAGGCGGCAGACGCGGCGTTGACCGCAGCGGTCGCGTCGCTGACCGAGGTCGTGGCGGACGTGCAGGCCAAGCGCCGATGACCGACCGCACGTTCCCGGGGGGCTGGTACGCCGACGCCACGCCGAATGGCGCGTGGGTCGTGCTCTACCCGGACGGCACGCTGGACTGGTCTGGACGCTCGGTCGCTTCGCCCGCCCCCGGCGATGCGCCCTTGTTCGTGCGCCTCAACCGAGACGGCAGTGCCGTCGCCGGTCAGGGCAATACGACAGGCACCGCATGGCAACATGACGGAACCGGCTGGACCGCGCACGGCCCCACGTTTGGCGTTTCACCCGTCATCTACGACGTCGCAGATCGCCTGACGGTTGCGACTCCGGCCCAAGGCACGCAAGGCTGGCGCTATCTGACGCAAGACGGCACGCTGGTCACGGGCGATGCGACCTATGTGCCGACCGCGACAGTCCCCGGGCTGTGGGAATGGTCCGACCTCGGCGGCCTGTGGGTCGGCCAAGGACAGGATGGCGGTCTTGTCGCGTGGGACGGGCAGACCCATCGGCTGGTGCGCCCCGGCGCGTGCCGCTTCATCCGCGCCCATCGGGACGGCGAGACCGTCTCGCTGGGCTGCTGGGTCGAAGGGGAAGGGTCATGGTGCTGGTGGGGGACAATGGCCGACCTCCGGGCGATGCCCCCGGTGACGCCTCCCACACCCCCTGTCCCCCCAGTTC
>ERZ761597.158-NODE-158-length-14026-cov-3.781691_pt1 | contig 14026 bp, 14 predicted proteins | sample MGYA00433093_ERZ761597 | MGnify/ENA primary metagenome ERZ761597 (study PRJEB28899, sample SAMN03785557) | bioreactor sludge metagenome | biome: EBPR Sludge; feature: EBPR Bioreactor; material: 0.22µm filtered reactor supernatant | place: Saint Lucia: Queensland... | reverse complement strand
GTCCTCGTACGCGCCAAGCAGCTCGGCATCCTTCAGACGGGTGGCGAAGCTGGTGACCTTACGACCGATGGCGATGGTCTTGGTACCGATACCGGCCTGTTTGTCAGCCACCAATTCTCGGACGTATTGCTTCGACACGTTGCCGTTATAAGCTCCGGCCAGACCCTTGTCACTGGCGACCACGATGAGCAGGCGGTTCTTTATGTCACGCTGTTCGAACAGCGGGTGATTCTTCGTTTCGCCCTGCTTGGAGAGGTGGGCCAGTATCTCACGGGCCGAATTCGTATAGGGCGCCGTCGCCTTCGTCGCGTCCTGGGCACGCCGCATCTTGGAAGCGGCGACCATCTGCATGGCCTTGGTGATCTGCTTGGTGTTCTTCACCGAACGGATACGGCCTTTGAGCTGGCGTTGGCTTGGCATCGTTAGCCTTCGAAGCCTTTCGCGGCCGATTTGGCTGCTTTTTCGATCAGCTTGGCGGCCTTGGAGTCTTTCTCGACCTTCTCGGCGCCCTTGTTCAGCTCACGCATCTCGGACTTGTGGTCGGTCCACAGCTTGGTCAGAAGCACTGCCTGGGCGTCCTTGATGCTCGAAGCCGGTACGGCGTCGAAGAGGCCTTCAGACACGGCGTAGACGCTGGCGACCTGCTCCCAGATGCTCATCGGCTGATATTGTGGCTGCTTCAGGAGTTCCGTCAGGCGCTGACCGCGCTCGATCTGGTTCTTGGTCGCCTCGTCGAGGTCGCTGCCGAACTGGGCGAAGCTGGCGAGTTCGCGGAACTGCGAAAGACCGAGCTTCAGGTGACCGGAGACGGATTTGACGGCCTTCGTCTGGGCGTCACCACCGACACGGGACACACTAAGTCCGGCCGAGATGGCCGGGCGGATACCCTGGTAGAACAGGTCGGTCTCCATGAAGATCTGCCCGTCGGTGATGGAAATGACGTTGGTCGGGATGTAGGCGGAGATGTCACCTGCCTGCGTCTCGATGATAGGCAGCGCGGTCAACGAGCCGGCACCGAGCTTGTCGGACAGCTTGGCGGAACGCTCCAACAGACGCGAGTGCAGGTAGAAGACGTCGCCGGGGAAGGCTTCGCGGCCCGGCGGGCGGCGCAGCAGCAGCGACATTTGGCGATACGCGACGGCGTGCTTCGTCAGGTCGTCATAGATCATCAGGGCATGTCCCTTGTTGTCACGGAAGTATTCGCCCATGGCGGTACCGGCGTACGGCGCCAGATACAGCAGGGAAGCTGGATCGGAAGGACCGGTGGCGACGACGATGGTCTGTTCCATGACCCCTTCCTGCTTCAACCGCTCGACCAGGCCGGCGATCTTGGAAAGTTTCTGACCGACGGCGACGTAGATGTTCACCACGCCGGTCTTCTCACGGGCCTGGTTGATCATGGTGTCGACGGCGATCGCGGTCTTGCCGGTCTGGCGGTCGCCGATGATAAGCTCACGTTGGCCGCGGCCGATCGGGAACATGGCGTCGATGGCCATGATGCCGGTCATCATGGGTTCGTGGACGTGCTTGCGGCCCATCACGCCGATGGCTTCACGCTCAACCGGATTGAACTGCTTGGCCTTGATGGCCGGACCGCCGTCGAGAGGGCGTCCTAGGGGATCGACGACTCGGCCTAACAGTTCTTCGCCGACCGGTACGGTCAGGATTTCGCCCTTCAGGCGTACCGTGTCGCCAGCGGCGACCTTACTGTCGTCGCCAAGGATGACCGCGCCGATCTCATCTTCCATAAGGTTCAACGCGAATGCTTCCACGACGCCAGCCTTGGTGTCGATTTCCAGCACTTCGCTGTAGCCGGCCTGCTTCAGGCCGTGCACCCATGCTACGCCGTCACCGACACGGATGACCACGCCGGCATCTTTCAGGCCTTCGGTCTTCTCCAGACCGGCGATGGCCGTCTGGAGGTCCTTGGATAATTCTGCGACTTGTAATTCTGCCATGTATTAACTCCTACACCATCAGTTTGTCTAATTTGGTCGCGACCGTGGCGTCGAGCTGCCGGTCAGGCAGTTCCACGCGTACGCCGCCTATCACACCCGTATCCACCCGTTCGCGCAGCACCACGGCCTTGACGCCCGTATAGTGGTGTTTCACGAACGAGTCGATGGACTCCTTGGCCTCTTTGGTGAGCGGCCGGGCCGATACGATGGTTCCGACGACGATCCCGCGCGCCGTAAGCGCCGTCTCGATGTCGCGCGCCAGCAGGTCGGCCTCGCTCTTCCGACCGGTGTCCATCAGATAAGCCGCCAGTTCACGCAGCACGACCGCGTTGGATTCGCCGGCGGCGATACGACCGGCGGCCCGCTCGGCCAGTTTGCGGCGTGAGATATGGCTCATCAGCGCTTCACCTCTTGGACGGACTTCTTGATAAGGGCCGTGTCCAGCTTGTCGTCGGCGACATGCATGGTCGCCAGACCGGCGGCCTTCTTGACCAGCTCGACCGTATCTTTCTCGAGTACCTTGCGGGCAGCCAGGACGTCCTTCTGGATATCCTCGTGCGCTTCGGCGACGATACGCTCGCTGCGCGTCCGGGCCTGCTTCTCGGCCTTCTCGACCATCTGCGTGGCCTCATCCTTGGCGGTCGCGACGATGTCGGTCGCTTCGCTGCGAGCCTGCTTCATGGTGGCTTCGATCTTAGCCTGGGCCTCTTCGGCCTTCTTCTCAGCCTGTTCGGCCGCCTTGGTGCCTTCCTCGATCTTGGCCTGACGCTCGTCCACTGCCTTCAGAAGGACTGGGAAGACGTAGCGGCCGAGTAGTGCGACCAGTATGATGAAGGCGATCGCCTGGAACAACAGCATCTGACCGTCGATACCGAGCGACTCGAAGATACCTCCGGATGATTCGGCGTGTTCTGCTGCCAAGAAATAAATCGGGTTCATCATCTGTTCCTTCTACCTAGGCGACGGCCTGAGCGATAAAGGCGACGACGATACCGATGATGGCCAGGGAGTCAGCGAAGACGATGGCGGTGATCATGAGCGTACGTATCTGACCGAGCTGCTCAGGGTTGCGCCCGAAGGCGCCGAGCGCTCCGCCACCGATGACACCGATACCGACCGCGGCACCGAGTGCGGGCAGGGCGTAGGCCAAGACGAATGCGAGTTGTTCCATTTAGTATTTCTCCTTAAATTATGTTCTTATTATACTTCATTCCTGAGCCAGCTTGGTACTTACAGCAGGGGAATGGTCGGATGAATCATGTGAGCCGTGGTGCTCGACGGCCAGGCCGGTGAAGATGACGGTCAGGATGAAGAAGACATAGGCCTGGACGAAGCCGATGAACAGTTCGAAGCCCATGAACAGCGGTAACGCCAACACAGAGACGTAGCTGGTCAGCACGCCGATGATGACGAGCAGGATCTCGCCGGCGAAACAGTTGCCGAACATTCGCACCGCCAGTGCGGCGTAACGCGAGAATTCTCCGATGAACTCCAGCAGGCCTTCGAACGCGCCGATAGGATCCTTAACGGGATTTCGGAAGTAGCGGCCGAGGTTGCCTATAGGTCCGAGCGAGCGGATGGCGTGGAACTGTACCGTCACGAAGACGATCAGCGCGACCGCGAAGGTGAAGTTCAGGTCGGCAGGCAGGGCTCGCAGTACCGGCACGTCATTATATTTCACCGAATCGAGTCCCGGCAGCACGCTCATCCAGTATGAGATCATCATGAAGAAGAAGATTGTCAGCGCCAGTGGTGTGATCTTACGGGCCAGCTTCTTATCAGGGATGACGCTGTCGATCTGACCGACCATGCCTTCGAATGCCCACTGGACCAGCCCGACGAAACGGTTGTAACGACCGTGCTTCACCATGCTCACCACGTAGGTGAAGACGCCAAGCAGCACCAACAGGCTCAAGAAGCCTGTAAACAGGGAATTGGTAATCGGGAATCCGGCGATGTCGAAAAGCTTGCCGGAAGCGACGTGGATCTCTATGTCGGTTGCTGCGAGTGTCTGGAACATCATTCTGAATTTACTTTCCTGAATTGTTGACGCATCAGCGCCGCGGTGATGAGGATGCCGACGAGCAGTCCGCCCAGGCCGAGCCACGGAGTGGTGTCGGTCTGACTGTCGGCCCATAGGCCTATGGCGGTCCCTCCGAGCGTCGGTACGAACATCCGCCAAGTCGTATCAGCGATGGTGCCGAGCAATAACAGAACCGTCGAGGAATTCTTCGGCGGTTCGTGAGGAGTGCCGCTGTCTGTACCGTCTGGCGCTCTCATGTACACTACATATAGTAGCAGAAACCGAAGCGGAGTACCATGCCCAGACGTCACATCCCGAAGAAGCACGAGCCGTTCAAGGCTGACATATCCTGTCAACGTAAGCGCCGGTTCGGCAACGAGCATGAGGCACTGAAAGCGATCGAGGACGCAGGTCTCATGGACATACGTCTCGAATTGAGGACGTACCTTTGCCCTTATTGCGACGGGTGGCATTTGAGTTCTAGTAAATGATGCTCTGTTGCTGGTTCGTATAGCGGTTAGCACGCGGCGTAGAGCTGTTCGTAGTCGTACCGTCGCCAAGCTGACCGTTCGAGTTATTACCCACGGTGAATACCTGACCGGTCGTGGTCAGTACGACGGTCGTCCCGTAGCCGGACTGGACCGATTTGACCAGCGTACCGGGCGGCAGGTTCATCTTCTGAGCTACGTTGACGTAATCGCCTGTCGTTCCAATCCCTAACTGGCCGTAATTATTGGCGCCGCACCCATATACGGACCCGTCCGACATCACGAAGAACGTATCGTTCATGGCCGAACCGGTGTTGATGCCACCGCTAGATCCGTTCGGATCGGATGACGTGTTGTACAGATCGACCACCTTGACCCCGGCAGGCAGGCCGCTGAATACCGCCTGCTTGAGCACCGGATTATGGGTATTGACCGCTGCACCGGTACAGAGCTGCCCACGGTTATTGCTACCGGCCGACCATACGTCACCGTTCGCATCGAGCAGATGGATGGAACCGTTGTCAGTGGTCATCTTGACATAGGCAGGATTACCGGGCGGCCGGGGTATCGGACGATTGTAGTACATACTCTGGGTCGTCCATCTTTCGTAAGCGTTGGCTCCGCTGCAGGCCTCGACCGAAAGATATGAACCGGTCGTACGGACACACCACGAGGAATTCGTCTGCGGCCTGATCAGCTTATCCTGATTGAAGTTCCATTGCTGATTGGTCGCGCCGGTACATGGAAGCATCTGTATGAAGTTGCTCACAGCCGCCGGAGCGGTGGCGCAAAGCATGGAGCTGGTGGGGTCGTAGGTACCCGAATCGGTACGGAACCGCCATGTCTTATCCGGCCAGAATTCCATGAACTGCCAACCGTCATTACCGTTGCAGGCGACATAGCGGATATAAACCGTCGGCGTCGGATCTTTCTGCATACAACTGCCGACCGCGCCGTCGTTCGACAGTATGCCTCCTTGCCCGATGTATCTGGCGCCCGAGGACCATGCCCGGCCGGCGTCATCTATCAGATACGTCACTATCCCGTCGGTCGCTACTTGCGTGAAGATTGGTGTCGCGGTAGTACTGCTCATCGTCAGTTTCACGGGAGTGGATGAATTGGTCGTCGTTCCGTTACCGAACTGCCCCTGATTATTATTGCCCCATGCCCACACGTCACCGCCTTTCATTCGGACATATGCGGTGTAGAAGTCCGTCACGAGATTCCTCGGCTGCACGCCGTTCGGGTCTGGATCGGGAATCGTATTCTGATTGTTGACGTTGACGGTCGGCAGGGCTACGCGTGTCGGATTAGACGTCGTGCTGCAGCTGGCACCGGTTCCGAGCTGGCCATAATCACAGGAGCCGCTCCCGTAAATGTTGCCGGTGTCGTCAAGGACGAAGGTGCGTGGACCGGCGCTGCTGACGAACGCGGCTTTCCTGCCGTTCGGAAGGTTGAATTTCACCGGAGTCGCGACCGCTGTCGCCGTCGAACCGTTGCCCAGCTGGCCTACGTTGTTGGCACCCGCGCCATATAGGCTTCCATCGGCCGTCACGACGAAGAGGTGATTACCTTCGGAAAGGAAGTTAGAGAACCCTACGGCCGCCTTCTGGCCGCCCGGTAATATGAACGCCGAGGGCGTCAGGCTGTTGGCGAACCCGCCGTTGCCCAGCTGGCCGTTCGCATTATATCCAAGACTCTTGATGGTTCCGTCGGGCAGGATGACAGAGAAGAAGCTCCCTGAAGACGCCATGTATCCGAAGACTACGTTCCCGAAGCTAGGCTGTCCACCTACCAGGGCGCTTCCCGTCGACGTCCGCTCCTGTGACGTGCCCGCGCTCCGAGACATGATCAGCCTGCCGATGATGACCGCGCGCTGGGTACCGTCCGTATTGACGGGGGCCTTCACCTCGAAGGTCGTCTTCAACCCTGTGGCGTCGAGAACATACGGCGAGGGTACGGGCGCGGCCGTAATCACCGTACCGTTACAATCTGTATTAGGCCGGAGAGGGCTGACATCCGACCATGTGACGATCTGGTTACTCTTCGACATGCAGGCGTTCGCCATGGCCACACCTGATTGGACGGCCTGCGCAAGGACCTTGTCCTGATATTGGGAGCGGATGGCGGCGTTGGTGGAGCTGGCGGAGACCAGGCCGGATAGCAGTACCATCAGCATGACGATCGACGCGATCATCACGGTCGGTAGCGCGAAGCCAGTCGTCGTCTCCCTCGTCCGTCTCATAATGGTTACGTCTATCGTAGCATAGGTAAACCGTTTTTTATCAGTAAACGATTGATTGACGCTGGTTAGTATAACGGTTGGCCTTGGGAGTCGAGCTGCTTGTAGTGGTCCCGTCACCAAGTTGGCCGTTACTGTTGTTGCCTACAGTGTAGACCTGGCCGGTCGTCGTCAGGACCACCGTAGTACCGTAACCCGTCTGTACGGATTTCGCCGTGGTGCCGGCGGGAAGGTTCATCTTCGTGGCCACCGCCACGTAATCCGCGGTCACGCCGTTTCCTATCTGGCCGTAGTTGTTGCCCCCGGTGCCATAGACACTGCCGTCATCAAGGATGAAGTATGTGTTGTTGTAAGAGGCAGAGTTAAGTCCGGTCGTCGAAGCAGCAGGATCAAGGTCGCTTTCATACGCGTCTACGACCGTCCGGCCTGCCGGTATGCCTGACACTTTGCGAAGTACCGGATTATATGGGCTCAGGTACGACGCACCCACCCCCAGCTGACCGCGGTTGTTACTCCCGCCGCCCCATACCTCACCGTTCTCGTAGACGATGATGATACTGCCGTTGTCGTTGGAAATGCGCGTGGCCTTAGGATTGCCGGGCGGCACGGGAAGCGGGCGTAGGTACCAGCTATTCTGAACGGTCCACCACTGGTAGTTGTATGCCGCGTTGCAGGTCTGCATGTATACGTAGGCGTTCGGCTCAAGGCATGCGTTCCGATAGGCGTTATAGATGGTCTTATTGTTTCTAAAATCCCATTGCTGATCGGCTGCGCCCGTACAACTCTGGAACTGGACGTACGCGCTGGCCTGGTTACCCAAACCGGCTGGGGCGGTGGCACATAGCATCGAATCGGTCGGGCCGTAGGTACGCGAGTCGGTCCTGAAACGCAAGGTCTTGTCCGGCCAGAATTCCATGAACTGCCAGCCATCGTTCGCGTTACACGAGGCACTTACCATGTAGATCTGCGAGGTACTCTTCTGCATGCAGATAGTCGTGTTGCCGCCGTTCTTCACTGGCACACCGGCACCGGCCATCTGACCGTACATGTCATTGTTACCGACGGCCCAGACGAGGCCGTTGGTATCGAGGAGATAGAGCGTGTTACCACCGAATACGATCTGCGTCGCACTGGGCGTCGCGAAAGACGATAATGCCTGAATGCGCTTCGGCGTACTTGTGGTGGTATTGGATGCATCCCCAAGCTGTCCGAAGTCGTTGGCACCCCAACCGTATACGGCACCGCCCTTCATACGCACGTACACGTTGAGCCGGTCGATGTTCAGGTTCGTGGCTTGGGCTCCACCCGGATCGGTCTCGGGCTGCGTATTCGGGTCGCTGGTAGGAGTCGGCAATGCGACCAGGGTAGGGGTGGACGTGGTGGCGCAGCTCGGCCCCGTCCCGAGTACGCCGTAGGTGCATGAACCGGCCGCATACATGCGCGACGTGCTGGTTATCACATATGTCGCGTACTCACTCAATCCGGCGAAACGCGCCAGGTTCCCGGCCGGGAGACTGAAGAGCCGAGGCGTCGCTTCGTAGGCGCTGGCGGCCACACCCAGCTGACCATAGTTATTCGTGCCGGCGGAATATATCTTCCCGGATGCGGTCAGCACCGCCATACTCTTACCGGTCGAGAGGAAATTAGAAAACGCCGCTGCACCGGATTCACCGCTAGGCAACGCGAAGGTGACCGGCGTCACAGCGTCGGCAGTAGTACCGTTTCCTAACCGTCCGTTGCTGTTGCGACCGAGACTGCGGACTTCTCCGGTCGGAAGGACCACCGCGAAATGGACGCCGGCGTCAATGCCGCATGAGCCCGCCGAGCAATACCCGAAGGCTATGTTATTGAAGCTCGGCTGTCCGCCTACCAACGCATTCCCCGTCGACGTGCGCTCTTGGGAGACGCCGGCCGTGCGAGAGTTGATGACCTTGCCGATGACGGAGGCGCGCTGGGTACCATCGGTATTGACCGGCGCGTTGACGGTGAACGTGGTCTTAAGGCCGGTCGTATCGACGATGTACTGCGAAGGGACCGGCGGGGCGGTGATGACCGTGCCGTTACAATCGGTGTTCGGCCTCAGTGGATTGGCATTCGACCATGTGACGATCTGGTTACTCTTCGACATGCAGGCGTTCGCCATGGCCACACCTGATTGGACGGCCTGCGCAAGGACCTTGTCCTGATATTGGGAGCGGATGGCGGCGTTGGTGGAGCTGGCGGAGACCAGGCCGGATAGCAGTACCATCAGCATGACGATCGACGCGATCATCACGGTCGGTAATGCGAACCCCCGGCTTCTGCTCTCGGTGCTCATTATCCTCATAACGGTTACGTCTATCGTACCATCGTTACGGCATTCCATGGTCAAAATCCGATGCTAAGATCCGCGATTTGATGTATAATGTATAGTAACGAACTAAAAGAGGGACCCTATCCAATGAGCGATTCGACCGACCAAGCAACCGTCACCGTCTACAGCACCACCTGGTGCGCCTTCTGCGCGACCGAGAAGCAGTGGCTCGACAAGCTGGGTGTCAAGTACGTCAGTAAGAACATCGAAGAAGATGAGGAAGCCAACAAGGAGCTGCTCGACAAGCTGGGCGGCAATTTCACCGGTGTCCCTGTCACCGACATCGCCGGCGAAATGATCCTCGGCTTCAACCGCCCTGCGCTGCAGGCCGCGCTCGACAAGAACCAGCTCGTGCCGACGGGCGCCTGAATAAAGCCGTTCATGCTTGCGCCTGCCTCCGATTCGGAGGTAGGCTTTTATCTATGAGCATGCCAGACATCCCGAAGCCAGATTCCATGTTGCCACGAACCATGGGTAGTGAAACCGAATACACAATGAGCATCTCGGAGCCGTTAGACAGACGGATCGATCCCGACCTGGTATCTTACTATGCCGAACCGAACAACCTATGGATGGCGAACGGCGGCCGGTTGTACGTCGATGGACGTGTCGTCGAATATGCGGCTCCCGTGTGTAACAGCGGAAATGAACTGCTGCTCCACGAAAGGATCGGCGAAAAAATCGTGAGCGGTCTCACGGATACGGTCGAGGAGGAGTTCGATCCCGAATTTGCCGATTTGATCTCAGAGCCCAGATTATATCCGGCGTACAAGCGGACGGGTTACACAGAAATAAGGTTCGATGAAGACGATAAGAGCAGCTTCCACAGGGGTGATCTTTCCACCGGCCACCATGAAACGTACCAGACCGAGCTGTCCCGCGAGAAGCTGGGAAGCGGTCCGAGCTCGCGTCTAATCAACGCCTACCTTGCGACACGCATAATCTGGACCGGCACCGGCTTAGTGTCTGAGAATGGATATGAGTTATCGCAGAAGGCAAAGGCGATTGATTTCCACGGTACGTCAAGTACCCTTCATGGCATGAAGCGTCCGACGAAGCACAAGGGTGCCGGGCTCGTCGAAGTCAGGACCGGCGAAGGTAACATGTCGGACTGGGCGATACGAGTGAAAGCCGACATGACCTCTCTGGTCCTGCGGCTCGCCGAGCACGACGTCGTTCCGTGGCATGCCTTGATCAAGGAGGATTTTGAGAACGCCGCGTTCCGATCCACGAGCCGTAATCCGCTCGGACCCATACCTAACGACCACAAACGCTTCGACGCCATCGACATACAGCTCATGATCGCCGAAGAGGCGCTCAGCTTCGGTGAGAAATATGGCGCGCCCCAGCACGAGTTGGACGCCGCACGCGAGGTGATAGCCGCATGTCAGGACGTGCAATCGTACCTGGCCGGTAACGGTGACCTCGCCATCATCAGCGACCGTATCGACTGGGCCGCAAAGCTGGACAAGTTGCGTTCCCGGGGGATTCTCCTAGGCGAGGTAAGCTGTGCGAACATGGTCGCCGTCGCCCACGACCTTTCATGGGAAGACGTCTCATCACAAGGGCCCGCGCGACGATGGTACCGGAAGTATCAGCCAGGTTCACTGACGAACGATTTCGTGAACCGTCGTCTGAAACATATCCCCGAAGGCCGGGCTCAGACCCTGACGGACATCATCAACCACTACGGTATGGACGTGAGGGCCGTCGACTGGGATACCGTCTCGATACCAGACGATCGCTACGTCTCGGTCGACGCTCCGTACTTTGATTAGTGCCTAAGCGCCAACCTTGATCACTTCCGCCGGCACCGCCCGCCGGAAATAATCGTCGTGGCTTACATACAATATCGCCCCTGCATACTTGGCGAGCGCTGCCTCAAGCTCCTCGATGCTCGGCAGATCCAAGTGGTTGGTCGGTTCGTCCAGAATCAACAGCTGCGGATCGTTCGCCAGCATGGCGATTATCTGCAGACGTGCCTTCTGCCCGCCGGACAGCTTGGCGACCGGAACATGCCCGTCGCTTTCCGTGAACAGATAATCGTGCATCAGGCCGCGTATCTTGGTCTCGTTGATCGGCAGTCTGCGGTCCAGGTACGTCCGCTCGATGGCGTCCTTCAGCGTCAGCTCGAAGTAATCTGCTGACACCTCCTGCTCATAAATGCCCACCCGCACCTTCGGATCGAGCGACAGTTCACCGCCGAAAAGGGTAGACGTCTCATCTCCTAGCAGGCGCTTGATGATAGTCGTCTTACCAGCGCCGTTACGACCGCGCAGTTCGCCGGCTTCGCCTTCGCGCAAATCAATACTCACGCCGTCAAACAGCGCTGAATCGTAGCCCAGGCTCAACCCAGCCGCCTTCACTAGCACATGGCTGGATCGCGACTCATCGCTTTTCATATTCATCTTGATGTTACGCGCCTTGAACTTGGCGTATTGCCCGGCGACCTTGTAGTTCAGGTTCTCGGCCGATTCGCGGTCGATCCAGAACGTCGGTTTTTCCTTGGCCTGCAGCTCCGCCAGCTCGGCGCGCGACACCTGCTCCAGCCGTTTGAACTTCTGGATGGTCTGCGGGTTGCGCGATTTTTCTTTCAGCCGTTGGTAGTCGATGACCTTCTGCTTCAGGTTGACGATGCGCTTTTCTACCAGCTCGAACTCGTTCATGGCCGTACCGGTGGAATGGGCGTTCTGTTTCAGATAGGCGTCGTAATTTCCTTTGTAGCTCTGCGAGCCGCCGTCCTTCAGCTCGACGATACGGTCGACACGTTGCAGGACGTCACGGTCGTGGGTGATGACCAGCATGGCTTCAGGCGCCTCGCTCATCCAGTCGATGAACTGCTTCTTGGCCACGAAATCCATATGGTTGGTCGGTTCGTCGATGAGCGCCAGGTCCGCCTTGGCATGCATGACCTTCACGACCTCGACCAGTCGTTTCTGGCCACCAGACAGGGAAGCCAGTGGCCGGTGCGCGATGTCGGGCAGCTGGAACGTCTCAAGTTCGCGTTCGATGTCACCTTCTATCTGGTAGAAACCCTTGTCGTCGAAGCGCTGCAACGCGGCCGTATATTCCTCTATCTTCCTCATGTCGTCGCCCATGGTCTCCGGGTACGTCTCGATGATATGCGACAACCCGGCGTATTCCGGTAGTCCTTCAAGTACGTATTGCAGCACCGTCTGCCCGGCAGCGCCGTGGTGTTCCTGTGCCGTCGCCACCACCTGGGTACCGCGACGGAAGGTGATGTCACCGGTGAAATCGGTATCGGTCCCGGCCAGGATGCCGAAGAGGGTACTCTTTCCGACGCCGTTGCGACCGATCACGCCGACCTTTTCCTTCTCATCGATCGTAAACCTGATGTTGGACATCAGGAGCTTCGGTCCGAACGACTTTTCGGAGATGGAGACATCGGCAATCATATCTGTTAATCATACCATAGACATTGACAAAGCTGTGTAAGATGATATATAATGAAAAGATACTCTGCACCTTACAACGAGAGGGAAGGCCATGATCACGATCAGCGTGTGGTGGATACCCGGCGTCTACGCGATGCTGCGGGTCGCCTACTGGCTCGGCCGTAGAAGCGGCCACAAGGAGGCCATGTCACACTGTGAGGCCAGTTTCCTGGCCAAGCTGCATGTCATGAAGGCGATGATGGACAACGTCCTGCGCAACCGCGGGTTCGGCGTCGCGACGCCCGACGAGCTGAAGCTGACGCTGAACCATGAAGTCATCTTCGAAGGTTCGCCACTGGAGGCTGCCGAGCGTTCGCAGGCCGTCACCAGTCTCATCAAGCACATCGAGATGATGTATCCCGACCTCGTCGTGGAGTGACCATCGCCCTTGAAGACGGCTCCGAAGCGGCCCTATGGCCGTCTCGCCTGAGCCGCTTCGGGGGCCGTTTTCATTTGCTATACTTTACGGTAATGAGCCACGAACTGAACGAGGTCCGCTACTGGACGTATCACGAAGCCGACAAGCCGGTCTGCGTATTCATCCACGGCTTCACGGGCAGTCACGAGGGCTTCCAGTACATCATCCCTGAGCTGTCCCGCTTCCATATCGTCGTGCCTGACCTGCCGGGCTTCGGCGAAAGCAGGCTCGGCCTCGACGATTTCACCATCGACGAACTGGCCAGGAAAGTGAACGCGTTCGTCGCCGGTTTGGAGCTGAAGACGCCGCCGTACCTGGTGTCGCATTCCATGGGCGGCCTGGTCGCGGCCAGCATGCTGGCGCAAAGCCCAGAGCTGTTCGATCGAAAGACGATCTTCGTCAGCCCGGTCGCCACGAAGGTGAACTACCTTGATTCACGGAAGATAGGCGAGCTGCTGGGCCGACTGCAGTATCTCGTCGGCAAGACCGTCCCTGCCGCCGGCCCACGGCTGGTAAGAAGCCGACTTATCAGCCGCATCGCCACGGCCATCATCCTGACGACCGACGAATCCGAACTGAAGAAGGTCATCAACCAACATCATTTCAAAAACCTTGATTACATCTCAAGCATCGATTATTACTACCAACTGCACGTCAACATCAACCGGAAGGGCGCCGTCGACTACGCGCCGCGTCTTAACGAGAAGTTCGACGTACTTATCATCGCCGGCGACAAGGACAACGTCACGCCGTTGGCCACGGAAAAGGCGTTCGTGACCGCGTTGAAAAAAGGAAGACTCCATGTCATCCATGGAGTCGGACACCTGTTGCACTATGAACGGCCTACAGAAGTCGCTGCGGCAATCGACGGCTTCCTGCCCTGAGAACCTTCTTGTAGATCCCCTCGAACTTGTCGAGCGTATGGTTTATATCGTGGGTCTTGGCGATGGCCAGGCTTTCGGCGCCGAATTCCTCGCGCAGTTTCGGATGATCGACGAGCTTGGTCAGCGCTGCCGAGAAATGGTCGATCTCATCCTTGTCGCACAGGTAGCCGTTGCGGCCGTTCTGGCACAGTTCGCCCAGCGCGCC
>ERZ761597.157-NODE-157-length-14043-cov-13.571776_pt1 | contig 14043 bp, 18 predicted proteins | sample MGYA00433093_ERZ761597 | MGnify/ENA primary metagenome ERZ761597 (study PRJEB28899, sample SAMN03785557) | bioreactor sludge metagenome | biome: EBPR Sludge; feature: EBPR Bioreactor; material: 0.22µm filtered reactor supernatant | place: Saint Lucia: Queensland... | reverse complement strand
ACGTTGAGCGCCCCGGTGAACTGTGTCGTCGCGTCGGTGCGGATGGGGACGATGTACATTACGTCCCCGCCGCCCCCATCGGTTCGCACCAGAAGGTCACGCTCAGGGCTCCGCTCGCGCCTGCGAGCTTGGCCGTCGCGCCGCGCACGACCAGCCCGACATGCAGTTCTTGCGTGCCGTCCAAATCCACATACGGGTAGGAGAAATTCACCGGCAACGTCATGTATTCATACAACCCGCCCGTCACCGACTGCGTGCCGATAGCCGCCGTGTAGGCGATGCGCGCGACGAAGTACTCGTCATTCGGGGCCGCCTGTTGGAACGTATCCTTGGCAAAAAAGACCAAGTCAAACGCCAAGTTCTGCACCGAGGAGACGCTAATCGCCTTCACAATGCACGGCGCTTGCGGCAGCGCCGAGATCGCCGCGAGACTCACGTTCTCCGTCTCTTGCTCGCCTACGGCCAGCGCCGACGTGAACTGGGTCGTCGCGTCCGTCTTGACCGGAACGACGTAGGCCATTACCGACCTCCGCCGGGCAGCTCCAGGTCCGGACGCATCAGGTTCGGCACGGCGGGCGGCTGGCCGTAGTTGGAAAACTGGACGACCGGCTGCGGCACCGAGGGGGTGGCCGACGGGGCCGGACCCATCGTGGCGGGACCGTCAAAGCGGTTGCGGCTGGTCTTGATCGGCTGTGCGCCGGAAACGAAGGAAGCAATCTTGTTCTTCATGGGGGCCTCTTAGGAGTAGGTCGCGGGGAAAGCGTGCGTTTGCATCCAGCGACTATCCATCGGGGCGTAGGGCAGGTTGCCGTAATACCCGAGGGTCCAACTGGACAGGTAGATGTTGTCGTCTTGTCGTTCCAACTGCCCCAGTTGTTCTTCCCAGTCGCGCTGGTAGATGGGGTAGAGGGCGGCGGCGTTGTCAAACAGCGGGTTGGGGCTACTGGGAGTGCCGGGCCACTTCGTCAGGTCGGCCAGTGCGCCCTTGATCAGTTCCGTCCCACGGAACGGGTAGATGGGCTCGTCGTCATCTTCAAGGAGCTGCGCCCCTTGGCGCTGGTAGACGTAGAGGTAACCGCGCTGGGTGGACGGTCCCGGCCAGAGTTCGTATTGCGGCCGCGCATCGCTGAACCGCAAGTCGGCCACGACCCACGGATCGCCCACGTTGACGCGAGCGGCGTCCCAGGCGTTGATCTCAGCGGCGGTGACGTTGGCGCGGAGCTGCCACTGTCGCACCGGGTCCACAATGGTGACGAACGCCTTGAAGTCGTCCGGCGGCGACACGTAGTAGTTGGCGATGGTGTAGACGGTGCCCGAGGTGTTGGCCAGCGGCCATGCAGGGGTGACGGTGGCGGTTTGCAGCCCCACATCGAGCGCCGTGATGGTCAGAATCGGGGCCTGATTGTTCACCTTGATCTGCCGTCCCACGACGGCACTGGTGAGCCCTGCGCCGCTGAACGTCAGGGTCGCAGACCCTTGCGTGGCACTGACCGTGCCCGTGCTGATCGGGGCGGCGATATCAAACGTCGCTTCGGTGCGGAGCGCCGACCATGCGCGTCGATCCAACGCCGCTGCGTATCGCTCATTGATGAGCCGTTGCGCCAACAGGAGACTCAAGTTGGGCACGTACTCCCGCAAGGTGCGATACATCTCTCGAAACGTCATAGGCCCCTAGAAACAAAAAGAGTGCCGCCGCCCTGTCGGAGCAGCGGCACGCCCATAGTCTCGACGTCGAGTTAGAACCCGACGGCGCGGAAGGTGATGACGACGCCGGTCAGTGACGCGCCGTTGGCGACTTCTGCCAGCGCCGCCGCCGACACCGCCGTGCCCGTGAAGGTCGGGGTGCCAACCGGCGAGTTGGTCGTCAGCGCCAGCGTGGCGGCAATCGTGTTGTTGTTCACGGTCGCCGTGGCGGCATCTGCCGACAGCCCGAGTTCCGAGGACGCCAGAATGGCCCCCTTGGTCACGGTGAAGGTCGGCTTGGAGAGCGTGCCTGCGGGCGTCAGCCCTGCGGAGCGGTAGAGGAGAATCTTGCTGTTCGCCTTGTCCCACTTTGCCACCAGCCCATCTTCGCCTTGGATGAGATCCAAGAAGTTGACGGTGCTGAGTCCGAGGGCCGCAGCCGTGATCGCTTCACCGCCCGTGCTGTAGGTGCCCGAGAAGGTCAGGGTGCCCGTCGTGGTCGTTTCCGACCCCGCGTTCCCCCATGCGAGATTGCTGGCTGCGACTGCCATTTACAGGTTCCCCGCGTTCCACTTCACCGTGGCGGTGCCGCCCGAGGCCGCCGTGCAGGCGACCGCGACCGGCAGGTTGACCGTGGCGGTCCCGACGGCTGTCGAGACCAGTTCGCCATCCGTGCCCTGCGAGAGCGTTTCGCCCACCCCCGTGCCCGCGTCCACCTTGACGCCGGTCTGGATGCCGCCCACCTGAATGACGGTGTAGTAGCCGTCCGTGACGCCCGCCGTGAGGAAGCCGCCTGCGACACAGTTGGCCGACAGCGCGTCGGTCGTGTCCATCGTGACTTCCGTCAGCGTGGTGTCCGTATACATGGCCGCCCCGCCCGCGACAGAGGCGACCGGGCCCGAGCCCGAGTCGAACTGCACGAGCTTGTAGGCCTTGCCGTCCTGTTCCCACGTCTGTCCCACGACAGCGCCGATGGGCAGCGAGGCGAGATTGACCGAACTCAGCGCCGTCGAGGAGCCGAGGTCGATACCCTGAATGAGTGATGCACGTCCTGCCATGATGTCTCCTTAGTTCTGCACGTTGAACAGGTACCGTGACAGACGCGGCTGGATGTTCGTCACGTTGCCCGCAAAGAGCTGCTGGCCACTGATGGTGTTGTTGTCCTGCGCCACCTTGAAGCCGGTGAAGCCCATGCCGAACATGCCCGACCGCTCGTAGAGCGAGAAGGTCTTGCTGTTCAGGAACCAGATGGTCTCGCCGGTCAGGCCGGTGGGGAAGCCGAGCTGCGCGCCGAACTCCGGCACGACGGTGCCGGGCGCGTACTGGCTCTGGTAGATGCGCGCCTGGTTGAACACGAGGGAGTTGAAGCCGAGCTTCGCGTCCTGCGTCTCAAACCGCTGCTGCGGCTGGAACTTCTGCTTGATGTAGCTCATGCCGAGGTTGGTCGTCACGATGACGTCCGGGTTCGAGGAGCCGATGCAGACGCTGTTGTAGGCGCGTTCCAGCGTGGAGTAGAGCACGGGGCCTGCGACGTTGGCGGTCGGCCCCGTCATGGGCGAGTTCAGGGCCGTGGCGATGGTGCCGTTGCGCGGCACGGTGCCGTAGTTGGCGTAGGTGTTGCCCGCGAAGCCCGCGTTGCTGCCGTCATTGAGGATTTCCTCCATGCCGTTCAGCGCGAGGATGCGCGACCCCTGTCCGCCCTGATAGAGCGCAATGGCCAGCCGCGCGGCCATCGTGTACGAGGCGTTCTGCATCTTCGTATCGATGATGCTGACGATGGCCTCGGTCGCGCCGGTGTTGAACACTTCCGTCTCCTCCAGCGTGACCGTGACGGGCACGTAGAGGAACTTCGGCTGGAAGTTACCCGCCGTGAGCGACTGCGTCTGGGTGATGTTGAACGTCGCCCCGGGCGCGTAGAAGTCGCCACCTTCCGGCGCGTAGAGGAAGGGTTCCTGAATCTGCGGGCCTTCCCACTGCTTCAGGTTGTTCGCCTTGAGCATGGCGAACAGCGGATCGGAACGATAGAGGTTGTCTGCGACAGTCGGCAGAATCTTGCGCCGGGTCGTCGCCGTCAGGGCATCGAGAAAGCCTGACACTTCAAAAGCGGGCTGGGCCATACGGTATCCTTGGAAGAGGGCGAGTTAGAGGCTCGCCAACATGGTTTCGAGTTCTGCCGCCGCAGCGCGGCGACGGTCGGAGGCGTCCCCGATGACGGCGTCCTTGGCTTCTTGAGCCGTGGGGCCGGGGCGGGAACCAGGGGCCGGGAATCGTTCGGCAATCGCGAGACGCTTGCCCTCTTCGAGGGCCTGCTTGCGGGCTTCCTCCAGCTTGGCCTTCATGTCCGCGTCCCGGCGCTCGTTGAGCGTGGGCTCGACGTAGAGCTTGTAGGCGACGTCGAGGTCGGACAGGTTATGCTTGGCGGCGAAGTCCGAGAGGGCGCGGGTATCGAGGCGCTCCCCAAAGTCTTGGCGATGCTGGATTTTCAGGTCGGTGAGCTTATCGACCGCATCGACCATCCATGTCCCGAGGCCCTCACGTTCCTTCCCGATGCGGGCGGCGAGGAGACTTTCGATGTCCTCGCGCTTGAGCGCCGGGGCCGGGGTGCCGGTGAGGTCGCCGTAGGTGGCGCGGTACTTTTCGAGCATGGATTGCGTCTCATTGAGCTGGGTCGAGGCATCGGCATACCACGTTTCCCAGCCTTTCACGCGCTCTTGCTGTTCAGCGATGTAGCTGTCCACTTCCGCACGGCGCTTGGCGAGTTCGTCCATGTGGCGACTGTAGTCGCTGCGGGCGAGGACGCCTTCACGCAGTTTCGGCGCGATGGAGTCGTCCGTCAGGGTCGCGCGCACGGTGTCGCGCTTCTCTTCGGGGACGGTGGCAAGAACACTCTCAAGGAACGATTGGAACGTATCGGCGGTGGCTTTGGCCATGTGTACGGTCAGCGAGGGCCTCTCCAGTGGAGGCGAGCCCCTTGGCTGTCACAGGCAACCGCATCGGAACTGATGCGGTCGAATGGCGCACGGTCGTGCGCCAATAGGGTTAGTACGCGGACAGGCGTGTGCTGCCGTCCGGGAAATCTTGGGCGTCGGGCGGCGTCATGGACGCGGCTTGGCCGGTGCTGAGCGCGGCCCCGAGCTGGGTGCGAAGATCTTGGACGAACGTCATCAGGAGCGGAGCCATGGATGGGACCGCTTTGGCCAGAATCTTGCAGGCTTGGTCGATCTCCATCGCGATCTGTACGGCGGATTGTCCGACCTGATTCAAGCCGACGCCGTCGAGCGGCATCGCGCCACCGGGACTCCCCATCGGGGCCGGAGGAGCAAAAAGCGCCATGTTAGCGGGAACGTCCGATGGGGCAGGACGTCTTGACGATGTCCGTGTTCACGGTTTTGATGGGCTGCTTATCCATGTCGTGGATTGTGTGGGGATGAAGGTGACATTGTCAAGCGCGAGTGGCACGTATTGTGCTTACGCGCTTTCGGTTTGGGTCACGCGGGGGACGCCATCGGCTCCGGGCTTGGTTTCGAGGCGGGACGGGCCAGTGAAGGAAGGCGGGCGACCGACAGGGGCGGCGGGGCTGCCGCCCATGCTGGCGGCAGCGGACGCCATGATGCCCGCTTCGGCGGCGAGGCGCTCGGGAATGGTCTCGACGCCATCGGGCGGCGCACCGCCGTTGGGAATTTCGAGGGCCTCGAACAGTGACCACATATCCATCAGCCCCATCTGGCGGAGGCGCATGTAGGTCAGCTTCCGGGATAGTTGGGAGACGGCCAGTAGGGAGTTCGGGGTGATTTGGAACGTGAAATTCTGGTGGTGACGACGAGCCCGTTCATCCTTCGGCATCCGGAAGTCCAGATCGGGGGTGTAGCCAGCATCCGAGGGGCTGAGAGCGGGCACCAAGGTGCCAGGATCGAAGTCAAAATCTTGGAAATCGAGGCCAGCCTCACCAAGAACAGCCACACGGCGAGAGGCGGTGTAGAACTGGAAGAAGTTCGTTTTCACCATCTCGCCAATTTCGCGCAGGAACACTTCGAGCAAGCGGCCTTTGAGGCGCAGCAGGGGCGTGAGGGCCTCTTGGAGCGCCTCGATGCTGTCCGCGCCGGGGGCTTGGCGCAGTTGGAGCAGCGATTGGAGGTTCGCCGCGCCCGAGAGATGATCCATTTCGTTCGTGGACCACTCGACGTACTGGTAGACGTCGGGCGGCAGGGGCGGCGGCGGCTCAATCCGCAAGCCTTTGCCCGCAAGGGCCGTTTCCTTGATTTTCTGGCCCGGTAGACGCGGATCGAGCTTGTTCCACTCGCGATCCGGGATGTTTTTGTCGCCCACCACCATCGGACGGAGGCACACTTTGACGTGATCGAGGAACCCGTTCACGGTGTCGTTGAGCGCGTCTTGCAGCGGTTTGAGGTCGCTGACGACGCTGCCGCCCAGAATGGACCACGGCCACGGGTCCAGCGACAGCTTGGCGATGGGGAACATGCCGTGCCAGTACGGGTTGGGCCCGTCAAACAGCACGCGGTCGCGGGTGGCGACAATCATGCGGCCCCGTGGGTAGAGCCGCGCGTCCTCTTGGGTGGCGAGGGTGCCGTCCGCCTTCTGCCAGCCAACCGGGTAGACCGTGTAGCTCCACGACGCGCCGTGTTCGCCCATCGTGACGGGCACGTCGCCGGACCAGAGGCGGTGATCGCGGTAGAACACCTTAAAGAGTTCCTTGGCGGGCACGGCGGCGGGGAGGTTGTGCCCGGTGGCGTTGGCGCGTGTGGGCTGGCCGACGGGACCGACCACGAGCGACTTGGCCGCCGACCACACTTTGTTCGTCCACGTCTCGACGCCTCGGTCGGGGGTCAGTCCTGCCGCTGTGAGCCCGTACCGGGCCTCCAAGTTATCGATGGTCTCCATCGACCGGATGATGACGCCCTGCCACGACTGAATGGAGAAGTCGAACTTCGGGGCGATGGGGAGCACGTCGCGGGGGTCCACTGGGGTGAGGACGATATCGCCACGCCCCGCGTTGAGCGAGTTGTCCCAATTCACCTCGCAATAGCCAGTGCCGGTCGTGCTGGCGTAGCGCACGACGTCCGCCAAGCGCAAGTCGGCATAGGTGTTCACCCACCACGCGCGCGTGAGCTTGTCGAGGATGACGACTTGGTCTTGGAACTGCGGGTTGAACGACTGGAACCCGAACAGCGGGTGGATGTCGGTGAGCGCACTGACCGTTTCGAGGACGATTTTCTTGATCCGATTGTCCCGCACATTCGAGAGGGCGGACGGACGCTTGCCGAGCTGGTCGCCCATGACGTAGCTGATGGAGCTGCCAATCTCGTTGTAGGTCGGTTCGGCGCGGAGAATGCGTTCGCCATCGTCCACCATCCCGCGAATCCACGCGAGGGTGTCGGTCTGGAACTGCGTGCCGCTAGTCAGAGGGAGTCGGGCCATTTAGCGCATCCACTGCGGAGTGCGGCTGGTCGGCAGCCCGCCCCGCGCCGCCCCGGCATCGTCCCAGTGGGACCGATGATCGGAGAACGCGGTGGCTTTCACCCCGTGCTGGCGCTCTAAGGAGCGCAGATGAGAGAGAGATTCGATGGTGATCGGGGTGCCTTTGCCGTCCAAATGCGTCGTCGTGTAGGGGAAAATGCCCGTTTTGGCGACGCCGTTGGTGCGCCAGACGCGCGGCGCGTCCGCATGGCACTTGGGGCAGTCCACGGGGCGATTGCGCTCCGCGATGGCGCACCAATCGTCAAATTCGTGACTGCACGCGCTGCACTGGTGGGCGTAGGTCGGCATCAGGCGCGGCTGAGGATGAAATCCACGTAGTCGCGGGTGGTTCGTTCCAGCATCTCTTGGAGCGTTTCGCCGTAGAATGAGGCGTGCTGCTCCAGCAGGATGAGGTCATCGACGGACAGGTCGATCTGGGCCTCGCCCAAGTCGAGACTGGTGCAGCGTTTCACCAGTTTCACGATGTCCGCGCCTGTCGCGAGCTGTTCGTTCGCAATTTCTTCGAGCGCGATGCGCTCGGCGGGGCTCAGGACGAGCGGGCGGGCGGGGAGGTCTACGGCAGCGGTCAATCGGTCCACCAAGAGCTTCGGGAGCGACAGAGAGGCCGCTGCCGCAGCCTCGGCGTAGCGGGTGTGGAGGACTTCGGGCAGGTCGAGGGTGGTTTTCATAGGGAGGCGTTACCGGCCAAACAGGAGGGCGCAGACAGACTCGGAACGATCACGGTAGTCATCGAGCGTCGTGTCGGTGTTTTGGAAGTCCTGGCGGGGCCGCACATGCGTGCTATCGTCCACGGGGGGAGGCGACATTGTCAAGCGGGCGCGTTGGGTGTCCGCGCCGGAGAGCCACTCGTCCTCGTGCGCCCCCCAGTGGGCCAAAAAGAAGGCCATCACGCGGTCGTCGTACTGACCGGAGGCGGCTTGGGCGCGGGCGATGGTGCCGTCGCCTTCAAAGGTTTCGAGTTCTTCGAGGAGGAGGGGCGAGTGGAGCTGCACGTAGCCTTCGTTGATGGCGTGCTGCCCCGCGAGGGCCAATTTGGGACGCGACGTGCCGCCAGTGTACCAGCCGAGCGTCGTAGACCACACGCCGGTTAGACTGTCGAGGTTTTTCTGGCTGTAGAGGTGGGTGTAGCCCCACCGGAAGCGCAAATCTTCCAGCGTGAGGTCGCCGCCCCCTGCGGTGTTGCGCTCGATGACGGCCAGCGCCTCGTCATCGCGGCCATGATAGAGACGCCCGACGGCGGCGACGACTTCGGCAAACTGCTTGGGGTCTTTCGCGTCGGTGGCGTACTCGGCCACCTGCGTGTCGGGACGCTGGAGATCGCCCACGCGGAGCACTTCGATGACCGAGCGGTCCTTGCCGCGTCCTTGCGCGGTATCGACGCCGAGCACATAGGTAGCATCGAGGACGGGCTTCTCAAATACGAGCAGCTTGCCGTTCCAGATGTGGCGCAGATCGTGTGCCATCGAGGTCGGTCGCCAGCGCAGATTGGGGCGTTGGTTCATACCAATTCCAGCACGGCAAGCGGTGGGTGCGCCGATTGGCGCAGCCGCAGCAGCGTTTCGCCGTCAAAAAAGCCGTCATCGCTCACGCGGAAGCAATCTTCGTCGTCGGCGGCGTACTCGGCCAGAAACTTGAACAGTTTGCGCTCCTTTTTGGCGTGGAGGAACTGCTTCTCCCAAAAGTAGAGCTGCTCGCGGTCCAGACGTACCGTCTGCCCCATCCAGCGGTGGCTTACCGCTTCCGCATGGATCGCGTGCTTGAGCGTATCGTCGAGCGGCACCCAGTCGGTCGGCGGCTTGTCACGATACCGCGCCTCGGCATACCACGGAATGAAGAGCGGCACCCACCGCGAGTCGCCTGCTTTGGCCGAGAGCCAGGTGCGATACCACCAATTGCGCCCGCGCGCGGTCGATTCGAGCACAGCGAGGGTGTTGGGGCCTTTGGGAATGGCGGGGAGCAGCGCATCGTCCACCTGGCCAGGGTTACTCCAGGTGGACATTTCTGAGCCATGGAACAAGTGGGGCGTATTGTGGGTCAGAATGTAGTCATCCGTCACGTACAGATGATCGTCTGCGGCCACATAGATACACTGGCATTCTTCTTCGAGCCCCGTAGGTTCAATGCTCCGAATGCGGCGTGAGGGCGGGCGGCGGAGCAAATCGTCATACCGCTCCGATTTGCGGCTGAACCCGAACGGATTAACCCCATGAGGAAGCGTCATGCGGAGCTGCCACGACGGGGCACGCATTTTGATGGGATTGAAGCTGTTTTTCGACGGAGGCTTCTTATGAATGCCACACGTGCCTCCAAGCGAACGCACCAAGGCTTGCACATCACGAGCGAGCTGCTCTGATGTGCTGCAAAACCCGACCTGCCCGTCACACACCCACCCGTCAGTGTCCATCAGTCCGCGAAGCATTTCGAGGCGGTCGTGTGGGCTCGCCGCCATGTAGCACTCCGGGATGAACTTGGTGTAACTGTTCGTCCCCATGAGCCCAAGTGCACGCAATCCTCGGGTGACTGGATTGCGCCCGTGTCGTCCGTTGGTGGAAATGATGCGGTAGGTACGGGCTTTCCCCGCATTGTTGTCGCCTTTGTCCACCATGCGGCAGACATCGGGCAACAATCCTTGGAATCGATGGAGAACGCCCGCGTCCATCGTAGTCAGATGGGCGCGTCCACACGTGATTCCGCCGTCTCCCAAGAGTGCCCCCACCACGTAGGGGTGCAGGGGAAAGTTATGCGAGTAGCCGGTCACAGGCGCGACGAGTGGAAGTTCGTACTTCCAGAGCCCCCTGGCGGTTCGGAGTCCTCCGTCCAACAACTGACGCGTCGATTGCGTCGTGTGTTCGAGGTGCTCTTTCCCGGGCCGATGGTGAATCGTGAGCGTCCACAGGTGATTCCCGCACGCGACCGTAGACGCGCCATCACTCATGGTAAGCCGGTACGTGGGGAGTTTCCCTTGGGGATAGATGGCGAGGACGGGCGTCGGGCGTCCATTGGACCCAATCACCAAATCCCCGACTCGCAGCTCGCCCATCTGTCGCCACCCATCCGGGGTGAGGACTTTGGCGGTCAGTGGTTGCGCACTTCCACGCCCAAGCTGTCCTTTCTCGAACCCAATCTGCGTGCCGCCGCGTGTCGTGTTCGCGAACGTGACGCGCAAGAGCGAGTCAATGTCGCCAAAGTTCAGTTCGCTGTCTTTCACATGGTTGGTGATGCGCGGACGCATCCACCACGGGAGCGCGCGGAGCGCCCGCTCGGTCATGTCGAACAGGTTGGCCGACTGTTCTTCGACGTCCGCCGCGATGAGCGCGTAGAGGTTGCCGTAGAGCGCGGTGCGGTGCAGCAGGGCGAGTTCGGTCAGCGTGGAGAGCCCGACTTGGCGGGCCTTGAGCGCGGCGATGAGGATGCCATCGTTGCGTTGGCCGCGCAAGGCGGCCTCTTCGAGCGTGCCCATGAGCCGGATCATCATTTCTTGGGAGTCCAGCAAGGGCGTCACGAGACGGGATCGCGCATCCTTGTCTTTGATCCGGGCGTAGTGGGCGAGCCAGTAGCGGAAGTCGCACTTGGCTTTGGCGATTTCCACTTCGATGAGCATAGCTTCCGCCTCGGTGAGGTCGCGCACACGCTCGCCCTTCTTCCAGTCGGTCGGGTGCGGCGTCCAGAGCGCGTCGAGCGCGGCGAGGTGATCGGCAGACGGGACGGTTTCGGCAGAGGCCGAGGGGAAGCGCAGGCGAATGGCGTCCATCGCGCGGGTGAGGCGCGCGGTGGCCACGACCGGACTATACATCAGCGCCCCCCTTCGGGGGGCGGGGAGATCGAGGTCGGATCGGGGCGGTCTCCAGCCAGAGCCAGTAGGGCAGGCATAGAAGAAAGTGTCTCAAAGGGGACATCGAGGCCCAGAGCAGCCGTCTCCGGTCAGTCCCAGTCCTTAGCCACCGCGACCGGGTGCCACTGCGAATACTCGCCCTCGGCGCACCGCTGGCAGGTCGTCGCGCCCGGCACGGTGGGCGCGCCGCAGGTGGCGCAATCCGGACACTCGCTCAGAATGCGCTGCACATGGCGCTCACTCAGACCGAAGCGTTCGGCCAGCGCGGCTTGGGAGGCTTTGCCCGCGAGGCGCTTGAGGCGGTCGCGGCGTTCGGGGGTCAATCGGGTCATGCGGTCTCCGGGGGCAGGACGAGGCCATCCATGACCGCGTCGGTGGCTTTCACAAGGGCGTCGAAACTGCTGTGTCCGGTGGGCACGGTCACGTTGGTCTGGACGGCGACGGCGGGGCCTTTCTTTACCAAGCCGGTCACTTCGGCGAACAAGCGCCGGTCGGCCACGTCGGGCCGGTGCGTGACGACGCCGCGCCCCTGACAGGTCGGGCACCCCGCCAGGGCGGGGACGGGGCCACTGGCGCTCACCGTGCAGTCGCACGGGCGCGTGTGCGTAATGGCCGCATCCGCCATGTCGTGCGCAGCGGCTTCCATGCGCTCGGCCAGCGCCAGTCCGGCGCGCGCCTGCGCTTCGGCCACGGTCGCCTTCCGCCACGCCGTCATCCATTGGGCGTGGCTGACGCCACAGGTGGCCAGAATGTTGTGGAGCGACAGCGACGCGGCGGACGGATCTTCGAGCAGCATCGCCACGCGCTGGAGCCGCTCGGGCAGCGCCTCCGCCGTGTAACTGAGCACTTCGGACACCCGCTCGCGTCCGCCGACGGACCGCTCAAAGCGCCCCATCACCGCCGCCGGGCGGTTCGTCCGAAGCGTCAGGCTCGTGTTCCGCCCGCCAGCTCGACTCATCGCTTACCTCCGTGAGCCACGGTCCCTCGGGCGGCGGCGAGACGGGCCAGATACGCCGCACGAGACTCTCCCTTGAGGGGGCGTCCGATGATGATGGGCCGGTTGAGGCCTCGGACGCGATCTGGGTGATGACGTCGGCGCACTGGCGTAGTCCAGCGGCAACGGACATGAGGGCTCTCCGCATAGCGGGGGTCAAAGAGGACGTCTCGGGCACGGAAAATCCAATCATCGGCGAGCTGTTTCTTCCAACTGCGGCAGGCATACCACACCAGCACCCAGAGGTAGCGTGTGGCTTTGCAGCTCTGGCAGGTGATGTTGTGCTGCGGCATCCCCGGGTAGGCTTTCGTGACTTTGCCGCAGTCGCACCGCCACACGACGTAGCCGTCGAACTGGGCGAAGGTCTCCATGCCGCTCGGTGGCGGCACCCGGCGGTTCATCCGGGCCGTCGTGCCCGGCACCCCCTCCACCGCCCACGCCGGACGCGGCGTCTGACTGAGCCCCACCCCGAAGCGCACGTTGCGCGCACATCCCCGGCAGCGTGCCCACGGGCGCGTCCACACGAGCGTCTGGTGATTCACATGCCAGCAGTTCGGGCACGCCCAGAGGATCGGGCCGCCGATGCGGGCAAACAGGGGATGGTCGGTGTCGTCCAGCCCCGGCAGGGTCGCGCCGTCAGGCGCGGGCGCGGGCGCGTCCACCAGCGGCCCCTCCGGAGCCCCCGTCTCAAACGTCTCATCGGCGGCCTCAAGCGCCGCCCGCAGTCCATGACTCATACTGTGGTGATTCTACCACAGTCGTCGCCCTCTGTCAATCCCCGCTGTGGCTTTTTTGCCACACCTCCCCCGGGGCGCTGGGCGGTGTCATTTTTTTGACACCTCGTGTGTGTCGGCAGGAGGTTGTAGGAGCCCTTGTGCGGGGCTCCGACCCGCCCCCGCACCTACCCCCTTCTGGTCGCCTCAGCGCCCTCCAGCGGGGCGCGTGGGCCGTCCTGCGTGGGGCTGGCGTCGCCACCCCCACGAGGGGCCAGCAGTACCCCCGTTCCAGCCCCCAGCCAAAGGGCGAACAGGAGGCGAAAGCGCGCCTTCGGCGCGGGGCCAGAGCGTCAGAGGGGCCGCAGGGGCACAAGGGAACCGGAGGGGCACAGCCGAGCCCCAGCCGGGGGGTCTCCCCAGCCTCCCCCACCCAGCCGGGCCGGGGCTACGCCCCGCCCGTCAAGACCCCAGAGCAGGCATAGAAGGCACCAAAAGGGTCGAGACAGGCCAGCCCCAGCCTCGACCATCCAGCCCCAGCCATCCTCAACTTTTTGAAAAAATCTTAGAAAAAATGGCCATCTGGGGGGTCGAATGCCCTCCGACACCCCCCGACCCCCGGACAATTCGTGCCCACGACTGTCGTCGCGCCAATGGTCGTGGCCACGACTATCGTGGCCGCAGGGCACCCTGCGGGTGCCTGCAATCCGCATACCAGCCCGCCGCATGCACGAGGCGTACCAGCCCCAGCGCGGTCGCGCCTCCCGGGGATCGGCTTCGGAACGATAGTCGTTGCAACGACTGCCGGGGGCCTTCGGCCCCCTGCTCGCTGGGGCTGGCTGGTGGGACTATTCTGCCCTGCCCCGACGGACCTTTCCTTTCTATGCCCCTCCCCTGCCCGGCGTGGCCGGGATGCCCGGCCTTGGCTTCCCCTGCCCCCCGTGGGCCGAAGGCCCACGTGGCCACAGAACCGATCCGTACGGCCACACTTGGTGGCCATGCAAAAAAAGACGATCTCGCCGCTTGACATCCGCCGGGCCGTTTGCTACTGTGTGCGCACGGTCTGGGAGGACCGAGACATGCCACGAATCTACCTCATCGGCCACGGCGACGGCGACGATCGCGTGTACTACACGTCCACGCGCGGCCACGTCAAATTCCACTGGGACGTCGAGCACGCCGATCAGTTCACCAGTCGAGCACTGGCGACAGCCGTTGCGCGTAACCTCGCACGGCACTTGTCTATCGCCAAGGGCGAGACGTTGCACGTCTACGACGCGCATCATCCGTTCACGGATCAGCCGGTCGCAGTGGACTAGGCGGAC
>ERZ761597.155-NODE-155-length-14221-cov-5.001200_pt1 | contig 14221 bp, 23 predicted proteins | sample MGYA00433093_ERZ761597 | MGnify/ENA primary metagenome ERZ761597 (study PRJEB28899, sample SAMN03785557) | bioreactor sludge metagenome | biome: EBPR Sludge; feature: EBPR Bioreactor; material: 0.22µm filtered reactor supernatant | place: Saint Lucia: Queensland... | reverse complement strand
AAAAAAAAAAAAGCAAATTATGGGGGGAGCCATTAGATATCAATCCCACGCTGCACTTCCTCAAGAAGAACAGAATGTAACCGTACAAAGGTATCTTGCACAACCTCAAGCAGGTTGGTTTGGTAGAACATTCGGTAGAACTTCGGTCAGAGGAACTGATGAGTATATTAGTGACATTGCCGATAGGAAAGAGCGACTGAATCGACAAGTGATGGAGCTTATCGCTCGCACAAGACAACCAGTAGTATGACTACAGCCCTAATGCTAATCAAGCCGCCAAATTATATAACGATTCCGAGACTTAAAGATCTTGGCTATAAACTCACCGGAAAGCAAATCGGCCTGGGTGAGAAGCCTTATAAGTACGGAATTCTAGAAGTGAAGAACGAAGACAATACTAAGGAGGTAGGTTTCTGTCTCCTGTTCTCATCTCGTTCTTTGCGTGGAGTAATTCTACCTCACGAGTATCACTTCTATGAACTCCGTCCTGTAAGGAACATTAAAGCTTTTATAGAAGAAAAAGGGCTGGGTCAGTAAAAACTGTACCCAGTCAATCTTTCAATCGCAGCTTTTAAGTCTCTGATGTAGTTTCCATCAAAGTTGTTTCTGACCACTGCGTCGGCCAGCTTAAGCATCTGTGGAGAGTATAGAGCTTCCGTCTCATTTGCGGGAGGTACGTCTGTGTCGATTTCGATATAGACACCTCCTTGTTCTTTTATCTTCGCCACCTCATTAGGAAAGCGAACGTCAGTAACTATTGTTATTGCTGATTTGAATTCTCTGTCGAACGCTCGTCTGACCCAAATCTCAGGTTCAAAGATTCGCATTGTTTGACCGTACGCCACGAGTAATGGTCTAACTTTTTCCTTTAATTCCGGAACCAGTAGTATTTCCGAGAAATTAAACCCACACTTATCGAATAAGTATGCAAGGTCTTTTTTGAGCGAGTCTGCAAATGCAACTCGTTCGACATCGTGGTCTTTAGCGAGTTGAGCCGCTGCGTAGTCTTTTCCAATTTGTGCTTTTGATCCAAGTCCTATTAATATTGTCGACATTACCAATTGATTGAGTGTACTAACGGAACTATCTCAGGGTCATCAATCGAGATAAATTCTTCTACTAAGCCATTATCAAAGATTCTAAAAAACGGCATCCCAAACTTATGTGCTGTCCAGACTTCCATCCTGGCTCCTCTTGATAATTCCCAGCCGGGTAACAATACCACGGCATCGCAGTCACATAAGGCTTTAATATCTCTACGCATACACCAGATCCAATGCGCATCTGGATTTAGATCTACAGGTGGAGCAGCTACAAGATCTAGATCATGAGGATTAACGATTTGTAGATTTACTCCAGTTCGTATTGAAATCTCTTCTAGCTTCTTATGTGTTGTGTAGAAGCTGTCTTTATTTCCATCAGGATATCCGGAGATCGGTCCTGAGATGTAATATTTAAGTTTGGTCATTACGTATACATACTACGAAAAGCTGTTATGTCAACTCGTAGTTAAAAAGAAGGGAAGACAGAAAATCTGTCCTCCCCTCCCGACTACTCACTAAAAGGAGTAGTCATCATCAAAATCCATTCCGGCGTGAGTGTTGATGTTACACCCATGTTCGGCAAAGAACAATTTTTCAAAGGTGCAATGCCCTTTAGGATAGTGCAGACGAGTGGTACCCATGGGAGGGGACAACATCGTCATGACATATTCGTGGGCAAGGTCTTGGAGGGTGCTATGGCGCGGTTCGGTTGGATTCTTCTGGGACATTGTCGTTCACAGTGATTGACGGAATGGGGAGAGCCTTAGGTGGATTAAAAAACGGCTCTTCTCCTCTGAAAATCAAATCCTCAAGCCAGGCAATTCGGTTATTCAGCGCGATGGCTGGATCTACCTTTAAGCCGTTTTTAAGGACTGCGAGCGCAGCAATAATCACGTCGCAAATATCGTCTGGTCGGGTCTGTAGCGAAGCGTCATCGGATAGACGGGCTAGTGTGTCAGCCGCATTTCCGATTTTAAAAATCTCAGGCTGCAGGTCGTTCAAATCTACCAGCAGTTGTCTGAAATTGACTGAAAGGACTTCATCAGGAATCTTCTTCAAAGGAGCCATAAAGCAACGGGAAGGTTACAAAAATCGCCATCAGCATGGTAGGAACGACAGCCAATGCGCAAGCGGCCATGATGTGGATTCCAAACAATGCAGCAATACCGTATGTAGAAATCTGATGTGTAATGAAGTGGATAACGTAAGCTATCCAGAATTTTTTGTCCATTGTCAGTTAAAAGCATGCTGGGCTTGTAAGACCCAGCATTGTTACGTCTCGTTTAGCGGCGGCATACACCACCACGACAACGAGACACGATCACCGTCTTTTGAACGGGTTTGGGAGAAGTCACCAAGACACGACTAGTTCTAGGAACCGCCGTATAAACTCGCTGACCGCTCAAGGTGTAGGAATACAGGGAACTTGATCTCAGCTTCGGAGCCGGTCTCAAACCCTCTGCACGAGCTGTGACAGCCCAGACAAAAACAAACAGGATGATTGATAACATCTTCACAACCTATTATACCCTCAAACCGTTTTAGACGATCCAGGGGGTGAGGGAGTGTAGACCGGGAGAATGAAATAGAAGTATGCTTTTTCCGGACCGAGAAGACCGGAAGCTGCATCCCTATCCCTCTGCATGATTTTCTCCAATTCTTCTTCAGCGGCGGTATCGACCTCCTTCACAGCGATCAATTCAGGGTGTGCGGGATCACCGAAGCTAACCCCTCTTGGGCTAACATTTGATGTTTTCTGCGCCCTAAATATTCCAAAGTGTTTTTGCATATCCTAGTAATTTTCGATGTTCTCAGGTTCGTAGTCGTAATCCAAGACCCAAGGGAGATCATAATAACAGGTTCCCCCACCATTAAAATTTTCACAGTATCTATTGGTGCAATAGACGATATTGTTGAATAGCGGAGCGAAAGGGAATGTTCGACAAACCGCAGCGATTTGCTCTGCAGTTTTAAAATCCGACATTGTCAGCTCTATAGCTGGCCATCCACAGTCACTACACCAAGGATTACACTCCCAACCATCTTCGTCTGTCTTGATCAGTTTTTCCGGATATCTCGGTTGGTACTTGGTATATTGGATCGTTTTATTCAATTTTTTCCAAACAGCAAATCTGGTTTGATCTAGATATCGCGCTGCTAGATCTTCCGATACACTAGGAATCAATTGTTGTGAGTTAGCAACAACGACGTCACGATCAGCCTCAAGACGACCAATCATTGTCTCGAACAAATTACCCACCGCTTGTTGTTCTGTGCTGGCAGTGCCACCAACTAGTTTACTGTCCACATTAGTCGCTTTCCAGCGCTCTTTCTTTTTACTGGTAGGCTCGACTTCAAATCGAAACTCACCAACTAATTCCACTCTATGCCATCGAGCAATCTGCGGCAGCATAGCCAGGTATTGTTCAAGTTCTGCAGATGTATTCTTCATTTGTTTGTTGGAGAAACTGGATAGACTCTACTTAAGGTATCAATACGATAGTGATTCTATCCATCTTCTAATTAAATAATTTTCTTGGAAGCCGCTGCGCGTCTCCGATTAATCAAACGAGACCGAGCCCAACACATCACCAATTCCTGAGCCTATTGAACCAGCTATATCACCTATGCCTGACGCAACTGAGCCCATAGCCTCAATTGCCCCAGAACCAATATTGCCTAAGCCCTCGGTAATTGAGTCTAGTACAGTCGGATCTACATCAGGGGTGAGTTGCTCAAATTCCACAGCGTCATTTCCCGAAGGAAGGTCTACAAAGTGGATATTATCTGCTACCATCGCGAATGCATCTGCGCAGGCCATTTGCGAATCAGTGCCTACATCGGTATTTGTTATTTTCTTCACCTCATCTCTGCTCACCTTCTCAGTAGTGTTCACATCCTGCCAATTCAATCTGATCTCCTTGTCGTCATTGGCCCACCTTACGGTGTTTACAAAACTCATGAGATTTATCATCTGCTGTTTGAGACCATGGAGGTTGCTCGCTTTGAGTACTCCTTTAAAAAGCAGATTGTTCCCTCTCTTTACTTCAAACTTTGCTTGTGCGTTTGCCTTCATTGAAAATACTTTTCATAAGCTTGATTCGCTACCACTACTGCTTGTGTATCCAGTAGTGGTTGTTGGTAAACTCGACTAAGAAAAAATCGTTCCTTGCTCATTGCCTGAAAAACACATTTCTGAGCTTGTCCAAGGTCGAATATACTTTACACGCTTGGCACAGCCGATGTACTGCTGCGAATATAAGCAGCACCGGCAGGCAAAGCATGGAGAGTAGTAACAACCCATAGAATAATCCAGTGAGTGGAACAAAAAGAAACCATCTTCCTGCAGGAGTCAGGCTTACCCAGACTTCCTTTGCCATCGACCTATTCCAGTGCTTCTTAAACCAATTACAGACCTTCATTGTTGTTTTGTTTTTTGGCGCATTTCATCGGTGGCGGTTCTGTGGCTTTCTGATACTAGTAGTCCGTTAAGCAGCATTTCAACACCGAATTCTTCCTGAACCTGAATTATCTTTTCGAGCTTATCGAAGGCATAGAAGTTTGGGGATGCATGTAGTAAGTCTTTATGAGCATTTACTTCATCCATACTTTTGCACTTCTTCACCACCTCTTCTTGTAGTTTTTCCAAGGAGGATGCCTTGACATAATTTGATCCTATGACCCTAAGCTGGCCATTAACTCGTTTCACTATGTCGTAGCTCAACTTGTATGTGGTTACCGGCTGCATTAGACTTTGTTGATTAATTCTTGAATAAACACTTTGGCATGGTCAGGGCTCACGAAGGCATAATCAATCGCCTTCAGGTAGTGTCTGATCCACTCAACGATTTCCTTTTCTTCTGAATCATCCCTCACGCCTGAACCCTTTACAAGGACCTGTCGCCACTCATGAAAAATGCCGACATCCCTCTTTTCATTGGGTTTGTGCTGGATGATTTCGAATTCCTGGAACAGTACGGTGTTCACCCACTTGAAGTTACTCGTGGGGAACACAGACTGATTCACATAACGAGGATCGAACTCGTCATTGTTGTGAACGTAGATACCATTATCGCGAGTTGATGTAGGCTCGCTGGATGGAATCTCTGATGGACCTTTGGATGTCGGCGTCGGCTTTTGCCATTCTTGCTGCTGCTTCTGCGGATCTAAGCTCGGACTCGAGTTCTGACACCCTTCTTTCAGCTTCAGCAAGCTTTTCTTCAAGTCTTGTTGTCTCTTCTCGGTAGTGGTTGATTGAGGATTTGAAGACGTCGGAAGACAAGCCCAACACAGATTCCCGTTGTTGTTCTGCGGAGGTTTGATCAGACCCGTCCCCTTGCAAATGCTGCATGAGTCTGTCGTTGGATTGCTCATTGAGATAGTTTGGAAAGTAGTGAAAGTCATCGTAGAAAAATGGAATGTGGTCTAACTGTCCACCAAGAACTCGGATCATCCTGGCGTTATCAATGTGCATCCCTCTGCGTAAATAAACTTTATCAAGCGTAGGGGTTCGTTTGATGGGTGCCTCCTTTAACTTATCCGCAGTGATGTACAGATTTTCAATGCGGTAGGTAGGCTGTCTAGGTCCTGATATCGGCGATTCCGTTGCACAACCAGCAAGGGTTAGCATTAGACATGCCGCTATAATTATTTTCATACTGTCAAAAATTTCGGTTCTCGCATAGACTTGATCAGGTATTGAGTCGGATCGATCAAGTATTTGGGTTTACTGAGTGAGATTATGTTTATAGCAGGATTTATCTCCAATGAGCTAGATGGCTCTGTATCTGAAAATCCCCACACATCCCAGTAATTTTTGGAGACGTCATAAGTATCATCGTACATCTCCAAGTGGAGCATCGATGTCGAGTGTCCTGGAATATCCTTGCGAAGTTTATCAGCTTGGAGGACAGGTACAACTTTTCCTATTTCTGCTCCGTTCCAGACTTTATCACCAGGTTGCAGCCAAGACACGATTTCACCATAGCAAATGTACTGCATGTACTGTGGATCATCTTCTCGTCTGATTCCTTTTACGTTGTTCTTTACGATCAACGCATGTGTTGTTTTCCACCATGGAAATCTAGGTGGACCTGTAAATTGCTCATACGCAACGACCTCTCCATCAGCCATTGCGAAAACTGGTGCATTTTCTCTGGTGTACAGATCGACACCTGAATGAATATCGTGGAGCCTCACTGCACCATACGCTCCTGGATGTCTGTTAATTGGAAGTCCAATGAATCCGGACTCATGAATTGGAAATCTCATTTTACAAATAGAATCTTTTCCACAAGTTGGGTGAGACACGATATACAAAAGCTTCTAATCGCGCTGCCCATCTGTTTACGTAACAACCGCTAGTACAAATATTACAACTTTCGCTGTACTCCTTGTGTCTAGAGCAAATACTGATCCAGTCCTTTCTCCAAGGACCCCATCCCGTTGATTTCATTTAGTAACGCGCTTTGGCGGTCTTCCTCTCCTTTTCTTGATGATTTCTGCATACCCTTCCGTTTGTGATTTGGTATCGGCTTTCGTCGTCCCTGCGACGACGCTCCTCAATTGCTTCTTCGAGCTTTTCGTCTTCTTCGGGGTAGAGTCTGACGAAGAGGTCTTGATTTTCTGGGTAGTACTCGATTCTGATCTTGCAGGCGTTGCAGTACCATCTTCCGTTGTATCTGTGTTGCCAGATAGCCTCTGGACAGTTACATGCTCCACGATTGCACTCGACGAGACAATCACCTTTTTTGTTTTCGTTCCTAGTTCCCAAAATATTTTGAGCCTTTCGTTGGTTAAAAAATAAGTACCATCAAAGTTAGAAGAAACGAAAACTTTACCGTGTTTCTTCTCGAAACTCTCCGCCAGTGACTTCACTTTTTTCAAAGCTTGGAATGACGGGACTACACATTGGACACGTATCCATTCGGTGATATCTTCCATTGCCATGTACAACGGCCCTGGAATGTATTTGTCTTTTGATACCTGTCCGATAGTTGCGATAACTTGCTTGTTGACAAGCATCGAAAGCGGGTCTATAGAATCAGCTTGCCCGCCGGGTTGAGCTTTCTTAACTTTCTCTGTAGATTCAGTTGACATTTGGAAGTTCTACGCTATTGTCTGCGGCCTAATAAAAAAGACCCGCACAAGATAAGTTATCCTGCATTATATTATACCGTTTTATGTCACTTTCATACGCCAAGCCAAGCGAAATTTATCAGAAATTTTATCGTTTTGGAAAACCCAATGTAGATGATTTCTCGATGGAAGCTGGGCCTGATTTCCGCTTTGACGGAATCGCTAGCGACATTCGTCAGCTTAACTGGCTTTCTATCGAAGACCTTAAGGATAATGAGGAACTCCTTACGCTTGAGCAACAAACAAGCCTTGGACATATTCTTAATCCCGAGCAGCACATCGAGGATCTGCGTCCTAAGTTCATTACTAATGCTGTAATGCTTGTAGTCTCGGATTACAAGTATATGACATCTATTTGTCATTGCGGCACCATTAAGAAGGTGAGGTATAACGACGACGGTACGAAGAAAGAATCTAACGACGATACCAAGGTTTGTCGTCGTTGGAAGTTCTGTGATATTTGTTGCCGAATTCCTCGTAATAAGTGGCTTGTGAGATTGTTGGAGTACCATTCTAAATTAACCAAGAACGAACTGTGCTTTATCACCATTACGCCCAACCGTAATAATTTTCGTTTTACAGAAACTTGCTACAGTGAGATTGAAGCACAGTGGAAAGAAATGCATTTGTGCATCGAAGAATTGGAACAGATGGGATATATCGACGGTTGCTTGGTTACCGAAGAAATTTCCATTACTTCGCTGTATCCTACCACCACACTCAATCCTCATATCCACGTTATCTGTAAGTCTAGCCTTCCGCTTAAGGCTGAAGTTGAGTTCCCAGGGTTCAAGGTTAAAGTCGAGCGTATTAATAGTAAAGAAGAATGGAAACGTCGTCTTTGCTATATGCACAAGTCTATCGACCTCGCCAAAGTTTACGCTAAGCAGTGGACTAAGGACAAGGCAGTCACCATTAATCAAAACATCAGAGATTTTATTAATGGTTACGGAGTCGTGTTCAAGGACAGAAAATCTGTTAGCTCCAGAGGTATTTTCCATTCCAAGAACAAGACAAACGTTGTTATGTCCGAAGAGGAATATGCCACCATCCATCCCAAATATGCTAAAAGTTTGGCTAATCGCAAGGCTGCTGCAGAAAAGCGCGAAGCCGCTAAGAAAAAAGCTGATCCCACTTACGATAAGAAAAAGAAACAGGCTAAGCGTGTTTCTGAGCGTGATGCTGCCCAAAAGGAAATCGTAAAGAAGAAAAAAGCTTGCAAAAAGCCCAAGAAAAAAATAGAATGTAAAGAACCGGTTATGTACGAAGATTTTCAAAAGGGAGTCAGTGATTCTTTAAAAGTCACTGAACTTCAACCACAAACTGTTTCTTTGCTTAAAAGGGCTTACGAGGCTTATGAACAGCCTGAGCAGCCTCAGAAGTCAAATTGGTTGCGAAATACCCTCATTGGAGGTGGTTTGGCTGCCGGTGGAGCATATCTTGCAGGTAAGGGTGGTGTTGGTCCTCTTCAGGGATTCAGTAGCGGCGTAGATCGTCTAGCTGCGTCTGGATTCGAAAAGGCTTCTCCATACCTGTCTACTGCGGTAGATAAGACCCCTTTCCTTTCCGATAATTTTAGGCAGCAGGCCAAAGGTTATCTCGCACCCACGTCTAATCAATATGCCCAGGGCATCAAAGACTACACACTTAACCAAGGATTTCTTGGTCAGGTACAGAAGGCGCAAGGGATGACAGAAGGTCAATTAATTGGAACCAACCTTGATGGTATGGGTCCAGACGCTATCCAGAAAACTCTACGTATGGGTGAAGGCGTTGCGTCACCAGTTTTTATGGGTGTTCTGGCTTCCAAAACTCCACAAATGGCTTCAGGTACATTAAGTGGGCTTAGCGGTCTTGCAGACAAATGGAAATTCACTTCTCCTTTGGTGCGCCCTCTTGCAGCTTCGGCTTCTGGAATTAATTCCGCATCTGGCGCCGTAGGCAAAGTACTATCAAAGATTCCAGGAGCAGGTGTTGTCGGTAAATTCGGCACTAAAGCTTTAGGTCCTCTTGCTGCTGTATTCGGTGCTTCAGATGCTATGGATGTTGGGCAGCGTGCTTTTGAATCGGCGGCACAACGTCCTTACAGCGCTATCGAAGCTTTTAACCCAAACAAAATAGTTGGAGACATTAAAAGTAAGGGTATTTTAAGATCCGCCTTCGATAATGCCACAGACATGACCTTGGGTAATCCGATCTTAAATCCTACCACACTACTGCCTAAGGCTATGGGTGCTGTTCAACAAAGTTCTATAGCTCCTGAATGGGTAAAAAATACAGCAGGTACAGCAAATAAATGGGCCGGTAAAGTTTCTGGTTTAGGAACACATGGTCTATTGTCTGCTTACACATACGGCCTTGGTGGTATGGCTGCTCCTATTATTAATGGTGGACTTATTAGTGGAAGCCAAAAAGCTTTAGACGCTGCAGGTAATACGGCCGCTTCCAAAGCTTTAACAGATACTTTTAATGAAGCACTTCGAATGAAGGATCAAGGCTATAGTAATCCTCTTCAGGGTTGGTATGAGTCTCAATCGAAAGAGCAATTAAAAGCTTATATTGCTTCTCTCAGTGACAAAGCGCTTGCAGATAAAATTCAAGCAATGAATCCTAATAGATAATGAAATTGTATTTGTCCGAATTTTTTAATGGATTGCATGAAAGGCTGACTGCTAAGACGGCTGAAGATATTTTTAGCATTCCGAATGATACCTCCATCTTTCCAACGATCGACACCCAACAAAGGTGGAAATTCGCTCGTTGTGATGAAGGTATCCATTTGAATGATGGTCAAAAGGTACACTCATTCAAATTTAAACATGATGAGAGTACTGAGAACGACTTCGCCATGGAGAAAAAGCCTGACGTACCTTTTCATAACTTTGCACAAGGAGCAGACTACGAAGGTACTGCTCAGGTCCACAGAGCTAATCCTGGAATGCTATACGTGACTCTACACGACGGTAAAGAGAATCCTACTTACACGTTCAAACACGTCCACGAAAATCAATGGAGAGCGATTCCTAAAGTAAAGAAAGCGGAAGAAGCTCTTGAAGTAGACCATTCCGCTTTTCTTAATGGTCTTATAGAGAAGTCTGCTAATTCTGGTATTCTTGACACTGTTCTCAAAGGAATCGACACAGCAGGACGAGGTGTAGCCAACACAGCTATGGCACCTGGGTTTAACCCTCTTGGTGCGGCTGGACTTGGTTTATTAGGGGGAGCAGCTTATGACCTAGGTAAGCGTAATCTGTACAATACTGATGAGGAGAATGCAGAAGAAGGGTTAGGTAAGCGCCTATTTCGCTATGCCGCACCCGCTGCACTATTAGGTGGCACGGGACTCTTAACTAAAGACTTGTTCCCTGATTATTATAATCACTACCCCTTATACAAAAAATAATGCTCAGCCAGCAGGAACAACAACTTTTAATCATGCTTGTAAGCCAGGACGGTCAATTGACTCCTGAGCAGAAGAACTATATCTTTCACAAGCTAAAGGAACCAACATTCATTCAAAGTTTGACTGCTGGTGCTCTTGGTGCTGGTGTTGGCTTAGTTATCAGTAAGTTTTTGAATATTTCTAAAAGAGGACAAATCCTACTGACTATGGCTGGATTCGGAATTGGAAAATACTTGTTGGATAAGTGTGAGAAACATGATAAATTTATACAATACAACAGTAGGTTAAAAACGTACGAAATTAACGCGTAATATGAATGATATTGTGACTCAGTTTAAGGTAGGGTTTTCTCAACACCTAGAAAAGCAAGGATCTTCTTTGGAAGACTTTGAAGCCAATCTCAGCCAGGGAGATACCGATAAAGCGATGGATAAACTTGCAAGCTTTCTTTCTGATATTGGAGGTATCGGCGAAAAGGTGTTAGGTGGTGCAGGTAAGTTCCTTGTTGAAGCTCCTCAGGCAGCTTTAGCCCTATCCCTACTTACTGGTGCTGGTTTGGGTGGTGCGATGTATGGGATGGATAACCACATCACCAATCAGGATAAGAGACTTGGCGATAAACAAAAGGAAGTAGATAGAATGAAAAACATTACTTCCCGTTTGAAGCAAGACTATAATATTCAGTAAGCATGTCTAAAAAGAAATTTGAAAATTCCGAGGGCGAAGATTTTCTTCCGTTCACCGGGGTTTCATCTGACCAAAAGAATAAACGTCAGAGAAACCTCGCTCAGGAATTGTACAGTAAAAACTGGCAGGACGAAACAATCACTGCCTTTGAGAAGCAACAAGGATTCGTAGTTAAACCCGCTGCTAAAGAATTAGTTAAACATAAGGTCAAGGTATTTAGCCCAGAAAACGAAAAGGACAAGAACCTTATGATTGAACTAATGAATTCTCCGAATCATAAGATTACATATTGGAAAGATAACTGGACTCCTAGTGGAGAATACCGAGTGTTTGTAATTTACTCTGAAATTATTCCGGTCGACAAAGAAAAAGATAAGCCAGAAGCTAAATAATTATGGAAAAAGATGCTGTTGATTTACTGAACTTAGCGCTACTTAGTTTGCTCGCCGGTGGTGGAGCTTATGGCGGTATGCGCCTAGCTAAAGATTTACCAAACGAAGGTAAGAAGCCCGCAAAACCAACAGATCAGTTGGATATTACGCTTCCTGCTTCCCGTATGCCGAAGGTTGCTAACGACACCACTACCATCGGTTCTTATTTCTGGCCTACTGTAGCTGGTGCCGGTGGTCTTGCAGGTGGCTTCCTTGGAGCCTCTAGCATTTATGAACATCTCAAGAAGAAACAACTTGAGAAGCAAATGCAGCAGACACAAGGAGACTATATGTCGGCGCTACAACAGGCACATCAAAAGGTTGCCTCTATTCAGACCCCGCATACTGATAAGTTCCTGGAAGGGTTGTTTAGTAAGATTGGTCAAGTGATTGAAAAGGAGGGATGGGTACAACCTGAATTCCTTGGAGGAGAAGGCCCGATTGACGTGCTTGCTCACCAGACTAAGAATCTAGGTTCACACTTCTTCAATAGCGAGCCTGGAAAAATGACAGGTGCTGCTATGTTGCTTGCCGCCCTTGCTTCTGGTGGAGCCACCTACGGAATTGCTAAGAAATTAGACAAAGACAAAGAAGACATCAAAAATCAGTCTACCCTACCTACAGATGTCAATCTCCACATTGCCAGATAACGTCGATAAGCAAGCCTTCGCAAAAGGCTATCATGAGAGGCTAAATAAAGAAGCTGCTATTGGATTCTCAGATATTGGGAATGCTGCAGCCGCTCCTTTCCGCTTTGCAGGTAAAGCAGCAACCGCTCCTTTTCGTGCTGTCGGGAATCTAGCATCATCGGGAGTCGACGCCGCTCGTAACTGGGGTATTAATCAAATGAAAAGCATGGCAGGAGAAGCCTTCAAACCGCAAATTCAAGCGGCTGAGCAGGCAGGCATTTCCATGCAGAAAGATCAAAATGGTCTTCCTATCAGTTTCGACACAAATAAATCTGTTAATAACGTCGCTGGTAATTACCTGTCTAACGTGGGGAATGAGATTACAGGATGGTTAGGTAATCATTGGAATCAAGCTAAGGCTGACCCGATCCAATGGGCAAAAAACAATCCATGGGTTGCTGGAGGGGCTGCTGCTCTTGGCGGCGGATTACTCTATGGTGGTTCTAAGCTAGTTGGTGGTATGTTTGGTGGCGGTGGAGGTTCTGCCCCATCGCAAAGACCACAAGGTCCACAAGCATACGGTGTGCCAAGCTATCATGGTGCCTATGGCCCGCAGGCTATCCAAAAGGGAGCTGAGTTTGGTTTAGGTAGCATCGGTTTACGCGGCCCAGCCATGTTTACCATGCCCAATGAGATTGCAGTTAGACTAGTAGGAAGTCCAATGTCACAACCTCCTCAGCAAAGACAGCAACCTCCCCAACAAGATCAGTACTCTCCTAACTTTCACACCGAGGATAAGAAGTTGCAAAAATTACTTGCAGATCCTCGAATGAGAAGTTATCTGGTTAATATCATCAGTCAGAGATAATGGAGCTACATCAATACATCAACCCGACAATTCCTAAGAATACTCGCAGATTCTATGATCCAGATCGTTTAAGACACTGGATCAAAGAAAATGCCAAAGAGGCGTTCTCTAAGAAATTAAACGGGCTTGAGTCTAATGATTACATGCTTAAGGTGAAGGATGTGGAATACCACGATCCAAATCACGAATTTTCATTGGCAGATCAAAAGAACGCTATTTTAGAGAAACGAGATCTCACACTTCCGCTCAAGGGAACGTTTGAACTCTACGAAAAGAAGACAGGTAATAAGATCGCTGAGAAGAAAACAATCATAGCTCAGGTACCTTATATTACACCGAGAAATACAAGTATTCTGAATGGATCGGAATACGTGACAATTAATCAGCAAAGGCTTAAACCTGGGGTCTATACTCGTATTAAAGAGACAGGTGAAGCAGAGGCGCACGTAAACGTAAAACCGGGTACAGGTCTATCAGGAAAAATAGTATTCCATCCAGAAAAAGCATTATTTGTCTACGAGCTGGGTACTACACAAATTAAATTGTACGGTCTTCTTAAATCCCTCGGCGTCAGCGATTCCGAAATGGAACAAGCCTGGGGAAAAGAAATTTTCCTGAAAAATAAATTGTCTTATGGCGGTGATGAACTTGATAAATTTCATACCCGTATAAATCAGTTTAAATAAAAGATGGCTCCAGAATTTAAAGCATGTTAGAATTGGTTATTACCAAACTAATATGGCTGGAGAGGATAATAAAAAGGAACAAGGCGGCAATGGTTGGGTCCAGTATCAAAAACTGGTGCTTGATACGCTAGACCGACATAACCAAAAGTTGGAAGAACTCTCTAAAGAGTTTGTCGAGCAACGCATTGGTTATGCTAAGTTACAAAAAGATATCGAGCTAAGTATTTCTGGAGTTAACGAGCTGATTAAGAACTTGGAAGAAACCAAGAAAAATCAGGCTGAGACAAAACTAGATCTGAATAGGCTTCAGTGGAAATTGGGAGCAATTATCACCAC
>ERZ761597.154-NODE-154-length-14223-cov-7.906126_pt1 | contig 14223 bp, 29 predicted proteins | sample MGYA00433093_ERZ761597 | MGnify/ENA primary metagenome ERZ761597 (study PRJEB28899, sample SAMN03785557) | bioreactor sludge metagenome | biome: EBPR Sludge; feature: EBPR Bioreactor; material: 0.22µm filtered reactor supernatant | place: Saint Lucia: Queensland... | reverse complement strand
CCCAGAACAATCTTGGTAAGCTTTTGATGCAAATCAGAACAGAGCTAGGAGATAATACATGAAGTACATTCACTTCTCTTCAGGACCTCTAAAGCAGGTTCACTCTGTAGTTAATGACATGAGTGGTGAGCTTGCTTGGACTAAACCTGAGGGGCTATGGATATCCGTAGACCAAAGTTGGAAGGAATTCGCGCAGAAGGAGGGCCTTGGTAGCTTTGATTATGCTACTGAGGTCATTCTTAGTGAGAGTGCCAACATCTTGATCATTAATTCTGTCCAAGATCTTGACAGCTTTACCATCCAGTATGGTACGAAGCTCGACAACATCATTGACTGTATAGACTGGCAACGTGTAGCCTCTCACTATGATGGTATCATTATTGGTACTTACCTGTGGGAGAGACGAATTACATATCTCTGGTATTATGGCTGGAACTGTGCTTCTGGCTGTATCTGGAATGCTGATGCAGTGGCTCAACTGCGACCAATTGAGGAGGTAAACTAATAAATGCTTAAGGTTCTCTATAGCAGACAACTCAACGAAACTCTTCGTCAACTTGAGGGCGTTCAAAAAAACAGTGAAAGGCTATGCTTCTTGATGGATTCTGACACCATTAAGACGCTCTTAAACCACATGATTACTGTTTTGAAGCATCACGACAGTGCACCAGCAACGTTAGTGAACTTATGCAAAGAACAGCACTCAGAAGTGAGAGCAAAACTTGTAGAGGTCATCTCTATATACGAGACACTTGATAGGGAGGCTGAAGAAGCTAAGGCTCTACTGTCCTCAGTGTGGGAGACAAACATATGAAAACAAGAAAACAAAGAAAAGCTGAGAAGGCTTACCGATTGTGGAGAGAAACCATCTTGACATGCCCCTTGCAAGAGGTGAAGATGCTTGAGTACAATGCATTTGCAAAGTACTTGGGTGTTAAAATGAGGCAGCCAAGACCTGTCTCAAAGAAAGCCATCAAGATGGCAGTAGAAATGGACAAGAAATTTAACGAGATCTTGCCCCTCATGGGTATGCTATTGGGAGCTGGCAGAGATCCTAGTATTGAAATGCTGAGAAGGGATAATATCCTTGCAATGGCCTATTCTGTCACACCTAGGAAGAAATTCCAACGACCAACCAAGGAGGTAAACTAATGAGAACTAAAGCACAACAAATGATGCAACTACTCTACATCTTACGAAAGTTTGATGTTTCTGGACTTGCCATAACGCCCATTGAGAACGAGACTATTCGTCTGGTTCAAGAATTGACTAAAGAAGTCGCTGCCCAGCTCAAATCAAAAGATGAAGTATGCGACTTAGAAGTGGTCACCTGGGACGATGGCTCTTCACTAACCATTGATTATGACAATGGTGACATCACTTCAGACACTAGAGAGTGGTGGGATGATACTACTTCTGCTAGCCTTCGTCAGTTTGAACTGGCCCAATTGGTCAAGGTCTGGGATAGTGAGGTCACGAGAGAAATACCCAGTGATCGAATCTATCCAATCAAGACCTTCAAACTTTATTGGCGTAGTGGACAAGAGGAAATTGTTTCTGGGATTAACATAAGCGATGCTTGGCGTATTGCTGGTTACAGTCCTGAAGCTATTTCTGCTCTTGACTACTATAAGGAGATAAACTAATGAGACCAAAAGTCATTAACATCAAGGATGCTCCCAAAGGATGGGAGCATAATCCTGCCTATGTCTACATTGGTAGGCCAAAAGGCATGAAGCCTGAAGACTGTAGGGTAGGGGAGTATGGGTTTCTTGGGAATCCATATCCACTTCCTAGCGGATCTCCTAGGGGCACAACCCTTGAGAGGTATGCTAGGTATCTTCAAGAAAGGATCCTTGAGCCTGAATTTCATCAGGCAGTCAAGACTCTAAGCGGGAAGACCCTAGTTTGTTTCTGTAAGCCAAATCCCTGTCATGGGGATATTCTGGCTGACACCTGTGAGGAATTGAATCACGAGGAGAACAACTAATGGAAAATCCAATTAAGTATGAAGTAGGGCCCTATCGTAGAGATGGGGAAATTGTTGTGCGATTGGAGTTTGAAACTCCAATCAAGTTTGTGGAAATGACATTAGAAGAGGCTAGGCTCATGGAAGTGAACCTAGATACTGCTATTTCCATGGCACACAGGGAGATAAACAAATCATGAAAGAAATCAAAGGCAACATCTTTGAGCAACTTGATGCAGATGCTATCTGTGTCACGACAAATGGCATAGTCAAGGCCAATGGTGAATTGGTCATGGGTGCTGGAATAGCAAAGCAATTTGCTATGAAATGGCCCCAACTACCAGCTATCTTTGGGAAGATAGTGGCAAAGTACGGAAATGTACTTCAGCAGACCATGCCTGGAGACATTAAAGAGGCTATTACCATCATTGCCTTTCCTACTAAAAACCACTGGAGAGATCCCTCAGACATGGCTTTAATCAAGCAATCAGCCATAAAACTGAGGGAGTGGGCGGATGAGTTTGAGGAACAGACAGACAAGAAGCCTAAGGTTGTTCTTCCCAGGCCAGGTTGTGGGCTTGGTGGTCTCAAATGGGAAGATGTAAAGAGGGTGATTGAGCCTATCCTTGATGATAGGTTCTATATCATCACTCCTTGATCATCTTAGTGAACAGTGCTTAACTGCAAGCCATGTGAATTGGCTAATTAGGAGAAAAACAACATGAAAGAAACCTTTAAGATAAAGGGAACGAGCATTGAGTTTGCTGATAATTACAGTCGTGTAGTTATTGGTGGACAGGGACCGTACATTGAGTTTGATGCAATGGATATTTGTGTCAAGCTTGTGACCAAGCCTGGACAGGAGTACAGGGGTAAGGGTAACTATATTAGTTGCAAATACTTCTGGCTCTGTCCAGTAGATCATGAGAATATCAAGGTCTATCATCAGAGAGCGACAGTTAGCTATGCTGACTACAAAGTTGGTAAATACTATGTCTCTCCTAATGATTTATCTTGGGAGTCTGAGGAACTTTATGCTGAATCAGGAGACGCTCCTGGTAAGGCCCGACCTGGAACCTATAGGAGGTCCAAATAATGGCTTATGTCTATGATGACAGTGGCGAGTATCTTGGAGTCTATGATGTAGTTTATGCTGCATTTCTAGTCAAAAAGAATGATGGATACACGTTTGTGGAGATAGATGGATAACTTAACCAACATCATGCAGTTCTTCGCTTCTAGAGAGGAAATGTGTGATACTAACAAATCGCTAGTGTACTTTGGTTATTACAATACCAAAGAGTTTCAGGAGGAGCAGATAATTCTGCTCATTGGACCAATGCCTATGGAGGAGGCAAAAGAGCATTTCATGACAGAATCAGAAGAGCTAGAAGCTCACGGATGGTTGGCTATGGAGATGCTTAGAGATTTTCCCTGCTATGACATTCCAATTGGCTGTGACAGAGCCAACTGCATAAGGATATTGTCATACCTGTCAGAAACTATTCAGGAGGTCTATGGGGTTAAATGAAGCAAATCATTTGTTGATTGCTTACCCTACGGTAGTATTACAGACACAGCGGAACTCAGAGGCCTATGATATGATCATAGGCCTTATTGGTTTCAGCAAGAGGATGAAATGATTTTGTCCTCAAGGAGATAACATGAGAAGTAAAGCACAAAAAGCGTTCGTTGACAAGGCCCTTGAAGGGGCCAGAGAAGAGAGACTGACCCAAGAGGCTATGGCCGTTGAGAAGTTTCTCGACAACCACAAGATCCAGATATCCGTCAAGGGTGTCAAGATCACTGGATCTGCAAGACCACGAGCAACCGGTCTCGTTATTGAGAAAGCGGTTGGTTGTGATGAAGTTCTACAGGCAATCCAGGCATTTCTGGATGAAGCCTGTAGGGTTAGAAACCTGACTGCACAGGAGTTCTACCAAAAAATGAGGGAGGGTCAATGAGATTCCTCGCTTGGCTTGGGACACTGATGATGGGCATAATCGCTGTGATTATTGGTTCCATCATCAAGGACATCATCTACGGTTGGCTCACAAACCGAGTCCTTACGAAAAAGGTTAAGGAGTCAACCATTCCTGCTGGAGAAACACAACATGACTGAGAAGACCAAACAATACCTGGACGTTCATGGAGTCCAGGTTCCTTACTTCGTAAGTGGTTACACCACAGTAATCACTGACACCGGCCCAGAACTCCAAGAGGTAGTGCCACCATATGTCACTGCCCTACGGGAGTTTATGGAAAATGGTTCGCTGTACCAGAGGGACAATGCGCTTACGAGCATCACAAAGGAGGCTCTCCTTTACATTGTTCGTGAGACAGCCCTGAAGGTGCCAACCATTACGTACCCCCTCGCAGTATCTGCGAATCTTGACTACGATGAAGTCTACTTCTGCAAAAACAGCGGTAGAGCAATCATCAACGAAGAAAAGGGAGTAGTCTCCTTTTGGGATGCTGATGGAGACATTGCATCCTTCCCGTTGGACACCAAGAGTTGGAAGCAGGCCATATTCAAGTGGCCATTCACGATGGGCATCTCCATCCTTACCAGGATCAAGGAGAGACCCAAAGAGGTCTTCAAACCCTTGACCAAGACTGCCTACGACAAGATTACATCACTCACCAAGATCCCTAGATTTGGTGAGAACGTTGATTTTGACACAGTCTTCCTTGCTCAGCACACACCCCCAGACATTGGCATAATCACCAGTGGTTGGGATAATAGTGATCTTTGGGAATCCAGAAAGATGCCCCAATACGAGAAGGAGCGTTACCTCTTCAACTCTCACATCAATGCTCAGTATGGTATTCCACAACGAGCAGTTGACATTGAGAAGGAGGGAATGCAGATGATCAGCAAGAGGGCTCAAGCAGGCAAGACTTTCTCGTTGAAGAACCAGAAAGCACTGGCCCACAAGAATGCATGGTTGCTGACATCTTGCAAGGGGATTGCCCTGATGAAACCCTACCAGTTGGATTGGTTTAACAAGGCCGATCTTCCGAAACTGGTGGACGACACCCTCAATCTTCGAGTTGAGTTCAGGGATTTGTATCCAACCAAAACACCTGAACAGTATGACATCCACTGTGACAGCACTCTGTTTGAGAGGCTTGTCAGATTTGGATTGCTTGATTGGGAAGAGATTCCTTCAGCAAATCCAAACTTCCCACCATCTGTCAAGATTTGGCTCACCTACAAAGGTAGGCCATGTGCGCTGACAGACATCAAACGGGAAGGCAGAGACGTTGGACTCACCTACGTCTATGTCCTGTATCCAGTGTTTGATAATGCTGTGATATTTGACTCAGAGGTAGACGAAGATGGACAGCCAGTCGTAGTGCACGACCGTGCATTCGATTTTGTCCATCCTATCGAGCATCTGCAAAAGATGCTATCCTCATTTGATTGTGCTATTCGTTCTTTCGATGAGCACGATAATGAGAGGATTTGGGGCTATTTCCCCAAGAGCAGAGACGATTGGGAAGATCCCAAGCGCAGGATCAAACTCAAGAATCTCCAGGCATGGTTGCAAAACTATTGTGACACGTACGGAGATCCTTGCCCTGCACTATTGGATGAGGGCTACACCGAACTCACACCACACTCAGAGGCTATTGCATCCAGAACTGTGGTTGTGGACTATGGTAAGGAGAGCACTCCTCTGGAAATGTTGGCTATTGCCAAGAGAGTCCAGAAGAAGTATCCCGTGAACCTAGTTGGTTCCAAGTCCAAGAATATGAGGGTCAGGAAGTATCTGCATGCTAACAAGTATGGAGGCTCCTGCCTAGAGTATTCAGGGACTGCGTCCCTGCACCGACCAGGCAAAGCCAGGGCTCAACTCCTTCGAGTATTGAAGGAAATGACCATGACTATTGCAATCGTGAAATGCAACACTCAAACCCAAGTCTACATTACCCCTTCAGGTGTGCAGAAGCAGTGGGTAGAGACTGCATTTCTACCAAAAGTATTCACCACTTATAATAGTGCTTGTGAGTATATTGAGAACATGAAACTGGATGAGGAACCCGTGGAAGTGCACTGCATTTCTTGGTGGGGCGAACACCAGTTAGTATGGCGTGTACCCAGCAGGAAACCGCTGGAAGTTGGGAAGATTATTGCAGAGGATGGTTTCAAAGCCATGCCACTCAAAATCAACCAAGTCTACGTCAAGGAGCCAGGCCTCAAGGACACTGTCCCAGTTGACCTCTTGATTCCTTACACGGAACTGGAGGCCAAAGACCTACTCCGAGCATATGGGGCCAAAGCCCAGCAGAGGATGATTTATCTCCCTGATGGACAGAAAGTTTCCGCTATGGTGTTAGAGCGAGTCATGTATCGCTCAGGCACTCCAAGCGAGAATGTGCCACCAATGAAGAGAATCTCAACATTCAAGGGCATCAACAGGATTCCTGTCAAGGTTGCCCTTCAAGAGTTGGGAATCTACGAAGAGCCTGAATACGATATTTCCTTCGCAGTGGAACTGCAACAAGCAAAGTTAGCACTGCTAAAGAAGTTTAATATCCAGGCATAACTGAGAAAGGGTTGAAATGATGATAGAGTAGAGTCCTGTACTCCGGTCTCATGTTTGCTCATCATGTTGGGGAACTCAGAAATGGGTTCCCTCTCCTCTTTTTTCAGCAAGGGCATGCGCCCTAGTGAACCCACGACTCAAATCATCCTCAGCATTGGGGATGAAATGAGCACGATGAACAGAGTAATGTGCTCAACGACAATCAAAATCTGAGAAGAAAAATGAAATCTGCAACAAAAACAACCCCATCGTCAACCACTTCCAATCCAGCCGCTAAAGGCCTGAATCCTAACATTCTCAAAATGTTGGAGGATGCCAAGAAGAACGGCAAGCCGAAAGAGGTGGAAGCCTCTGGTTCCATCGAAGACTACCGAAACTCGGTAGTGGAACTTCTGAAGGTCTCCATCAAACGGGAGACTCCTCGTGTCGTCTATTTCACTGAGCGGACTCGGGATGCTTCCTCAGTCATGCCAGCGTTGATGACTCGACAAGAGTATGTGGGCAACACGTATCTCTCTGATCACAAGAGCACTGTCGGTGATCGAAGGGTTGGTGCCGCTGTTCGAGTAATCGGACAACGCCTTCAAAGCGATGCAAACGGCGAACCAATCCAAGATGAAGACGGAAACTACCTCTTCGTTGAAGACTCTGATCCAAACGAAGTCCTCATGGACTTGAACCTTTACTTTGGTTCCAAGTTCAACAGCAAGGAGCCTGCCCTTACCATCATTCCCGGAAAGACTGATGGACTTCCTACCAAGGAAGTGAAAGCGGCAAACGGTAAGACCTACGACAATGCAGATTGGGAGGTTAATCCCAGTTTGGAAGGCGATCTTTACGGCCCACTGCGAGCCGCCAAAGAATCTGATGAGGGTGAACTGTGGACGATTGTCTCTGAGTTTATTCCCACGACCAGCAACTTCGATGAAGACACCAAGGATCGCAAGACCCTGAAGTCTGTCACGGGTGCTGGCGCAAAGGAGAAGGCTCCGAGCAAGGCATTCCAGGCACCCCCGGAAGAGGGAGAGGAAGCCTAAGGGCTTCCTAGGGGAAGCAATCTACGGATTGCTTCCCCCCCCCTTTTTAGACTCGCCTATAAGGAAGGTTGAAATGAAGGAGTCAAGAGGAAACTCTTGACAATCTCATTCTGCTCCTCACCTTGAGCAGAAAAACTCTCCACCTGAAGAGTATATGTAATAGGAAGAAACCAGAGCCTAGGCTCTCAAGTAAGGACTTCTTACCTGCAGACATTAGTCTGTGGATGGTTGCATACACTCTACGTAATGCTTGGTACGGTAGGTGGAGAACTAAGATTTTTTAGCACCCCCAAACCCTAAAGCCACTCCCCTTTCTCCTAGCAGGATGAGATCGTGGGAGTCTAAGCCACGACCCAGACTTTAAGATGAAATGATGAGGAAACTACACCCCACATTCAGGCAAGCAGCAGAAAGTAAGGGATACGAAATCCTGGAAGAGCATGTTGCTGCCAATGGTCATATACTGGCCATAGTCAAAAACAGTGAAAACATACTGGTCTCAGCACGAGCACCAGGAACGCCCAGTGATACTACGAGAGGGCCAAAGAATTGGGCCTCACAGCTAGTAAATACTTTCAGGAGGATTGAGGAAACTGGAAGGGAAGCAAACTCCGTACTCATACAGTTGAATGAAGATCCAGAACTAATGCTGTTTCATAGTGTGGAACAGGGATATGGAAGGGATGTTCACCACTGGTATCTACAGAAGGAGCTAGTCCTAAATACCAAAAACCCTGGGGTCTCCACTTATGTAGGACATTACCTAGAAGGATTCCAACTGATTGAAGAAATCAAGCTGGAGAAACATCTCCAGAAGCCAGGAAGGAAGTTCTTCAAGATTTCCGAACAGGGTAGGAATGTACTCAAGAAGAAAGACAAAGGACTAGCTGAGACCATAGAAAGTCCTGAGACTCCTGAAATCCCCGCAGAACCTATGCAGGTACTAAACGAAGTTGACATATCCCCTCAGGTTCAAATCCCAATATCTAATACAGTACCATCAGTACTGGCATTGATGGAGGGACTAGAGAATGACGAGATTGAATTCGTCATCAATTATGGTCTCATGGCTCTTGAAGAAGATCTATCCATGAGAGCAAGAAAGGCTGAAGAGGCCTTGGAGAATCTCAAGAGACGATCAGTCACAATAAGTGAGAGACTGGTTCACTTAAATGGTTGAAATGTATGTTCCTTCTCCCCTGGAGGAACAGTTCCTTGAAATAGGAAATAGGCCAGGCACCTGCTGAGTAATAGGGCCCTTACAGTCCAACAGGTAAGGAAAACTAAATATCGCATCCTTTCACAAGCACAGCCCCTCCTGGGGGCTGTGCTAAATCAACTCAGAAGAAGGTTGATTTGAGGTATTCAACAATGAATAAGAAACTTCAAATTCCGCTAGCACTAACCATTGGGTTGGGGCTAGTCACTCTCGCAATGGTATGCCCATCCGCAGTGATTTGGGGCGCATCAATTGCTCTTGGTTTCTGGCTCCTCAATCAAGCCACGAGACCACTTGACACCCTGTTCTTGGAAGCAAGAGCACGTCGAGCAATGCGTCAAGACCAAGTTGCTGCAGCGGCAGCTACTGACTAAGACTGCCTAATCTTAGCCAGCAACAGTAGGCACACAACCAAAACTAAGGAGCACGAAATGTTTGATTTATTCAAAAGCAAACCCACAGGGCCAGATGCAAACAATCTCAAGCCCGTCTACGATGACAACGGGAACATCACCCACTACGCAAAACCACCAAGTGTGGAAATTGGTGGTCATGAGTTCATGGCACAGGATCCAGATTCCTTGGCCAAGTTCCAGAAGTTCAAGAGCGATCCGATGAACATGGTCGAAACATCCCCAGGATCCAACCAGTTCGTCAGTGTCTCAAGCGCAGAGGCTAAGCCTGCTATGCTTAAGGCACAACTGGTCTTGGAAGGTCATGACCCCATGACAGTCAACATGGCTGTTGATAACGCTATTGCTGCTGAAAAGGCAGCAAAGCTGAAGGCTCAGAACCAGTCTGAGGGAGGTACTAAACCATTCTGGTTTAAGAAGACTCCATCTTCAGCTACCACAAGCCCAGAAGTTAAGGTGAAAGCTGGATCTTCTGGCCAGACGGAGGGTACAAAGGATAAGCCCTCACAAAAGCAGTATAGGACTCCAGGCGGCAGCAACAAGGTCGCTGCCTAAGTCCTAAAAGAACGGGGGGAGTAACATCCCCCCTGTCTGACTGGCTCGCGGACACAAAATGTTAAAGGAGCAATATTATGACACACTCTAACTTCACTGTTCTGATCGCAAAGTCGACAGTGTCTTTTCTGCCTATCAAGGATGGAAAGACATGTAGAGGCTTTGGGCTTACTACCACGACCACTTTACAACACAATAAGGTGTCTCAAAAGTATGAGCCTATGAAAATTGAAGGGACTTTGTTTTCCGCAAAGGAAGGAAGAGAGAGGATCATTAAGGTCTTCACTGCTGATAACCTTGAGAACCTCAAGAAGAAAATTGCAGAATACCTGCTAAAGGGAGGTAAGATGGGTTGAGGCAGAAAAAGAGAAAGGGCTCTTGGGGGGTACTATCAGCAATGATGATTGGATCATTTGCTATCGGCAAAATGATAGCAAAAAGATTCCCATATCTCATTGCACCACTAGGCTTTCTGCTTAAATTCCTTGCTGAAAGGTACGAGCAGGAGATTGAAGTCGCATGGAAGTGGGTACAAGGACTTTTCATTAGAAAAGTACCAGCATAGCGGTGCCAAAAATGGCACCGCTATCTTTAGGGACGAGTCATGGCAATTGTAAAAATCATATCCGAAGAAGGGGTTTTGCAGGAGAAAGAGGTAAGAGATGAACTTCTAGATAAATATCTAGACGATTTGCCTAAGTTACCTTGTGTTTGTGAGAATCCACCTGACTCACTACAAATAGAAGTATGCCAACACTGGTGTATTGAAGTAGATTCAACAAACATTAGTGTTTGTGGTTGAAATGGATTAACTTCTTAAGATAGAAGGTGAAGATCTGAAGGAAATCTGTGAAAAGAGATCTGTAAGAACTAATCTGAAGAAGAAGATAAGGTGGCGGCAGTTATTTGTACTAGGGTAACTGCCGACTATAGCACACGACTCAAATTAAAGTTGAATTGTGATAAACATTCCAATACTCATAGTAGCTAATATAGTAGTTTGGAAAATAGTCAGAGACCAAGTTATCAGTGACGAAAAGAAACTGAGAAAATCACAGAAGGAAGATACTCCTATTCCCACAGTACCTGAGGAACCCTACGTAGACTGGATCAGGTATTACAAGGACAGAACCTTCGAAGATTATTTGTGGGAGGAGGGAATTATTAATCCCTCAGACAGGCCAATACCTGTAGATGGTTATTTACTAGAAGTAGGTAACCCAAAAGATTTAGAGACCTTCATGAAGATTAAGAATAAGGCTTACCTTGAAGGTCAATTTCATGGCAAACCACTGGAAGATGGGGGCCAAGAAGAATTAGAAGATATTTGGTACTTACTAATGGGATGCTCTGAATACGGAGCAGAACAAATGAGAGAACAAGGAATCAGACCTTGGGAAGTTGCAAATCTGATAACCCTATAAGGAGGTTGCTAATGATGGCCTTAATACAGCTAACTTTACCTGTAATCTTAATTGTAGGCTTCATAGTCTTCAAGCTTGATAAAAGGAAGAAGGCTGCCTTATTTAAGATCCCAGTGTGGATTTCATCCACTGTCTTGTCATTGTTCATAGGTCACATGGCTCCTGGAGTTATGGGATTCTATGCAGCAGCATTTTGTGACCTGTTGTTGTATCCTAGTATGCTTCTTATCAAGAAGTTCTTCAACAAGTCACAAGCAAAAGAAAATCGTGAGGTTCGATCAATACCTCTCGGTCTACCACAATTTGCTCCAGCATTTGGGTAGTTACTAGTACACTCAGAAAATCTTAGGAGGAAAAAAGAACATGCTAGAAGTTCTACTTGGCTACAGCACACTTCTAGGTCCATATGTACTCCTTGCAGCGGTTGCAGCAGGTCTGTTGGCATTGTCAATAAGACAGATCTTCAGAATTGGTGCAAAAGCTTGGAAGGCAACATGAACTGGATCAAGACGAAAATCTCTCGAGTCTTCAGGAATGTAGTAGGATTTGTGCAAACAATATTCTTCTCATTGTCGGTAGCAGCAGTATCCCTAGTTTTGGGTGCTTTGCTAGCTCCGACAATTCTGTTGGGCCTGGGAGAGAATCTAGTTTCAGGACTAGAGAATCTTGCTAAGCGAACTGAAGCCACAGCTGAAAGACTGAAGTCTGAGAGAATTAGCAGGGAGTCCGCATGAAATTGCGGTTCCTTGTCAATCTCTTAAATGCTGGAAGCTTCATGATTTTGGTTACAGCTATCTCAACCACAGTTAAGAGAGTGATCAATTTCTTGAAGTCTCTGGCCATGCCCCCACGGAGGGTCCAAGCATGAAGTTAATGCTTGGACCCCTGCTTTGGCTAATAGTTCAAGTTGTCTGCTATGTAGGGTGGACAATTGGTGCTATCAAAGGTGCCATGCCATTTATCCTGCAAACAGTGTGACTATGGGCATCCCACAGGATGCCCATCAATCTCGACACAACCATAGGTTGCCATTGAAGGAATTTTCAGGAGGAATCATGAGAAAACTCTACTTAACACTATCTGTAATACTAGCAGCAACAATTGCTAGTACACTCCCTGGCTGTATATCTACAGCCAATGCTGACTGTTGTTCATATGAACCTGGAAGCCTGGTACATGAAATATCAGCCTTAGAGATGGCTGTGGGCGAAGTAGCTCAATTGCACCCAGGCCCTGGAATTGAACAAGGTGGCCAGTGGTTCGCACAAGTTGGAGACATTGTAACAGTCTCTGTCTACATCCCCATTGTAAATGTTACCTTTGAGGAACATTTCTACCATGCTCCTGAGTGGGCACCATTCATGCCCGATCAACTCACCTATGTAGAGCCCAGTGGAAAACTCTGGAATCTACTTATCACCTTTGGTGGTACTAGGAGTATCATCGACCTACCAGCAGATGAGAAGGGCCAACCAGATCTCACTTCAGAGCAATACATGCTCTGGTTTAATAGTTCCATCAATGGAGGAGACATCCACATTATTGGAGAAGAACAGCCCACGCCTATTACATGGGAGGATGAATACACTATCGCTCCCACTGGAGGCCACTACCTTATTCCAGTTTTATCAGACCTGGAAGAAACAGGATTCATCAAACTTGATTACCTTGTAGATGTACCAGCAGAACAAGGAAAGATCAAGAAGAAATCAGGCCCTCTGAATGACAGGCAAATGCCACCCACTGGATGTACTCCTGGAGACAGGCATTACATCAAGGGCTACACCAATAAGAGTGTCAATAGAGGACCTTGGCTAGGTGCTGGTGAACAAACAGCAACCATTGATGCCAGCTTTGGTGGTCAAATTAAGGCCATCTTTAACCTTGATCTCAAGGTAGGCTCATCAATCACACTCAATGTCAAACATAGGGATGTGAACTGGCGTGAAGCCCAGATCAGAGATCTCTATGAGTGCAAGAAAGGTAAGTGGGTCTATGTAGGCTCACAATACTGCACTCGTACAGCAACAGGCCAAGAGTTTATTCCAGCCTGGTGGTGTGTTATCGAAGGTTTTCCACCCTATGGAAAGCCACAACCATTCACGCCCTGGCAGTGTGTGAAGACAACTAAGGGATTCTAACTATGGAAGAACAACCACAAGAATCAACTGTCGTAGCCCAACTCCGGTTTGACCAGCCCCTGCAAGTCACCAATTCTGTTCAGGTAACAATGTCAGACATGGCTGAGTTTGGATACTCCCTCTACCTGGAAAGATGGGCAGAATATCTAGAAGAAATCAAACAGTCTGAGTATCCTCAAGACATCACAAGAAACTGGATGGATGCTCAACATGAAATCCTTCAGGTAATTAAGAGTTGTCTTCCAGAAGTAGACCGCTTTATGGAGTACATAAAAACCCAGAGTAAGGGAACTGTAGAAGCCATATTCTCTGGCCATGACTGGTCTTTCTCTATTCACATCCAGAAGGATAGTGAAAGCTCATTAACCATTCCTGAGAGGGTCTTTCTTACATCAGAAAAGAAGAAAGAGATCGTAGTCAAGGTCAGGGAGAACTTCAACTACCAGAAATGGAAAGATGCCTACACTCTTTGGTCTTCAGATAGATACCGACAGTGCCATGAATCACGCTCTCCCATTCACGAAGAAGCAGAAGTTAAGAGAATCACCCAGAGGATTCTCCTATCTGGTTCTATGAGGGGAGCCACTATGCGGGAAATCAGAGATGAGCTAATCAAGGAATTTGACAAGATCATCAAGGATTCACTCACCAGAAATGAAGGTTATTTCCCCTGGTTCCTATGAAGTGGTTGAAATGAAGTTGAAAGACTTCAGCCTATGCGTAATAACATAGGCCATTCTCCTTAGAGGGAATTGTGTAAAAACATGAACCTCTAAAGGATCTAAGCCTGCAACTTGGTTTTAGTCCCGTTGCACAAATAGTTGCAGGCTGACTATCTCAGACATCTCTCTTCCTTAGTAGATGAATGACAAAATCACCCATGATCAGAACTTCTGATCTGGGACTAACCAC
>ERZ761597.152-NODE-152-length-14302-cov-3.888678_pt1 | contig 14302 bp, 16 predicted proteins | sample MGYA00433093_ERZ761597 | MGnify/ENA primary metagenome ERZ761597 (study PRJEB28899, sample SAMN03785557) | bioreactor sludge metagenome | biome: EBPR Sludge; feature: EBPR Bioreactor; material: 0.22µm filtered reactor supernatant | place: Saint Lucia: Queensland... | reverse complement strand
CTGGGGCAACCATTGCGCAGACCATCCAAATGCACTCGGCGTCGCAACTGGCTTGCGAAAAGCGAACTGACAAAAAGAAGCACCACACCTATCCCATGCGCACCGCAAGAAAGGTGTTTTCCATTGGGCACCAGGAGCGCGAAAGCGCACGGTTGATGCAGCAGCAAGCAGAGGAGCTTGCTGCCAACTTTGCACAACATAAAGCGGTGCAGGCCCAAGTAGAACCCATTGCTGGCAACAGCGAAAGCGCTTTCGAATTGGAATATCCTCCGGGGCAAATGGGGAACGTGGCGCGCATGTTCTACTCGCAGTCGCCGATCCCAAACAAACAGATTGCAACCGTTGCAGCGCTGGCTTATATGGCTGGTGTTGCAGGGCTGAACTGGCAAACGCCTACCAAAGCAGGTCTCAACATCAACGTCATTATTGTTGCAGCGTCGGGGCTTGGTAAGGAAGCAGCAACGGACCTGCCCATGAAACTGTTCAATGATACGGTGCGTGCCTACATGCTGCCTGACACGGATGTCCCGTTCTTCACCGGCGCGATGGCAAGCGGACAAGCGATGGTTAAGACGCTTGCCAAGAAACGGTGCTTTGTGCATCACCGCAACGAAATCGGCAGGTTGTTCCGGGAATGGAATAACGACAGAAACCCGGTTGTCGCCAGCGTCAAAGAAGCCCTGCTAATCCTTTATCCTAAGTCTGCTTGCAACAGCACAATGGGCGGAATGAATTATTCCGACAAAGAATCAAACATCGAGGACCCCGGACCCTGCGCAATGTCGCTGGTCGGTGACGTTACACCAAACGAACTATTTCCGAATATCCAGTTTGACAGTGCAACAGACGGTGGCCTGTCCCGCATGGAATTTGTTCAGGTATATGGGGACCGCCCAAACCTCAACTATAACGCAATGCACGCACCGTTCCAACCTGTACTCGAATGGAACAGAGCGCTGCTAACGCAAAGCATGCACCTCCGCAATAATGAACAATTTTGCTTTGTGCAGTTTGCAGACGAGGCAGCGCAGAATGAAATGATAAGGTTCGGCGAATACTGCACAACCAAAGTTAATTTGTCCCCCGAAGGATTTGTCAGGCAAGCCTACAACCGTGCCTACATACGCGCGCTGAAATATGGCTCCTTGTGCGCTGTTGCGGATAACCCATACTACCCCGCGATGACCACATTGCATGTCCGCTGGGCTATCGAAATGGTGCTGGGTGGCATTCAGCTCTTCGAGAACAGGGTTACAGAAGGTGACGTTGGGATTGACGACGAAGCACGCAAAAATCGTCTGTTGAAAATCATTTCAAAGTACCTGGCGGGTGAGCTGGTAAGCACAGCAACAAAAGCAGAAGCCTATGCAATCACTCCGAAGATGTGGGAGATGCGGTTGATTTCCACCAGCACCTTTGGGCGCATGACCAGCAACTTTGCATCTTTCAAAAACCATCCGCTAGGCGCTAATACAGCGCTGAAGCAAGCGCTGGAGCACCTTGTCCGGTGCGGTGTGCTGGTGCAATTGGACCGTGCAGCGCTGCAGTCCGCTGGGTTTAGCACGCAAGCAATCCTCTACCGCGTCGTATCCCTGCTTGCTTGACCAAGCGAACAAATAGACCAGTGTGGGCGCCAACGGCGCCCATTTTTGTGACTAAAGGGTTGGACAGAATACTTAATAGCGCTAGTTAAGCTTGTTATTAACATTATTATCAACTGTATTGAATCACAGAGGCAACAAAACAGCATGTTAATAAGGTTTATAAGATCGCGAGTAACCCTGTTACAGAAAGGGGTTATTTTTGGTTACAGACGGTTACGTGAAATCATACGAAAAAACGAGGGTAATAAGGGGTAATACTGGGGCCTAATAACTTAATAATTAGACAATTTAACAAAAGTAATAAGAATTTGTAATGTATTAGGCCGGGGTATACTACCGAACCCGGTACTAACTTTCTGTAACAGGTCCTATATTACAGAATTCCTATTGATTAATCCTATATTGAAGAGAATATGCGTGCTATGAGAATATGGTGTGAATATGGGGTAAGTTGTTGTATTTGAAGGTACATTTTTGGTAAAAAAGACGCATATGACTTGAACTTGGCTAAATGACCTATTGGAAAACGTATACTATTAACTTATTACATTATTAATTACACTACTTTCTCTAGCACTTTCAAGCACTTGCCCGCTTTTTGACCCTTATATGGACCATAGTAAGCAGGCCGCACGACCTGCTAACCCCGCTTTTACCATCTTCTAGACTGCTGGCTCACAGTGTGGTTACATGCTGCGGGCCCTTGTGCGGTGGCGCTAGGTGCTGCTGGTACTAGCACCTTGGCCACCTACCGATCGCGGCCCCTGCGTGCCCCCAGCCACCGAGCTTTCGCGCATGCGCTGTTGCAAACTGCGCCGCAGGTATAGCACTGGTGCAAACGTCAAGACCATAGGAGCTTGCTTGCAATATACTGGGCACCTCTTAACCGCAACACAGAAAGGAGATGCAAATGACCGGGACCACGCCCCGCTATACAGCGGAACAGTTGGACCATGCTGCCAAGCACACATTGTTCAACATGACCTCTAAAGGGCAATGTGTGTCCTTGCAGGACGTCGTGAATCGGACGATTTGGAATTACGGCCTTGACGGAGTTGATCGCGACCTGCTGTACGCTTCGATTGAGAAGGCTGTTTTTGCCAGCACCGCCTTGGACGGAAATATTCAGTACGCTGTTCCCGATGGGCATTTCGATTATATGCGCCTCAAGCCTGCCGAACCGGTGTTGCCGGCTGCGCACAATCCCCTGTCGATCACCGGGTATCGGCACCTCACACCAGAGGAGATTGAGCAGATCAACCGGATCAAGGACGCCGGCGCAGTTCTTCAAGCTCTCTGTGCTGAGGTGGGCGACCACATTTCGCACCAGTTCAATGAGGCGTACCAGCTCAAAGACGACGCTGGCGCCGATCGGCTGCAGGAAGCGGACCCGAACCGCTGGTTCTACGAAGGGCGTCAAAAGCTCCAGGACGGCTTGATGTGCCTTACCCGCGCGATCGCCCAGCCTTCCTCGTTCTAACCAGTACCAATAACAGGAGAGTTGAATGCGCAATGACACGCACGACAAGGTGATGAACGAGCAGATTGCTGTGCAGCATGAGCTTGCGAAAATTGGCGAACAGCTTGACCTCTTGCTGGGGCGGGCTTACAAGTCCATCGAGGATCAAGTGCTGCTGCAGGCGCTTATGGACCCTGCAGCCCGCGAAGCTTCCGCTCACCTGCTTCGGCAAACCGACCCGTATCGCTGGGTGCATCTTTCCCGCGACGCACTGCAGCAAGGCGTCATGTTCCTGCAGCGTGCCATGGAACAGCCCGACCGGTTCTAGCATGAACCAAAGCCGAATAATGTCTCTGCTGGAGGCATTGGTGAATGTGGTCGTAGGCCTGGTGATTTCGATGGCTGCAACATGGACCATTTGCTGGGCCTATGACATACCAATGACCATGCAGCAGAACCTCACTTTAACGTTCTGGATGACGGTATTGTCGATCACCCGTTCGTATATACTGCGTCGGTTGTTTAACAGTACTCGTTGGGCAAGGAGAAAGTGATGCCCTATAACAAAGATACCGGTGACGCGGTGCTCAAGACCGCTAATGAGCAGATTGCGATGTTGCGTGCAGCGCTGGAGGACCTTGCGATGTGCATGCAAGGTGTTATCGACGAGGAATACAAACCGGACAGCTTTACCCTGCAGGCAGCCCGCAAGGCGCTGGCGGAGACGAGCGAGTACAGTAAGTTCATTCTGTGTTACGCCGAACCGGCAGCGGTTGTCGGTTGGAAGTCAAATATCCCGAACACCATGCTGGAGATACACCTTGAGGGTGTGTGGGAGCTTGGGGATACGTTTCACCGCCCTATTAAGGAGATGGAATGACGCCTGAATCCTTAGCCAAGTCCGACACAGAGGCAGCGCACCAGACAGCGCTGTTCGCTTGGGCTGCACTGAATACTGCACGGTGGCCCGAGCTTCGTTGGATGCACCACATCCCGAACGGTGGGACCCGGGGCAGTGACGCAAGGAGTGCGGGTATCGCTGGGGCAAGACTGAAAGCGCAGGGCGTGCGCCCCGGTGTCGCGGACATCTTTCTGCCTGTCAAGCGTGGGCCCTGGTCAGGCTTGTATATCGAAATGAAGAAACCAAGCTTGCGCCCGAAGCGGGAGGGCAGTGCTGGCGGGCTGACCACGGAGCAAAGGGAGTTCCGGGACTTCGCAGAACAGCAAGGCTTCGGCTGGACGGTTTGCTACGACTGGGACGATGCTGCAAGTGTGGTCACCCAATACCTCCAGTCCCAGAAATAGCGGACAATATTCCGTCAATCTTATGCGGGGCGTTTAGGACCTGCGACGGTTACTTTATACTCTGTCGAGTTAATCGCGGAGTTTGAAGTGACGCCCACCATTTATCCGACCATGACTGCGCAGGATATTGTGCAGCGTGAGAACTTTGTCACGCAGTACATGGTCGATTTTGATGCCTATCAAGCAGCCTTGCGCCTCAACTATGGGGAGAAATCTGCAGCAACGGCTTCTGCTTGGTTCATGGCTGACGCTTACGTGCTCAACCGCATTGAGCAAGAGCAGAAAAAGCTGGGCATCTGCACCGAAGAGGAAATACACCGGCACCGCATTGTCACGGGGCTGTACCAGATCGCGAATAATCGTAGCGTCCCCGCATCAGCAAAGGTGGCAGCGTGGGCGCAACTAAGCAAAATCCTAGGCGTCGAAAAGATTGTCAAGCCCCAGCAGGAACCGGATACGAACCAAGAGTTCGTATTTAAGGTTGTTCGCGCAGCAGACGGAAGGAAGGTTGAATAACATGCTTGCAGTTTTCAAACGGTTTTTCGAGCAGCGGCGTCAAAAGCAATCCTGCGATAACACCGCAAAGGTTGATAACCTGCTTGCTGTGCTCGCACAAGACCGGCGCTTTTTAAGCCACGACGATATTGCACTGCAGTTGATTGACCGATACCAGAAGCTCCTGGGACCGGGCTGGCGCACTGCACCAGTCGAAAGCAGCGAAAATCTTCGCGGTCGTTTGGGGCTGGACTTGCGTTGGTCCAATTACCGCGATGCCGATTGAGATCACGGAGGAGTTTGTACCGTTCCTATACCCGTACCGCTACAAGGTGGCATACGGCGGGCGTGGGGCTGTAAAATCCTGGACCATTGCTGCGTTATTGATCGCCCGGGCAAGGCAGCAGTGCATACGGGTTCTGTGCGCTCGCGAACTGCAGATGTCCCTTAGTGAGTCTGTGCTGCAGTTGTTAAGCGACACGATTGACCGGGAAGGTCATTCCAACTTCTTCACTGTTCTGAAAAATGAAATTGTAGGGGCTAATGGTTCAAAGTTTCTGTTCTGTGGTATCAAGACCAATGTGCGCAAAGTGAAGTCGATGGAGGGCATTGACATTGTATGGGTCGAGGAAGCGGAGAGTGTTAGCGCGGACAGTTGGCAGGTGCTAATTCCCACAATGCGGAAGGAGAACTCCGAGATATGGGTTAGCTTCAACCCGGGCAGTGTGCTGGACGATACATACAAGCGCTTCATCATAAACCCTCCGCCCAATTCCTATATTGTGAAAGTGAATTGGCAACAGAACCCGTGGTTCCCGGATGTACTGCGCGCAGAGAAGGACGAGCTAAAGCGGAACGACCATGAGCTGTATTTGCACGTATGGGAAGGCGAACCTGTTTCGGATACAGCGCTTTCGATTATCAAGCCCATGTGGATTGCTGCTGCAAGGGACGCACATATAAAGCTCGGGATTAGCCCTACCGGGGAGCGGATTGGCGGCTTTGACGTTGCGGACGCTGGTGCGGACTTTAACGCATTCATTGGGCGGAAAGGTGTTGTCGTTGAACATATTTCGGAATGGAAGGATATTGACCCAGCAAGCGCCACGCAAAAGGTGTTCAACGCTAGCCTGCTAAACAATGTGGCCCTGGTGCTATACGACAACATAGGCGTCGGTGCTGGTGCCAAGGGCACTGCGCGCGAGCTTACCGAAGCAGAGCGTGCTAAGGACAAGGAAGGTGGGCATAGGTTGAAACCGCCTCGCTTTGAAGGATTTAACGCAGCGGCAGCGGTGCAGCGCCCCGAAAGCGATTACCGACCCGGTAGAAAGAACAAGGACCAGTTTCTGAACCTGAAGGCGCAAGCGTGGTGGCTGCTGGCGGACCGGTTTAAGGAGACCTACGACGCGGTGAATGGAAGGCCCTACGACCCGGAAATGATTATCTGCATCCCGAATTCATTAATGCACGTTGATAAGCTGTGCGCCGAGCTGTCCCAGCCGCGTCGTGAGTTTCTGAATGGTAAGTTCCGGGTTGAACCTAAGGACGCTATGGCGAAACGCAACATTGCTTCCCCGAACTTGGCAGATGCCCTGGTCATGTGCTTTATGGAGAGCACTGCTTTTGATATTGGCGGACTGCTGTAGGCGTCAAGTGTAACCTTGCTATTAGGCGGTATGCTGCTGCCAAACGCTTACTTGGGCTCATTATGGGTGATTCTACCAACGCACCGCAGGAAGACGCAGAAATCGTTCAGCGCGATGGCGCATACGAAAACGTATTCCTTGCTGTAGGGACAAGCCAGGACCGAAGCGCTTTCACGAAGGGCGCTATTTCGCGCAAGCTGGAACAGACCGAGCTTGAACGTTTGTACGAGGGCGACGGTCTTTGCCGCAGGGTTATCGACCTTCCTGCGGAGGAAATGCTGCGCGGCGGTTACAACATCGAGGGCGTTGAAGACAGCAGCGAAATTGAAGCACAGCTCGACACCATTTGCGTGAATACGAAGCTGTGCGACGCGGTACGCTGGTCCCGGTTGTTTGGTGGCGCACTGGTTGTCGTGCTGTTGCGGGATGGGGGCACGTTCGAAACCCCGCTCCGCGAAGACGCAATACAAGCCATCGAGCAGTTGCGGGTATATGACCGGTGGCAGACCTCAATCCTCAAACGGTACGACGACCCGAACGACATACGCTTTGGCAAGCCCGAGCTGTATAACGTGGCCCCGGTAACGGGCAGCCCGTACAAGGTGCATGAGAGCCGTTGCTTGGTGTTCGACGGGCAACCCGTACCGGAGCGCATACGCGAGGAGAATGACGGTTGGGGCGCCAGCGTGGTCCAGCAGTGTTTCGACCAGCTGACCCGCGTCAATCTCTCGCACTATTGGGCCAACGGTTTGCTCGAGCGTGCGCAGCAAGCAGTACATGGTATCCCGGACCTGTCCAGCATCCTCCGAACGCCGGAAGGCGAGAAAGCGGTTATCCGTCGCATCAACATGGTAGATATGGCACGCAGTGTCAATAACACTGTCGTCATTGACGCCCTTGAAACCTACGAGCTCAAAAGCACGTCGTTTGCAAGCATTGCGGACATCATGGACCGCTTGGGCAACATGCTGTGCGCTGTTACCGGAATCCCTGAAGCGCTGCTGTTTGGCAAGCCACAGAGCGGTCTTAACAGTACCGGAAAAAGCGACCTGGAGAACTGGTACGCAAAGGTGGCGCAGATGCAGGAGCTTGTGCTGCTGCCCGCACTGGACAAGATTGTCGGGTGGCAACTTACTGCCATGGGCAAGTCCAAGAAAGAACCGAAGACGGACGCGATACCAGAAAAGGGTGATAACCCTACCAAGGACAAAAAAGGCAGTGATTACGAAATCTGCTTCGAGCCCTTGTTTGTTCCCAGTATGAAGGACAACGCTGAGACCGGATATAAGCGTGCCCAGACATTCGAAATCCTGGTGAATATGGGCTCGCTGGACCCGCTTGAAGTGCGCCAAATGCTCCCGGATGAGGGTTACGAGCTGGATGACCCGGACGAGCTTCCTGAACCATCGCCGGAGGAGCTTGAACGCACGAAACTCGAGCTTGAAGGGATGGCTATTTCGAATAAGGCGCTAGCAAAGGGCCCAGCAGTTGGTTCGACCAGTAGTTCAACTAAATAGATAGGAGAAGGAAATGGCAGGCTTTGATACATCGCTTCGTACCGCTCGGGCGCAAGCTATCGTCACCGCATGTGGTGCGAATGCGAAGTTCGAATTCTATAACGGTACGCAGCCGGCAACGGGTGGCGCTGTAGGCGCCTCGGTTCTTCTCGGGACACTCATTGGTGGCGCGACCATTGGTGCAGCGTCCGGTGGCGCTATTAACTTCGACGAGGCAAGCTTCACTCAGAACAACGCGTCGCACGTGAATGGGACGCCGACATGGGTGCGGGTAAAAACCTCCGCGAACGCGTTCGTGATGGACCTTGCAATCCCGACGGATGTTGCTTGGAGCGGGACAATCCAAACCGGCGTCAATATCGTCCTGGATACCTCCGCCATCACCGAGCCCAACCTGTAAATGAGCTCCCCGGCCAGCGATATCTATTGGTGCCCTTCCGGTGGAATAATTTCCGCCGGGAGAAGCAGCGTACTGCCTGAGACGGCGATAGTCGGGGATTCGCTTTCAACCGAGCCCTATGGGCAGTCCTCGGCCTATTGGGCAGTAGCATTATCCGGTGGCCGCTGCAACATTATCGCTCAGTGTGGTGTTGGGGCAACTGGAATCTCCAATTGGGTCAATGGGATCGACAACCTTTACACGGCTGCGTTCCCTGGGCTTGCTGGTCTGCCCCACTTGGGGCGCGTGTTTTTCCGCTTAGGCACTAATGACTGCTGGGCGGACCGCTCCTACGCTTCACTGCAGTCCGATTACGAAATACTTTTCGGGAAGTTGGCTGGTTACGCTGATAAGGTGTATATCCTGTCCGTTCCCCCGATGGGCGGTCCAAGCTTCGACGCCTTTAACTACAGGACCGTCGAATACAACGCTGCGTATGCTGCCTATTGCGCAGCGCATCCGGATCAGTTTGTCTTCGTGAACGACACAGCAGTCATGCGAAACGGGGACAACTCGCAGAAACCAGAATACTTTCACACCGACCGATTGCACTTCAACGGTGCGGGAATGTACTACGCTGGGCTTGCATTTTCTTCGGTCCTCGCGTCAGAAATTTACGGTCTCCCGTCGCCGGTGGAGCGTATTGTCTCCGATATCTACCCAGCAGGAAACGAGTGGCATGCGAACCCGCTTAATGTGGGAACAGGCGGGACGTTTGGGGGCGGCAGTGGGGGCACGGGGCAACTCGTTAATGGTTGGACATTGACCACGGATTTCAGTGGTACTGCGGTGGCCTGCAGCAAGGTTGCTGCCGATGTTGGTGATCCGAACACGACACCGTGGCAACGCTTGTCCTTCACGTCCGTGCATTCGAATGGGCACGTCCAGCTTGACGCGGTTCCTGTTGGGCGCGACCTTACCACTTCCGATCCGTTGGACCTACAAGGTGTTATCGAGCTCAGGTTGAATAACCTTAATCTGAGCAAGTTCCAGTATATCGAAGTGTTGATGATTGCCAACACTGGTGACCTGTTACTTAGGCGCATGCGCCTTGATATGGGTTTAGCAACCAGCGTGAATCACACTTGTGTTCTGAGGCACAAGATTCGCCGATTGGGAAGTACCGATCCTGCTACTGCGTCATTGCGTATTTACGCTCTCGGGGCGGCCAGCGGAAGCAGCGTTGGAAGCATTGATTTTCGTAATTTCACGGTAAGAGGATAAAATGGCTGATCTACACGTAAAAAGTTCTGCCGCGACACCTGGGGCACCATTCAACTCCTGGGCCACGGCCGCTGCCAACCTGGGCACTGTTACCGGCGCTGCGGCGGGCGACCGTTATCTGCTGTCGAGCGCCCATTCCGGCAGCGCGACGGGTTACAACCTGTCCGTCCCCGGTACTCCTTCCAACCCTTGCCAATTGCTATGCGGGACGGAAGCGGGCGCCTCCGGTATTTCCGCGCTGGCGAGTTCGGCCCTGGAAACGATTACCGGCACCACATTTTCGGTTGCCGGCTCCTTGTATGCGCATGGGATCACATGGGACTTCACGAGCACCAGCTCGGGAGCGCCGAACTACGCTTCTTCAAATGGTTCGGTGCAGCGGTACAAAGACTGCACGTTCCGTTATACCGGTGCAGCCGGGTCTCCGCAGTTCCTTTTCGGCACACTGAGCAGCGGTGCGGCATCGGAAATGGTTATGGAAAATTGCAAGTTCCGCGGTCCGTCTGCCAACTTTAACCTTGGGATTTCCCGTACCGTGCAGATCCGGGGAGGTTCTTGGGAATCTGGTGGAACAGCGCCCACCTATATTTTCAACCTCGCTGTCGGCGGCAAACAGACCACATTGGAGGTCGATGGGTTTGACTTTACCAACATCGGGAACTCCACGAATATCATCGGGGCGATTGGAGAGGGAAGCAGTGTAGCACTTCTCCGTCGGTGCAAGTTTGGAGCGAGCTGGACTGGTGCGCTTGTTACGTCTGGGCAAATCAAGCCTGGCACCAGAGTTGAGATGTACGACTATCAAGTCGGCTCGACGCTGCACCGGGCATGGATCGAACAATACGAGGGCTCGGTCAAGAGCGAAAACACCATCAAGGTGTCCAGCGATTTCTCGTACAAGGCAGTGACCAACGCCAACATCAAGTACCCGTTGGGCGAGCTGGAAGTCTTCGAGGCGTATAGTTCGCTGTCCGCTGGTGTTGCCAAGACGTTCACGCTCAACACGCTGACCGACGGCATTACGCTTACCAACGCCGACGTGATTCTCCGCGCTGAGTATTTTGATTCAGCTGGGTCGTATCTCGGAGCGTTCGTAAGTAGCCAGCCTGCTAGCCCGATCGCCAGTGCAACTAACCTGCCCACGAACTCCGCTGCTTGGGCGTCTGCCCCAGGTACTCCGGTCAAGCAGGAAGCCAGCCTCACTTTTACACCTGCGCAAGCGGGCTTCTGCATTATCAAGGCGTCTGTCACCAAGCCCTCCAGTACCATCTACCTCGACAATACACTGACGGAGGCTTAAATCATGCCGTACAGCTTTCTTCCCGACGGGACGCTAGCCGCCGATCCTGGTGTGCTCCCGTCTGGTCGTATCCTGTTAGTGGGTGCTGGGGCTCCAAGCGGTCCGACATGCGCTGTGAATTTTACTGCGCAAGCTCCGACGTTCGGTATCGCCGCCCACAGCAGCGCTGGAGCGGGCGCAACGTTCATTAGCGAACCGCTTATCGATAATGTGGGAAACCTGGAAAGTAATCAAGCGCTTTCTTACTTGGCACTTTACCATCTCACGACAGGCGCACTGGTCGTGAGAAAGACGGGGCTGACAACTAATGCGAGCGGTATTGTGTCCTTTACCGATGCTGCTTTAACTGTGGGGCAGACCTACCGTGTTGATTGGGAGGCAACAAATGGGCATAAGCGCATGCCCACCGTTGCTGCTGTATGAGCTGGCTTTCCGATAGCACCGAGCTTCTTGCTGGCGGATGGCTTTCGTCTGCCTATTCCGGTCATGGCATTCTTGGTGCGAATATCCCGGAAGTGGGCTTTAGCGGGGGCTCTCCTGCTATTAACGACGGGCTTGTAGATACTAACGAGTACCGCTGGCGGATTGTTACACCGCCTTCCGCGGGAACGTTAGTTGCTTACGAGGACCTGAGTTTCGAATTCTACGGGGCTCCTGATGGTGATTATACCGCAGTCTATGAGCTTTTCGAGAATGGTGTTTCGGCAGGAACGGCAACCCTTTATCTGTATGTGGGGCCGAACAGTGCCTCAATTGCGCTAACGCCCAGCCCTCCAGCTTTTTCCATTTCTGCGCATGGCGGAACCGCTGTACCAACAGCGTCGATATCATTTACAGCGCAACCGCCAGCGTTCGGAATTGCAGCGTATTCTTTTTCATCTCCGCATGCTGCTTTCAGCTTTACGCCAGGCGCCCCGGATGTTTCGCTGGTTGCGTATTCCCCGGGCCACGCTGCGATTTCTGTTTCCCCGGACTCTCCGGTATTTTCAATTTCTGCATCAAGCCCGGTTGAAGCGGCTCGTGCAGCAATTGCTTTTACTAGCGAGGCTTGTGATATTCAATTATCCGCTTCCGGGGTAATAGGTTCTCCAGTCTGCTTCCTTAGTTTCACAGCCGCCGCTTGCGAAGTTGCTCTGTCGTGCTATAGTTACCCGAGAGACGATTACCACGAGGGTGACCCTCGTTATACTGTTTCACGGTCCAAGCGAAATTATTCTGTTCGGAGAGGTAGATGAGAACAATATGGCCTGAGAAAGACCCCGGAGAATCGCTGATCGCGACTTTCGATTTTTCTCCGGAGTTGGAGGTTGGAGAGTCCATTCCCTCTGCAACTTGCACAGTTTCTGCGGTCATTGGTACGGATGACGATGCTGCGGATATGCTTTATACGGATTTATCCATTTACGGTGGAAACGTGTTTCAGCGATTTCGTGGTGGATTAGAGGGCGTTACTTATAACCTCCGTTGCGCAGCAATGACCAGTGCTGGCCGCATACTGGTGCTGTCCGCCCAACTTCCTGTTCGCGTTCTTTTGTAACAGAGCGAATTTAGATTGAGGTTATAGTATGAGCACTTTTCCTACAAACCTGCCGGCGCTCCAACGGGTTTCTTCGCTTGACAAAATGAATGACCCGGGTCGCGAAGCGGACCTGCTGTATAACCGGGTATGCGACGAGGTTGAGGCGCTTGCTGCAACCGTCGGCGCCACTGGGACCGTTGTTGCTGGTACGGTTGAGAAGCGGCTGGTGGATTTGATTGCAAGCTTGACTGTTGCCGCGCACCGCCTGTTCCACGAGGGAATTGAATCCTGGGAAGACCTGCAGTGCCCCGCCGATGGGTTTAACCCTCCTGGCGGTGCTACGTCTCCCACCAAGGACGACACCACTGTTCCAGGGACTTGGTTGTTTTCTGGAACCACTGAACAGCAGATGTCGATTGTCAAGCAGTTTCCCCATTCGTGGAAAGCGGGCAGCAGTATTCACCCGCATATTCACTGGGAGAAAACGACAACCGACGTCGGTGAAGTCCGCTGGGAGTGGGCGTACAGTATCGCCAACGTGGGCGACGTGTTTCCCGCTTACTCTGCTTGGATACCCGCAACGAACAGCGTTTCGCATAGCAATACGGTCCGCAAGCATGCCCTTGACGCTTTTCCCGAGCTTGCTATGGCGGGGAAAAAGGAGTCCTGCATGATTTGTATCACGCTCCGCAGGTTGCCCACCGATGCTGCGGACACCTATACTGCCGACGCACGGTTCCTGGAATTCGACATCCATTATCTAACCAACAAAGACGGGACAGAAATTGAATTCCCAAGCTGATACGGAGGGCGGTGTTTTCCCTCATAATAGGCGGAGCGAAGACCAACACCTTACGCTCCTGAACACAATGTTTCTCGAAATTTCCGAACTGCGAAAGGACTTGGTGCATTTCAGCGACCTCAAGAGCGCGCTCGAGCACCATATTGAGCAAGAGGACCAGTTTCAGAAACAGCTCGTGGCCATTGCCCAATCCGCTTTTGTCGGTGGCGATCCGGTGCTGCACCGTTTGGAGCACGAAGAACGGTTGAAGCGTGCCAAGCTCTGCACCGAATTCTGGAACAGCTTGCTTGCAAAGCTCGGAGAGAAGACCATATTCGGGCTTGTTGCGGTCATGGGTGCGCTTGTCATCTTTTGGGTCACGGGGCACCAGATAGTCCTTACTGCAGCGAAGTAAATGGCCAAACCACTGTTCGACGAACCCAGGCAGCAGGAGCGCATATACACCAGGCTGCTCTTGCAGTTCAGCGCTTCCCTTGCCCGGGACGCGAACGCATACCTTGTAAGCCAGCTTCCCACACTGGTCCAGGAGTACAGCAAGGAAATTCGCGGTGACAGTTGGGAGGACACGCTGAACGGGATTATGGCAACCCTGAAGCGGGCGGCCGATTACGTTGCAAGTGTGGTTATCCAGAAGCTTCCAGCCCAATTCACAGCTCTCAGCAAGTTTAACGAGAACCAGTTCAAGCTCGTTGTCAAGGCGAACACTGGTATGGATCTTCCACCAAAGATGCCTGGGGCGCCTGCTAACGTGTCCCTGGGCGTGAATGTGTTCCGCAGCGAGCCGTTTTTGCAGCCGCTCGCGAACAACTGGATTAAGACCAATACCGACCTCATTAGCTCCTTGCCTACCCGCCTGCATCCCGAGCTGGAGGGTATTGTTCGTCGTGGTGTTACGCAGGGGTATTCCGTAAAGCAGTTGAAGGACGAGATTCAGAAGCGATACGGTGTGACGGATTACCGTGCCACGCTTATCGCGCAGGACCAGATAAACA
>ERZ761597.151-NODE-151-length-14482-cov-11.166147_pt1 | contig 14482 bp, 13 predicted proteins | sample MGYA00433093_ERZ761597 | MGnify/ENA primary metagenome ERZ761597 (study PRJEB28899, sample SAMN03785557) | bioreactor sludge metagenome | biome: EBPR Sludge; feature: EBPR Bioreactor; material: 0.22µm filtered reactor supernatant | place: Saint Lucia: Queensland... | reverse complement strand
GCCGGAACGAAAACGGTCCGATCAGCTTGTCGTCAGCCTCGACGTCTTGAGGTACCTTATAAACGGCCATGCTTAGATTATAGCCTACCAGTCCTATTAAGGGTTGGTCATTGAGCTTACTTCAGGGAACTTTGTGCTGTCTGGACCAGCCAAGAAGGCGTTAGTATCTCCATTTGTAACAAATTTTTCAAATGGATCAAGCAGAACTTTAGCTTTGTCCTTAAGCCGAGAACTGATGTTCGGATTATTCTTCCACTGGTCGTAGGCTTGTTGAACTTTCTTGATGTGGTCTTCGCTAAGCTTGCCATTCTTAGCCATTTCGTAAATAAGACTAAGATCGTCAGGGTCCATAGTTGAAAGCGTTTCAGGCGACATGTGAGTAAGGATACGGTCTCTTGTATCTGTATAGATGTTCTTTTCATAATCACCTACTGTAGCATCACCCTGTGCCTCGTCACCGATGCCGAACGGCTTCTTGGACTTGTCGGCCATAACGATCTGCTGCAAGTTCTTAGCTTTGCTGAGTCGTGCCGCAGCGGCTTCGCGCTCCGGTGTTCCCTCCGCCGTGGCGTCGTACTCCGCCTGTGCCTGAGCGCGCAATTCCGACATGCGCTCCCATAGCTTAATGTGCGAAGCCATATGTTGGCGTTTAGCAATCACAGAACCCATGGCAGAAATTCTTTCATCCGGCTGATCAAGTACGTCAGCGGCTCCAAGCATAGTATCGCCAAGAATCTCCTGTTCCTTTGTTTCGGACATCAAGGTACTTTCAGCGGCAACACCCTTTCTGAACGATTCAAGGATAGTCTGTTGAGCAACGGCCTTGGCCTGACTCACGCCGGCGATGCCTTCGATGCCTCCGGCAACGTCAGCTAATCCGGTCGCGTCATCTTGTATCGATTTAGCATAACCGACGTCAGAGACGCGTTTTGCTGCGCCGGTCCGTTGGGTTTGTACTCTGCTCTGGACATCAGCTTGGTTTAATTCGACCGATACCTCCTGAAGTTCCGGATTGCCATTGATTATCGCGGCAGCAGCTTCCGGACCCGCTTTAAGCTCTTCTACGAGGGCCGCTTCCTCGGCTTTTACGGCACCTGCGCTTGCTTCAGCTGCCGTAGCTTGTAGTCGTACGGTGCGATTCTGTTCAACAGCCTGAGCTTCATTGTCTGCCCTAACGGCTTTAGTGACTTGCTCTACTTCATCCTTGACTACCGCCTGAGCCCTTCCGACACCGGTGGCTTCGAAGGCGGCTTTTTGTTCGCCGCGTTCGATATCTAGCTGGCCTTCAAGCATCTGCCGGTTCATGCTTTGGTCTCGGCCCGCTTGCGACGTCTCAAAGTCACGTTTGGTTTCAAGCTCCGCATTCTGCTTGTCGCCACGCGATTCATTAAGTTCATGGTACTGGCCCGGATTCGCTCGCATATGCTCGGCCTCTACCTCATTCTTGTGGGTCTCTTCGGCATTATGAAGGTCAAGACCTGACGATATTGCGGCAGCATGAAGGGCTGCATTGTTTTGCAGTGAGGATGACGCTCCCAGGTTATTAATTATTTGGTTACTCGTGTCAGCTGTCTTTTTGGCCGCCCCGGCGTCAACCCTTCGTTGCGCCGTTCGTGATAAACCTTGCGTGTTCGCCGGGTCATTCAGGTCGATTCCTTGATTTAGGAAGCCTTCTTGTGCTGCGTCGCGCAATGTTTGGTTTTGCTTGTAGCGGTCGTCGCGTTTGGCCCGTCGGCGCGTTCCGGTCAGAAAGCTTGCTGTTCGCGCAGCTCTACTATTGCTTCCTAGCATTCTGGTTGCTGCGCGGTTTCGTAGGTCACCCCACTCCTCTCCAGCACGCTTCTTCAGGTCGCCGCCGGCACGTCGGTTCGCTCTATCCTGAAGGCTTGCAAGTTTCTGCCCGACCGTGCCCGCCGCCGACATTGAACCCTTAAGCAGCGCTGGCACTGCGAACAATGGTACGGCCAGAACACCAAGGGCGATAAGTTGCAGCAGACTTGAGTCATCTGTAGTAGCGGCGGTACCTGAAAGGATATTTGCAGCCAACGTACTCGCACCGAACACCGCGCCAATAATTGGGTAGACCATAAGAGTTGCGGAAAGTGCCTTCCACCATTTTTTAAACCAACTTTCGGTATTTGGCAGCAAGTATGCGACGAATGCAAGCGGAGATATGACGATAAGAAGAATGACGAACGCCTGCCGGGCGATCAAAATAAGAATGACGACCGCGAATGCCAGCAAAGTAGTCGGTGCCAAGAATACTGCGATGGCGAGCAGCACGAGTGCGATACCTGTCATAGTCGCGGCCAATATACCGTCGGGGCCTGAAATCATAGTTTGCCAACTCGGGTCACCCCCGGTGGAGCCGACATCAAAGCTCTTAAGGAGTGAATAAATGCTTGAGCCAAGAATATTGCTGATATCGACCATGATCGCGCATATAAAGTACGAAAGGTTAACCAGAATCGCCGCTATGACAATGCGCGGCAGCATTTTTTTAATACCGTAGTTGCTGATTCCGGCGCTGGTGATTTGCGAGTATACGATTACCAGGAAAGCTATGACGAAGGCGACATTGGCGATGTCTCGGAATGCTGTCCATGCGTTTTGGGTTCCGTCGCTGCTTATAAGGCTTGGCCTGATTGATAGGAATGACTTTAAGAACGCGAACGCGCTGTCGTTTACCTGAGCAACAAACCCCATGACCGGACACACTATCCAGCCAATGCCATCAACGGCACAGGTCGTTTCTGACGAACCGTCGGCCGTTTTGCCTTCGTCATTAGCCTCGACATTTACGGCTTGCAGAGCGTCGACCGCAGCGTCATATTCTTTGGGGAGTGCCTTTTTAAGACACTTCTTAAACTTATCCTGACGGTCCTGGAAGCTTATGTCATCCCTAAGTTCGGCGCTGTTTTTGCAGGTATCGACGGCACTATTAAACCTTGTGACGATATTCGCTAAACATGCCGCGTATGCTCTTTGCTGTGGGGTTGGCAAATCGCTTCCGTCACCAGCCGGAGGATTACCACAGATTGCCTGCTTCATCTCGTCGGTTACCGTGAACTGGGCTTTATAATCCTCGGCAATTCCATTATTTAACGAGCTAATAATATAGTTTGAGTAGTCACCGGAATGATCGCGTGTCAGCTTGGCTAGTTCGTGGCACTTCTTGTCTATTGCGTTGTTGTCATCCCCGCCTTGGTTATAGTAGACGTCATCAACCTTACTGTTTTCGTCCCTGTCGCCCTTTAGCAGGTAAGTCTTACTTTTTTGGATTGCTCCCGTATCAACATCGACGAGATCAACCGAAACCCGGTTATCGTCATTTGCTAAGTCCTCAATTCCATCCGCCAGTGGCACGCCACTACCGCAAAATACCTCGACCGATCGTTGGCCAATATAGTAATACATAGCACCACTATTCGAGTTATCTTGTATTTGGAACCTCGGGCGTATTCCGTTTTTTTCTAAGGCCTTGGTTAGGGCAACTTGCCAGTTCGCGCCTGCGTAGGCGTCAATTGTCCATTCGGTTGCTTTTTCGCAGTCGTCACTGTTGGGGGTGATTGCTTCACCCTTGTCGATAACGCGGTTCAGTTCACATAAGAGCGCTACCGGGTCCGCGTAGCCATACAGCGTTGCTCCACGTACCCATATACTGCCGTCGGTACACTCAACGGTTCCGTCGTTGTCGTTGCCGCCGTCCATATCGGGTCCATAAAAGCCAAACCCTTTCTTGCCGCTCAGACTCCAGTGACCGTCCTGAACATCAGAGCGCTCAAGCGGTTGCGAGTATGTAATCGGCCCACCTTGTATACATGCGCGCATGCCTCGGTAATACAGCCAGCGTTTGACCTGTGTGTCCATTGCGGTAACAGGGTTTTCGATGGCGGCGTTGGCGGTCAGGCTTGGCAAGGCAAGGTTGGCTATGACTGAAAACAGCAGTACGCCTGCACTCAGCAATAAACTAGAACGACGAATGCGGCGTTTCATATTACGTTTATCATACCACTCATGCTTTTCTAAGAGAATGAATGCTTGTTGTAACAATATATAAATAGCCGCGGGATGATGCCGCGGCTATTTATTATTTATGTAACAGCGTTAGTTCTGGATGTCTTCAGGCGTACGACTGAACTGGTAGTGTACGTCAGTTTGCCAGTTTTGCTCGGCCGTCGCGTTTTCACTGGCGACATATTCGCCAGGGTGACGAAGGGCGAACATAACACGCTCTTTCACGATCGGGTCGAGCTGTATAAACTCAGCCTTCCAGTGAACGCCGAACAGTTCGGCGAAGTTCGGGATGGCTGATTCTATCTCGGCAATATATTCTTTATCTTGCTCGCTGGCATTCGCTTCAATCTCAGCGCTGCTCTCGGCAAGTGGGTCGACGAACTCATTGTCTAACTGGTCCCATAGCTCTTCATGGTCGCTAACGCCGTTCTCGTTGACATCAGTCAAGTTGTCTGGGGTACCGTCGTGATTACGGTCCATTCCCTCTGGAATGTCATCTGAAAGTATGTCAGACTCAAAGTATTCAGGGTCGTATTTAAACTCAACATACTCAACAGGCTGACCATCTGGACCTAGGACTAGTTCCTGACCTTGTGGCTGCTTTTCTTTTTCGGCTGGACCGCCAGCGAACTTCAGGCCTGCCACAGCTCCACCGGCTAGTAGGACTGCACCACCGGCGACACTCGCGACCAACTTATTCCGCTTCTTTTTCTTGGCATCAGCAGCTTCTTGCTGCTTCTGACGAGCCAATGCCTTGTCCTCTTCGGTGAATGGCATTGTGTCGGGTATTGACGGTTTGTTGTGGAGTTCGCTCATATCGGTGGCGGTTCCTTGCACATGGTGGAGTGCATTAGTAAGCAGCCTAACGTGCTTATAGTCTTACTATACACCTTATGGTTAAAAAAGTCAAGTAGGTAGTTTTTACGTCAAGGGTTGACTTATGGTCCACTCCTAAGAGGGCCACTTCCTTTGATAATTGAAGCGATGCCATCTTGGAATTCATCACTCTCTAAGAGGTTCATCGTATGATCGCCCGGAAGGTACCTGGGATGTACAATTCCTTCTACGGGGGCTCTGTTTGATCGTTCAGACTTCTCATGTCGTGGAATAGTGGCGTAACCTACTTCTCGCTCAAAAAATATTGCCCGTCCCTCTGTCGTTAATGCCGCATGCGATGACGAAGCATGCCCACTGTCGGGATCATAGAGCGGAAGTGAGTAAACATGCCATGCCTGTCCTGTCTTGAAGTAGTGGACGACGTCATGGTAGCCAGTATAGCTACCTGACTTTGTTGAACCCTGGTAGGGTTTCTTTCCCACAACTCGCTGCTCCCATATGGGTCTTTTCTGTGCATTATATTTTACGAGAAGCGCTACTGCTTCTTGGCCTGCCTTCAATGCACGTTCCAGGCGTGCCTCTTCCTCCTGCTCTTTTTTAATCGCAGCTTCCGCAGCTTCAGCTTGTTGGGCGAGCTCAGCGGCGGCTCGCTCATCTTGTGCAGCCACCCTTGCCCATATGCGTGCTTCATAGTCCGACATTAAGATTTGACCTCACGAACGGTATGTTTCATTAGCATTTATAATAATACTAAACGTTCATAGATGGAAAAAGTCAAGCAGTCGGCTTTTGCGTCAGAGATAACCGGTCTAGAACTCGCCATTAGCACCGAATCCATCATCGAAGTCGTGGACACGGTCTATCTTATATACGGTCGGTGCTTTGGTGTTCGCGTATGATTCGTAAGCTGTTTTATCTTCTGGTGGAATAACGTCACGCATGTCGCTTGCGTAGTTGCTTATGACCTGCATTAGTTCTGCCTCGCGGTCACCAATATTAGCGCGAACCTGCGGATCGGTAAGGGCAAACTCAATTGTCTTAATGAGTGACGTACGCGCTGTTGGCTTCAGTCGGCCACGGACTTCGTCGTTGCGCAGGACTTGAATCATGCGCATCAATTCGTCGACATCGGTGCCGGCCAGGCGGCTTGCATTAATTTTCTTGTCACGGATATCACGGACAATAGCTTCCTGGCTCTCAACGAAGAACGTACCAACTTCCATGTTCCCGCGGTCAGTTCCAGACAGGCTGGCAATCTTGAGCTTAGAATTTTTGGCAGAATCGACGAACAGCTGTTGGACATCTCGCCGTCGATCGATTTCATCTTGGTTTCTAATTTCTGTGCCCTTAAGTTCTTTTCCGTCAGCATCCTTCATTACGAAACCTTGTGCGTCGCGAACAGGTTCATAATAGGCGTTTTCATCTTCATCGTAGACCATACCTTGTAAGCTGATATAGTCTTTGGTTCGCTGGAATGCCCAGTTGTTACCTTTCGCAAGAACAATCTCACGCATGGCAGCGTCACGAAGAGCATCATTCTTTTTAACGTTCTTCCCATCGCGGTCCAAACCTTCCTGGTGAAGCTTTATCAGTTCAGCTAGGCTGTATTCGCTCAAGACCGATCGTGAGTTCTCAACGTCCTCTAAGTATGCCGAAACGACATCCTTTTTAGCTTTGGCATAAATTCGGTTAGCGGCTGCTTGTTCACCTACTCCACCAGCCCGGACTCGTAGGGTGGCGTCGGACTTAAGCATTCCAGACATTGTCTCCTGAGCTTTGCGTTTGGCAGAGTCTTGAACGTAAGCTTCTATCTGTGTCTCCTGACGAGTTCCCATGATTGAGTTCGCGATACCTGCACTCTGTACTGCTACGTTCGGAGCCGCAGCTCCCTTAGCGGCGATGTTTTCAACAAGACTATTCCACTGCTCTTGAACGAGCTTCGCTTTATCGGTTGCCTGGACTTCACGTAGGCGAAGCTCCTGCGTGCCGGCATCGGTGCGCGAAACGTAGTCCCAGTGTGCTTCGGCATTCTTTTTGAGCGTGTTGTCTATCGTTTCGGAACGCTTCTCGGTCTCATATGTCTCAACTTTCATTTGTCGCAGGGCTCGGTCGGCATTAACGGTATTACTGAGGGCTAGTTTACCGGTTGCTTCCATGGCGGCCTTGTGGATATCAGCAACACCGGTATCAACGCTCGTTTGTACTTTCATGGCGCGCAGTCCGGCATAACCTGGATTGGTATTTAATGCTGCCTGCAGCGTGAGCTCGTCTTGCGCTTCTAACGCGCCGGATATGACTTTGGCACGGCCTTGGGACATTCGGGTATCTGTTAGCATTGCGCGGTCTGCGGCCCCTGCTGCACCGTTCAAGCGGTTTTGCCAATGTTCCTCGTGTTGTGCTTCGGTGTTATCGTGGAGAGCGCCATTGTGGCGCTTGTAAGTATCAAGGTTACCGAAACCATCCTGGCGGATGCCAATGCGGTTGCGGGCATTGGTTCGTTCGGCGAAGTTGTCGTGTTCAAAGTGATTGTCGTACCCCCACCGTCCGGTTTGGCGGTGCCAGTAGTTGCCTGCCGCTTCTTCGTCTTGCTTTTTTTGCTCGTCACGGTAGTTTTTTCGAGCATAGTTGGTGGCTGCGCGTCGGCGGACCATTGTGCGCGGATTAAACCTTCGACCGCCGAAATCACCGTTGGCACGACGTTCGGCGTTGAGGGCGTTGTGGCGGGCAATATGCTGCTGACGGCGCTCTTCGTTATGATTTTTGACGCGGTCGTACATCCCCTTTTGGCGATTATTGATAATGCCGCCAATACGATTCAGTACCCCGCCCCCAAGTTTGAGCAGTAGAGGCGTGATAGCGAGCGGCGCAACCATGACGCCGAGCCCTAGGATAATTTGCTCAATGCCTGTCGCGGTTCGGATAATGACTTCACCAGCCAGCTGGGCGCCACCGAAGACAGCACCGAACGCCGGGAACATGACAAGCATAGTGAAGAATAGGCTGCGCCATTTTTCAAACCACTTTTCGGTGTTTGGCAGAATGTAGGCAGCGAATGCAAGTGGTGCGATGGCAATCAGGACGATGATGATTGCTTGACGAGCGGCCAGAATCAGGAACGTTACCATGACCACAAGGGCTGCTCCAAACAGGAACGTTGCGAGCATAAGCCATAGTCCGGCTGCACCGCCGACAGCGCCCGGTAAGAAGAGTGCGCCAGCCACCGCTCCGGTTCCACCGGCAAGTACCCAGGCTGTGACGCTCGTCCAGTTGAGGTCGGCGGAAGTCGATGAGCCAGGTAGCGCGGTGTCGCGCACATTCTCGAACAATTGATTTACACCGTGGCCTGCGATATTCGATATGTCGACCGCCGCCGCACAGATAATATACGACACGTTTATAAGTACGGCCGCCAAAACCAGCCGCGGCATAATCTTACGGATTTCGTAACCGCTGAATCCCCCGCCTACCAGGTAGCTGTAAATAATAACCATAAAGCCGATAATAAACGCGATGTTGGCAAGATCACGTGACACTACCCAAATTCGATAAATCGGGTTGTCGACCGAAGTTGTGATTGGCTGTACCGACAAAAAGCCCTGAATACGTTCGTAAATGAAGTCCATGCCTTCAGAAATGCCGTTCATAAGCGGACAGACGATCCAACCGATGCCATCGATAGTACAGCTGCTCGACAAGGCTCCGTCGTCTGTCGAAGGGGTGGCGGGCTCTTCCGCCGGGGCGACCGTTATTGTTTTTTTACCTGTCGGGTTAATGTAGCGGTTCGGCGGGTTTAGTGTGTAGCGGATGTAGGTGGCTTCTTTGGCGCTTTTGGGGTTGTCGGTAGTCGGTGAGAAATAAATAAAGTAGACCAAATTGGGCGTTTTACTCTTGTCGACGTATTGGTAAATGGCCGATCCGGCCTGAATGTCACTTGGTGGCGTCAGGTCTGAAGGAGCCGGCGCGTAGGTATTACTTTGGTACGAAATGTTGTCGCCATCCCAGGTGGCATCGGGGGCGGCGTAGGCTGTTGGAGCAACCATGGCTATATACCCGAAACAGGCCACGAAGAACGTGGCCAGCAACATGAGTAATTTCCGCGGGTTAGTGCTACCACGCGGAGTCCTGACGAGAACATCCCACATAACCCTTGGATTTTATCATTTTACAGAGGAAAAGTCAATAGTCGTACCTCATGAAACAAGGCGTAAAAAATACGGCAAAACGTTGCAGGATTTATGGATTTATCGTATCGTACAGGTAGCTATGAAGCGAAAACAAAAAATCGGTCTGTACCGCGCGGGTACTATGACATTAGCCATGCTAGGAATGGGGTTTTCGCTTGCTTTTGCGGCGCCATCTGCGTATGCCGAGCCCACTGTATTAGATGACCCGGTAACGGGAAATGATTGCGGGGGTGTCAAAACCGCCGTCGTTAAATGTGACGCGGATAACTCTGGTGACCTGAACAAGAACGGTATTTGGGCGCTACTGCTTATCGTTATTAACGTCATGACGGCGGGTGTTGGCGTGCTGGCCGTTGCCGGTATTGTGTACGGGTCGATTCTTTACACCACGGCAGAAGATAAAGCCGACCAGGTTAATAAGGCTGTCGACATCATCCGTAATGTCATCATTGGGCTCGTTGCCTTCGCGTTAATGTGGGCGCTGCTTAACTTTATTATTCCGGGAGGAGTGTTCTCTAGATGAACCGACTAAAACGATACGTACTCGCGTTTGGCGCTATGATTTTAGGTTTTGGTGCGGCTGGCATGATTCCATCGGCGACAGCTTCAGCTGCCTGTACGTCGAACTTCTTAACCTTCCCTGCATGGTACGACGGCGTAATTGACAATTCGACCTGTGAAATCAAAGCACCTAACGTGAACAAGAACGGCGGTGGCCTGCCGCAGTTTATATTTAGGATCGTACTAAATATTATTGAAATCGCGTTGCAACTGGTAGCGTATGCTGCGGCTGGCTACCTGATTTATGGAGGGTTCAAGTATCTGACTAGCGCCGGCTCGGCCGACCGCGTGGTGGCGGGGCGCAAGATAATCACCAATGCTTTGGTGGGGTTGGTGATTTCGTTCATGTCGGTGGCAATCGTTAACCTTGTGACCGGGAACATCGACGCCCAGGCAGGCGGCACGTGTAACACGAGTGCCGGCGAAAAGATTGACCCGAACTGTGTCGGCATTTCGAAGGTCGGCGCCAACAAGGCGGTGCAAGGAGTCTTGACGACTGTGTACTACGCAGCTGGTGCCGCAGCGGTCATCGTCATCATCGTCAGTTCAGTCTTTTATGTCATTTCACAGGGCGACCCGTCCAAGACGAAGCGTGCTAAAGATGGTATTCTATATGCGGTTGTCGGACTGGTACTCGTGCTGGTCGCGTTTATCATAACGAATTTCGTAATAGGAAGGTTTTAAGCAGTGAAACAGCGAATAAAAAACGGAATCCTGGTGCTGGCTTTAGTGCTTGGCATGGCTCCTCTTTTCGCCGTGCCGGTCGGCGCGGTCAATGTTATTGATAAGGCTTGTACCGGCGCCAATCAAGACACTGCCATATGTAAGGGTAAGGACGAGTCGGCTGGTAAGTTGATTCGGACCATCATTAACACCCTGTTATTCGTCATCGGGGCTATATCGGTCATTATGATTATCGTTGGTGGTATCCGTTACGTACTATCGAACGGTAATTCGTCACAGATTAATTCCGCCAAGGATACCGTATTATATGCTGTCATTGGGTTGGTAGTAGCGCTCCTGGCCTACGCGATCGTCGGATTCGTTCTTAAGCAATTTTAATAGTGAGGGTACTATGAAACAAAGGATTAAACACTTCATTGTCGCGGCCACCCTGGCGTTTACGGCCGGTGTTGGCGTGCTAGTGCCAGTCACTGGCGTAGCGGCCCTTGACCCGAGCGACGAGGCTACGAAGGGATTTAACCAGGCTGGAGGTGGCAGTGAGAAGTCACTCGGTGCGTCAATCAAAGATATCATCAACGTACTACTGTTCCTTATCGGTGCGGTATCGGTCATCATGATTATCATCGGCGGCATCCGCTACGTCCTGAGTAACGGCGATTCAACGCAGATTACCGGTGCGAAGAACACAATTATGTATGCTGTCATCGGCCTGGTCGTAGCGCTCCTCGCCTACGCGATTGTGAACTTTGTGGTGACGCAGTTTACGTAAAATAAAGTAAAAGGAATCATATGAAACGACTACTCAACCAATTATTTACCGGACTCACCATGGTGCCTATGTTGGCAGCCGGCCTACTAATACTTACGGCGCCGCTTACCTATGCCGCCAAGACCGATCAGGAGTGTGACGAATCGAAAGTTAGCGTGACAGAGGGCGTCGACTGCGCCAAAGGTAAAGACCAGAGCCCGAAGCTGTTCGGTAGGAACGGTATATTCCAGACCGTCACCAACGTCTTGCTATTCCTGATTGGTGCCGTATCGGTAATCATGCTGATAGTCGGCGGCATCCGCTACGTCCTTTCGGGCGGCGACAGCACCGCTGTAACGGCCGCGAAAAATACGATTCTATATGCTGTCATCGGTATCATCGTGGCGCTACTTGCCTACGCGATCGTGAACTTCGTGGTGACTTCGTTCGCGGATGGCGGCGACAGGGACCCGGCCTAGGCCATAATGGGCCGCTCGGCCCTTAACAAACACCTTGGTATCTGATATAACAGTAGGCAAGACTATTCAGAAAGGAATAAGAAAGAATATGAAAACGACCATTATGAAATCGCTGAAAGGACTGCTCGTTGTGCCGGCGCTGACGCTGGCGCTCAGCTTTGCGGCTGTTCCATTCGCACAACCAGCGCACGCTGAATTTGAGCAAGGCGTCAAAGACGGCGCGACATCAGCCCAAGGTAAAGACCAAAGCTCTGACTTGTTCGGTGAAAGTGGTATCTTCCGTACTATCACCAACGTCCTGTTGTTCTTGATCGGTGCCGTATCGGTCATCATGCTGATCATCGGCGGTATCCGCTACACTATCTCTGGTGGTGACAGCACGGCTGTGACCAGCGCAAAGAACACGATCTTGTATGCCGTCATCGGTATCATCGTGGCGCTGCTTGCCTTCGCTATCGTGAACTTCATACTTACGAGCTTCGCGAATAACGGCTAATATTTAGTCATCTTAAAAATACCCGGCCACCGCGCCGGGTATTTTTATACTCCTCCGATTATTCACCTGCTCCCTGCTAAAACACCCCGCGGTATCAGCGGGGTGTTTTGTTTGATTAGAAACAAACTAGTTAATCGTAATCTTCTTAGCCTGTTCTTGCTTGACCTTGCCAAAGCTGATGGTCAGGACACCGTCTTTAAGCATAGCTTCGACCTCGTCCTCCTTAACGGCAACAGGCAGTGCGACTGTGCGGCTGAATTCGCCCCAGTAGCATTCCTGGATGTGCCAGTTAGTGGCATCGCTGTCATCGCCGCTTGAAAGCGTGCCGCTGATTGTCAGAATACCGTCCGAAATGCTGACGTCTAGGTCTTCTTTGTTGACACCGGCAGTACGGGCCTTCACGACCAGCTTTTCTTCGGTTTCATAAACGTCGACCGCTAGTTGTCCCGGGAAGTCTTCTTCGGCTTCGTCCCAGCTGTCGTCATTTCCCTGCTGTGCAGGTTGCGACGCTTGGCTTTCGCTTTGGCTTAATTCGTCGTCGTTCAAGAACGCGGCGGCAAGCTCATCTTCAATTAATAAATCATCGTTTTGTTTACGAGCCATTGGTTTCCTCCACTGTTACCTCAGACACTATTGACAGATTGTCACCTTCAGTATAACTAATGCTTATTGTATAATCAACGCTACGAAGCCCTAAAACGTAAAAAGCACAATGCTGAACAAACTCTTGCAAATAGTCGCTCCTCACCACTGTTATGAATGCACTAAAATCGGGTATGTTTTATGTGTCAATTGTAAATACGACATCATTGATGAGGCCCAAAACGCATGTATTGTCTGCGATGCGCCGGCCTTGGATGGCATATGCGATGCATGCCGCACGACGTATAGCAAAGCCTGGTGTGTCGGTGACCGCCGCGGTCCGCTTATGGCAGTGATTGACGGTTTGAAGTTCGACCACGTAAAGGCAGCGGCCGACACGCTAGCCGAACTTTTAGACAATCGCTTACCTATTCTGCCGCCAGATACTGTTATCGTGCCCGTCCCCACGGTTGCTTCACATATACGCCAGCGCGGCTACGACCATACGCTTTTAATCGCAAAATCGTTTGCTAAGCGACGAAGCCTACCATTAAAGCAGTCACTCGTGCGTTCAAATCGCAGTGTGCAGCGCGGCAAGTCAAAGAAAGAACGGTTAGAGCAGGCGCGTACAGCGTTCTCCTGCCCCGCTAAGCTGGACGACACGCCAGCATACCTGCTGATTGATGACGTCGTAACAACCAATGCCACGCTTCGGTACGCCGCAGAAGTGCTAATGGCGGCGGGGGCTAAAACGGTATGGGTTGGCGTCGCGGCACGGCAGCCGCTCGACAAGTAGCCTCTACATCTGTTAAAATACCTCGAGTATTCACCTGGAGAGGTGACCGAGTGGTTTAAGGTACTTGTCTTGAAAACAAGCGTGGGGCAACTCACCGCGAGTTCGAATCTCGCCCTCTCCGCCAAGCAAAATGCAGACCGACGGTCTGCATTTTGCTTGATAAACGGTTTATACCACCGGATGACCGTCTGCGTGAGGCGGCCATCCGGTGGGATTGATAGTAGGGGCACTTGGCCGGCCGTACGTCTAACTTCTTACGCACAGGGGACCGAAGCGGGCCTTCCACCAACCTAAGTCCCCTCTTCAGGAACCTGTCTTAAGTATAGCGGAGCTAGACGTTTGTGCCTGAGCCGCCGGTGCCGCCCGTAAAGCTGTCGAGGACGAAATTGACGATGGCATAGGCGAGCAGTGCCACGATGACACCAACGATTGCGTAAAGGATCGTATTCTTGGCAGCGGTCACGGCGGTGGAGTTACCGCCGGAGACCACATAGCGAAGTCCGCCGATGATAATCATGATGACCGAAATCGCACCTAAGATGAACAACAGTACGTTGGTAATGGTGCGGAATATACCGGTCGAGCCGAACAGGTCGGCACTTTGGTCGTTGCCGCGGGCGGAATCAGCACCGCCTTGTACGCTACCATCGAATACGGCACCAGCCAGAGGTGCGGCCATGACAGTAAGCGAGAGCGACGCTACGACGATAGATGGAAGTAGGGCTCGGATGAGGTTCTTAATCATGGGACTCCTTTTTGGTTCGTTTGCTTGCTTCCAATATAACAAAACTACGTAAAAAGTCTACTCATCCGCCTCTGTTATGTGCTACAATTTATTGAGCTGAAGACTTTTGCTTCCCGAAAGGAGTACCCGCCTTTCATTTTGCTCCTCGAAGTGCTAAAGCACTCTCGTCGGCCAAGCAAGGAAAACGTTTCATGCCACTGGCATAAAACGGGCTAAAGGGAACCCTTCAGCCGATGTAAGATTTTCCTCCCTATTCCACCGACATGGTGGCACCTGAAGGGCGCCACCAGCCGCTGAAATACGGAGGAGTACCCAAGTGGCTGAAGGGGACGGTTTGCTAAATCGTTAGTACG
>ERZ761597.150-NODE-150-length-14495-cov-6.489820_pt1 | contig 14495 bp, 16 predicted proteins | sample MGYA00433093_ERZ761597 | MGnify/ENA primary metagenome ERZ761597 (study PRJEB28899, sample SAMN03785557) | bioreactor sludge metagenome | biome: EBPR Sludge; feature: EBPR Bioreactor; material: 0.22µm filtered reactor supernatant | place: Saint Lucia: Queensland... | reverse complement strand
GTACTGGAGCAGGTGCGATATACCCCGCTGCCGGCACAGTCCCCCCCGACGCACCACCACCGCCCGGGCCACCGCCCGGGCCACCGCCTGGGCCGCTGCCTGGGAAATTGCCGGGGCCGCCCGCCCCGCTGGACGGTGGATTACTGCCGCTCCCCGGACCGCCGCCTTGACTGCCACCACCGGGGCCACCGCCCGCCCCCATCGGTTTCAGGTTAGATTCAGCACCGCCGAGAAGGCCGCCGGTCAGTCCGCCGACTATCTCGCTGAAACTGGGAATCAGGCTCTTGATGTAATTGATCGCCGCAGAGACGATGCGCGAGGCGTTGTCATAGATGTAGTCCGCGATGCCCTGCAACAGGTTATAGGCAATGTCCGCGCCGGCCTTGATAATCGCGCCTGCGTTGTCCGTTACCCAGCCGGTGATTTTGGACAGGATCAGCCCGAGTTTCTCCCCAATGTTCGGCGTCACCTCATTCTCTACCCAGTCGATGAACGCCTTGCCCCATGTTTTCAGCTGTTCGATAAGTTGGTTTTTCGCTGGGCCAGTAACCCAGTCCTTGATCGTGATGTAGAGGTCGCCCAATTTCCCAACGATGAACGGGATCGCCTCGCTAGCCACCCAATCCACGAAGGCCGCGCCCCATGTTTTCAGCGCCTCGATAATTGCCGGCAGCGCCGTGTCGGTAATCCACGGCGAGATATGGTTAGACCAGAGCGTACCCAGGTCGGCAATCAACGCCGGCGCGGCATCCATCAGTACCCAGCGGTGAAACTCGTATGTCCACTCGGCCAGTTTGGTGACGATGGCAGGTAGTGCCGTGGTGACAATCCACTCGCCCAGCGAGGCCAATAGCGACAGCAGCGCCTTCTCTAGCTCCAGCCAAACCGGCGCGACCCACTCGACCGCCGCCTTGCCCCACTCGGCCAGTTTCTCCACCAGTTTCGGCAAGCCTGTGCCGGTAATCCACTCCCCGATCTGGGTCGCCAGTTCCTCCAGGCGTTCGATAACGACCGGCAGGTTCTCCTCAACCCAGCCGGACAGCGCCGTCCCCCAGCCCTTGATCGCCTCTACCAGCGTGTCAAGGCCCTCGCCGATAATCCAGTCACGTACCTGGTTGGCGTAATCGGCTAGCGCCTCTAGCGCCTCCCCGATGTACGGAGTGATCCATTCGACGAACGCCGCACCCATTTTTTTCAGTGCCTCGACCACCAGAGGCACGCCCTCGGTGACGATCCACGCTGCTACCTGCGACCAGAACGAGAGCAGTTCATCGGCGTACTGTTTCAGCGCGCCGGTCAGGCCGCCCTCCTGGAACGCCTCTGCGATGCGCTGAATGGCTGGGATCAGTCGTTCGGTGAAAAACTCGGCCAGCATTTTGACGCCGGGGATCACGTAATCGTGGATGATCGATCCGACGATGCCGAGCACGCGGTGCAGTGGGCGGATGCCCTCGCCGTCCGACCAGTTACCCGATAGCGCGTCCTTGAACGTGATGACAGCATCGCGCACCAGCGTCCATGCGTAGCGCAGCGTGTTGCCCAGGAAGCCCGCTAGGCGATGCAGCGGGCGGATACCCTCGTTATCAACCCAGTCGCCGGTGAACGCCTGCTTGAACGTCAGGATTGCGTCACGGACCAGCACGAACGCATAGCGCAGCGGGCCGGTCAATTTGCGGCTCAGGCTATCGATCGCGCCAGGAGCTTTCAGCCCGAGCCAGTCAATGAACGGGATCAGGACGCCGATCAGTTTGTTGACCATCGGCAGCAGGGCAGCACCGATGGCCTCTTTCATCTCGCCCCAGCGTTTTGACAACTGACCGATCGGGCCAACCGCATCGGCGGCGGCCTTCGCTGAACCGCCGAACTGTTTTTCCAGTTCGCCCAGGATGATGTTCTGCGCTCCGAGCACATCCCCGGATTCGACCAGCGTTTTAATCATGTCCTTCTGCTGGTCAGTGAACTGGATGCCGACGCGGGACAACGCGCCGATACCGGCAATGGGATCGTTGAGGGCCTTCCCGATCTGCGTTGTGCTGGATTTCAGGTCTTGCCCCATCGCCTGGGACATATCGAGGATCGCCTGCGTGGCTCTGGGAAACGTGTCCTTGCCGACATTGCCGAACGTCAGCAGCAGGTTCTCAGCACCCTGAATGGCGTCATCCTCAAACAGCGAGAGCCGCGACAGTTTGTCCGCCATCGCCGCAATGCTGTCAGCGGTCTGGCCCGATGCGCCGCCCATTGATTTGAGGACGGCTTCAGTTTGCGCAGAAATGCGCGCCGCTTCTTGCGCTTCTGAGATGAACCCGCCGATGCCTTTGACGAGGATACCAACACCGGCCACTGCCGCCACGCCGGCCACGGCAAACGCTTTGCCCATGCCGCCGATAGCGGTTCCAACGATGCCGCTCTTTTTTTCGATCTTGTCGAGGTCGCCATGCACTCCGGAGAGCGCGCCGGTCTGCCCGCGCTTTTCGTTGATGATGACGGATAGCTCAGCAGCGGAACTCACTCATCGTCCTCATCGTCCGGTTGCGGCATATTCCGCATCGCCTCATAGACGTGATCGACCGTGATCGATTCGTTTTCGTTGAGCGCCCGCTGCATCCTGACCAGCATGTCCGCCGCACCGGGTGCCCGCGCTAGTGCCTCGATGCCCTGTGCGCCCTGCCGCCAGAGTTCCGCCGCCGTACGCGCGAGTCGGTAATCGGCGATCTCGCGTACGTCCTGCATCGCCTGCCGTTTCGCCACATCGGGCGTCGTTGTGAACATCTCGCAGATGTCCGAGATCAGTCCTTCGTGCGGTTGCGGGCCGTAGACGCGTTCTGGGGTTTCGCTCCATTGCGGCTCGCCGTCCGGGCCGGTTGGGACGACTTCGTACCCGAGGAAGTGCTGTCCGAGTCGTGCGAGCCGTTGAGTTTTCCCAGCGGGGATTCCTCGTTCAGGTTCAGCAGATAATGGAATTCGCTCATCGGCAACGCCAGGAACAGTTCAGGATCACCGCTTGGCTGCGCGAGCGGTTCGCCGCGCATGTCCGTCCACGTCCACGCAATGACGCGCTGCGCGAGAGATGACGCCAGCACGTACATCTGTTCGTTGGCGATGCGCGCGACCTCCAGTGCGGCCTCGGCGTCACCCTCGGCTGCCTCAACGTCCGACTGCAATTGACTGACAATGTGCATTGCCCGCGCATCAGCCGCCGTCTGCACTGGGATCAGTTCCACCCACTCGCCCTCGTGCGGGCGGTAGGTTTTGCCGCGTAACTCCATCGTGTAGTCATCGCTGGGAATGCGGATCGGTTGTGGTTTCGCCACTGGTGCGCTCTCCCTCTCACGAACGTTGGGGGTGAGATGCCTCACCCCCTTCCCTCTGGGTTAGGCGACGGTGCGGGCCAGTGCGCTATTGCCCTGGAGGCCGGCGCTGTACTGCGCTGCCGCCCCGGTCGCAAACGAGATCGACAGCGTTGCCAGGCAGACGGTGCTGTCATAGTTCGGGTGGTCGGATGCGGCGCTCGTTCCGGTCGGGTCGAACCCGAGGGACACGCCCGCAGATCCCAGCATGGCGAACAACGTCGCGTCACCCTGGGACGCCGCGAAATCGGCCGACCCACCCAGCGAGTAGGTGTAGTCGTAATTCGCCGGCACCACGCGCGGGCCGGCATCGGCAAACGCCGTCACCACCGGCAGTTCCTGCGTGATGTTCTGCGCCGCGCTGTTCAGTTCATCTTCGATCGCCACGCTGTTGAGGGTGACGTTCAGGTCACGGGCTGCTCTGCGAGCCATTGGGCTACCTCCTATGTTCCTGCTGCAACACCAACGGTCACGAGTACGACCGCATCGGTTCCGGTGAATGACGAGACAACGACGCGCTTGTACGCCTCCGTCGCCGCTGTAATGACCACGCGCACGATTCCCGGTGCGCTCAACGCACCACTGGTTGCGCCGGTAATGTCTGCGTAGGCATCGCTGCCGCCGTCGTCGCTGGACTCCTGGACTTTCAGTGCGACGCCGGAGAATGTGCCGCTGATGACGCGGAACGTGATAACGAGCTTCTTCCCTGCGAGTGTCGCCCCGAGGTTGCGCCCTGTGCCGTTGCCTGTCCCGGTGACGGTGGCGCTGCGTAGCACCGTGCCGCGCACGACCTCCGCATTCCCCTGAAACGGCGCGGTGAACCCGGCCGCGCCACCGACCGCGAACGACTGCGCCTCAGACGCCAGCCGTGCGACGTACTCATAGGCGACGCTGTTCTCGGTTGGGAGGCCTGCGGAGGTGACCGGGCAACCACACAGATAGTGGTCCGCCCCATCGTTGAGGTCAGCGTTCAGGATCTCGTCAATGAGATCGTCTTCGTACTCACCGAACCCGCCGAACGATCCGGTGTAGTCATAGTTCTCAGGGATGACACGCGGGCCGGCGTCGGAGAAACACTCAACATGCGGCAGCGCCTGCGTGATCGTGGCGCTGAACGCGTTGAGATAGCCGCTGAACGCGTATTCGTCCCAGTAGACGCGAATGTCTCGCGCTGCTTGCCTAGCCACTCGTTGCCCCCTTCTTGCCCTTCACTGGGGGCAACTGATCCGCTCGTGGCTCACGCAACGCGCCCTGTCGCAACAGTGCCGGCACGTCTAGTGCGTCGTCTGCGTCGAACGTCACCAGTGTTGGGCCGGGTTCCGCGCCGTGGGCCGCGTCGGGATCGTCCAGGAACTCGCGCCAGTCGCCCCTGCGGCCCTTGCGCGGACGCGCTGACTCCCGATCCTCACGCGGGGGAGCGTCTTTCGTGTACCGCAGGACGTGCGTTATCTGCACCCACGGGCCACGGTGTTCAGGTGCAACAGGCATCAGATCAACACCCTCCAGCGGGCCTTCATGCCCGTATAACTGACCCCGGCGTGGTCATAGGTTCCGTAGCCGAATACCTGAAGCGGGATCACGTCGGAGCACGAGCCGTCCAACGTCTCGTCCCCCAGGATCGCGGCTCGGATGCTGTGCTCACCGTCCGATGCGAAATAGGAGAGCAGCGCCACCTGGGAGCGGGCATCACCGCCGGTGCGCGTGGTCAACACCACGATGTCAAACTCCGCATCCATCCCACCGTCGAACGTCGCGTCGAGAATGAATGTCGGGCTGGCCGGGATCACGATGGCCGCAGGCACGTTGAGTTGATCCGGCCACTCGCTGTAGGCGTGCAGCCCGCTGATCGTCGCTAGCCGCGCCTCAAACCCCGCAGCCACAGCCGCCCAATCAGCCATTCGCCCACGTCGATTCGATCTTCTTGATCGATTCCTGTACTAGTTCGTTGACCTTCTCCTGTGTCTCGTCGCGTGTATCGCTGAACCAGCCGCGCGTTGGGCTGCCGGAACGTGGCCCGCCTCGGTAGTGCGGGTCGCGTGTGACCGGCTTATCCAGCGCCAGCCCGTACACACCCACCGTTCCACCGCCGGCAAGCCCACCTATGACCCCGTATTCGGCTGTCATCTCCCCGATGCGGTGCGTGATCGCGCCACGCAACCGGCCTTTATCGACTGGGGATGCCTCTTTCGCCTTGCCCTCGCCGAAGATCGCGCCCTTGCTAACGATGGTCTGCACCTCAGCGCGGTAGAGATCCGGCGTCGTCACTTTCAGCAGGTGATCCATGCCCTCTAGTTGGATCGTTGCATCGCTCATACGGCCGCCAGCGCAAACCGCGCGTACGGGCGCATCAGCCGTTTCACGTCCGGGTCATCGGCAGCGATCCGCTCTAACCCGAACTCCGGCGAACCGATCACGCCAAACGGCGCATCTTTCCGACGGAACAGTCGCGCCGCCAGGATCACTGCCGATTCCGCAACAGGGCTGGGATAGCGGTAGCGGTACAGCGTGATGCCGGTTTCATGGGTCGCGGCCGTCGTGCCGTTCGCTCCACGCTCCACCGTCAGTTTGTTTGCGGCAATGCCGGTCACATACATCTGCTCTGCGTCTGCGAGGATCGTCTGCCCTGCCGCGAACACCGCCCCACTGGTGACGTCGTACTCTGTCTCCGAGGCATCCATTGCCTCAGCAGCGGTGTTCGCTGCAACGACATCCAGCCCATAGCCCCACGTGCCGACGATCTCCACTCCCCGCCGGTCGGAGGGGAACGTGTAGCTGCCGGCCGGGTTGACCCAGACCTGCGTGTACGGCTCTCGATCGTCGGGCGCGTCATACGGTTCGAGGTCATAGTCGGTCGTGGCCCAGGTATCCCCATAGACGCGCGTCCCGCTGCTGTTGCTCGTGAGCGTTTTCAGCGATGTCACCGCCAGCAGGTCGTTGATCGGCAACAGCAGCGGCGTCTCCGCCGTGTAGTAGCGCGTGGCCTGGTAGGGCTGAAACCGTCGGTTGTAGCCGTTATCCAGCGCCACACTCGCCGCCTCGATGCAGCCACGCAGTACCGCATCGTCCGTCGTGTCAGAGACGGACAACCGCGCTTTGAGCGTGGTGAGGTCAACGTAGGCGTGCGGCATCTAGCCCTCAGTCCGTGGTTTCGTGGTACGCCGGTTCGCCGTTTTCACCATACGGTCATGCGGCGGGGCATCCAGCGCCCGTGCCTCAGGCTCGATCGCCTCGAACGCGGCCGGCGCATCGTGCAGCAGCCACGCTGCCAGCGCCGTATCGTCAACGGTGTCACCCACCTCGAACGAGATGATGCGGTCACCGTTGCTGTCCGAGACGACCGCACGATATGGGGACACGCAGCGCAGCATTACGGGGCCAGCCCGATCAGTTCGATCAGAAACTTCCCGGCCGTGTAGGTCGCGCTGGTCGCGTCACCGGCCACGAGGTACAGGTACTGGTCGGCAGCCGGAACCGCACTCAACCCCTGCACCGTCAGCGCGCCGGTTGCGATCCAGTCGCCGGACGATTCCAGCAGCGCCGTCTCGGTCAGTCCGGTAACCGCGGCATCCTCGGTACCGGTCGCCTCGGTCGCGGAATAGAGGTCGATGTTCGGCTCGCCGCCGGCCGGCGTCTCCAGACAGGTCATCGACCCGGCGATGATCGTGCCGTTCACCTGTGTCGTGATCTGCCCCAGGTGGCTGTTGGCAGCGGAGTTGACACCGATGATGTCAGCCGCCGTGCCGCCCGAGTTGAGGCCAGTTAGGTCAACGAAGATGTTGGTATAGATCAGCCGGCCGATTTGCAGGATGCTCGTGTAGTAGAGCGTGCCGGTACCGGCCAACCCGCTTCCGGCTCCGCTCGGCAGTTCGCGCCCACTGAGTAGCGGCGTCCGGTCTGGAGCGCCGTATTGGTTTGCCATCGTGCGCCTCCTAGACCGTGGACAGCACCGGGGCGGTCGCCCCGTCTGCATCGTTCGAGAGCTCGATCGGCACCCAGGCGATGCCGTTCCACTGGAGCAACGCAACGTCGCCGGCGTCCGCGAACGTGATCGTGTTGCCACCCACCATGTTGGCCACGGTGAGCACGAGGTCGCCCCCGTCAACGATCAGTTGGATTTTCTTGAGCTGGCCCTTGATCGCGCCGTTGGCCAGTGTGGACGCATGGCCGCTGCCGGTCGTGGTGTTGACCGTCGTGTAGTAGCTGGTGACGTTGACCGCGCCGGCGGTGGTCATCGCCTGCTGGGCAGCCGGCGGAGTTGGTCCGCCGAACTGCCCTTTCCCCGTGTGCAGAATCTCGGTCATTGATCGCCTCCTAGACGGTGATGTTGAAAATCACGTCAGCGGCCTCGATGCCGGATGCCGCGCCGGTCGGGCTGAACCGCGAGAACCCCAGCCGCAGCGAGGCGACGATGCGCGTCTGGTCGGTGGCCGGGATGCGCTCAGTCTCGATCTTGACCCGCCGTCGCCAGCCGGCCACGAACCCGCGCCGGTTGAACGTCGCTACCTGGCCCTTCGTGTTGTTGCCGCCGGTCGTGCTGACCTTGCCGTCGGCCTCGGTCTTGGACATTGCCATGCTGGAGATGACCGGATACCCGAGGACGGCGGCGACCTGTCCGCTCAGCAATTCCTGCCCACCGTTGTAGATGCGTGCATTCAGTACCGGGTCCAGCGCCGCGATCGCGTCCGCCGTCGCAGGATCGGCCACATAGATCAGGTCCTGCGGGTCGGTCGGGTGGCCCCAGTCGTGAAAGTAGGCCGTGCTAATCATCCGGCCACGAGCCTCAGCCAGTGCGGCCAGCGTCAGCGCGCCGGCCATGTCCTTCTGGTTCGCGGTGTTGTCCACCAGCCCAACGTGCCGGATGCCGTCGAACGCGAGGTAGTGTTTCGTGTCGGCAGGGTCGGCATCGTCCAGGTTGATGTTGCCGGTCCCGCTGTTGGTGGTGTCCCCATTGAGCACCAGCGAGTCGGTGTAGTGCGCCAGCGTCAGCGCCAGTTGGCGGCGAAGGAATGGTACGAACGGGATGATGGAGTCCTCCTCCATCTCCCCCGACCACATCTGGTGCGCAACGAACTTGGATGCCGTCACCGACACGCGGTTGCTGCCCGTTTTGACCGTGGTGTAGTTGCTGCTGTTGTTCGCGCTGGACTCGCTCACCAGCAACAGTTCGGGGAAATCCACCTCGACCGGCAGGTATGCCGTCGGGTGCATCATCTCGAACGTGTTGATGAGACCGAACACCCGCGATTGCGGCCGCGCCGCCTCCCACAGGTCGCCGACATACTGCGCACCGATGAGCTGCGAGCCGTAGCCCGATTCGGCGCTGTCCATCGCGCGCATCGCTGCGTCGTGCTGGGCAATGGCGCGCTTGTTGATGCGAGGGAACATCTCGTCGATCGCGTTGCGGTCGATCGCGCGCACCTCAGCATCGCTCAGGTAGTACGCATCCGAGATCGCGGCGAACGCGCGCGTCAGTTCCTCTGACGGGCCGGCACCCAGCCCAGCCCGTTGCCGAGAGTGCATCACGTCGTACAGGAACTCAACATCGGCGACGCCCAGGTTATGCCGCGAAAACTTCGTGCCGAACAACCGTGCATCGTTGTCTGCACCGAAGCGCAATTTGCGCATGAACCCGTCGCCGTCTGGCGCGCTGTTGAGGATGCCGACAACCTGCTGCGCAATGCTCGTGCGCTGCGCCTCGGTCAGTTCGGTTTCGTTGGTTTCGATGGAGTTGAGGCGCGCCTTGATGTCCTCAAGGTCGCCGGCCAATCGGGTTTCGAGTCGGTCCAGGATGACGTTCGCATCATCGGGCATGTGAGAGCTCCTTCAGTGTTGGGTAACGGTCCAGGTCAATCGCCGCCCCGTCTGCCGTCACGTCGCGCACGGGATCGGGTGCGGAGACAGCGAACTGCTGCTCCAGCGCCTCTAACCGCTGCACAATCGCCGCGAGTCGGGTATCGGTATCAGTGGGGTAGCCGTGCATCAGCAGTGCGTTGGGGTCGCTGGGGACGGCTACGTTAGAGATTTCTAGCAGTTCCACATCGTGAAACATGCCGACCTGATTTTGCTGCGACGGCCATTCCGTGCGCCCCGGCCGGAACCCAACCGAGACGGCGTGCATGAATCCCTCATCGAGCTTGCGCATCACATCCACCGCGCGCGGGTCACCGGCGTCGTATTCGATGGTCGCCAGCAGTCCCTCAGCGTCAGGGGTGATCTCAACGGTGCGGCCAATTGGCATAGACCAGTAATCGTGAGAGAGGAGCACGACAGGGTTTTTGAGGTAGTTGTCAATCCGCCACTCGCCGGATGGGATCACCATGCCGTCGCGCGCCGCGCCGGTGGTTGACGCTCGGAACCGATAGCGTTTCGCGTTGCCATCGTCGGCACGCCCTACGTAGAGTGCCCGTGCAAATTGCTGTGTCACCGCTCGCGCTCCAAAACAAAAAGCCCGGCTGGCGGGTTATCCGCCAAACCGGGCTGTGGCCCTGTCTATTCAGTTGCGGCTAGGATACGCCCTTGTGGCGCGTGGCGTCAATCAGTGCGCTTTCTGTACCGTTCGGCGCGTATCTGCTCGGCCATGTCAGGATGCTCGCTCATTGCCAATGCGCGTTCTAGTGCGCGACGTGGTTTGTAGGGATGCGAATGCCGAATCTCAGTGAGCGCGGCCGGGCCAATGCCCCGCAACGACAGTAGTTGCCGATCGTTCAGCGCAGGCAGATCGATAGCTGAGTGACCGGCGGCAATAACGATTTGCTCAACGCGCTCGCTCAATCTTTCAGCACCCACGTCAACGTGCACCGACAATTCGCAATCTCCTCAATCGGGGCCGAGCCATCGCCCGGATACTGCATCGCGCTACCGCCCACGTCGAACGGCTCGTCTAGCCCGCGCTCCTGGTTGTGCGCTTCAGTGTGACTCTCGCGGGTGCGGTTGTCCAATGCGGCTAACCACACCTTGCCGGACACAACCCCCGATTGCCGCGCCGCCTCCAACCCGCCGGCGTTCACCGCCTCGGTCGTCTCAGTCCGCGCAATCGTCTCCGCCCGCCCGTCCGAGATCTCCCCAAACAGCGCCTTCACCTCATCGGCCAACTCGTCAATCGACAGGCCGTTGTCGATGCCGTCCTGCAACAGGCTGCGCAACTGGTCGATCGTCGTCTGGTTGACCTCCTGCGCGAACGTGAACGCGGCATCCTCCAGCCACTGCCGGATCAGTGGGTTGTCCAGGTCGAACGCGCCGGTGATGCCCAGGTCGTCAAACACCTGCCCGCCGGCATCCTCGACAATCTCAGACAGGATCGGCAGGATGGATTGCTGGAACGTCTCCGTCCACTGCGCCACGTCGAACGGCTCGGCAACGCTATCGTCGTCATCGCGGGTGTGCGTCGCGTCGTGCGCTGACCGACGCTTCCGCAACCGCGCCAGTACGCTCTCCTGTTGCCGCGTGAACAGCCGGCGCACCTCGCGCAGCATCGCCCGCTCGCCGCGATCCATCACCCGGCCGGCACGCCGCAACAGCAACTGATGCTGATCGCTGCCATACTCAATTGCCCGTGTCTGCGGTGCTGGCAGTGCGCGTAGCTCACGCACCAGTGCGAGGGCAGACCGTGCGGTGTCTGCGTCCTCCTCCTGCTGCGCCTTCGCCTCCTCATCGATCAGATCAGTCCCTGCGGTCGCGTCCGTCGCCTGCGTTTTCGGCGCATCGCCCCACGCATACCGCCCCTCGTCAGGCAGCAGGTGTGGCGCATACTCCCGCAACAACGCATTCAGCGGCACCCCCATGCCGTACCACGCCTGGGCCTGCGTGGTCAGTTCGGTCGCGTCCTCCTGCAACGCCAGCACGCCGGAGTAGTCCAGCGCGATCCGGTCGGCCTCGCCGGGGAACATCGGCAACAGGAACTCGGTCAGGCGGCTGCTGATATCGTCCGCCTCGGGGATGAGCGTGTGTTGCCAGAGTTGTTTCTCGGACTGCTTGACGTTGTTGTAGGTCGAGTGTTCCCGATCCTGTAGCAGTTCCGCCGGCACCCCGAATACTCGCGCCACATCGCCCAGCGTCCACTTCAACTGCTCGATGAACTGCGCATCGGCTGGGGAGAGAGACAATTTCTCAACCCTGATCGGGTTGGTAACCACCGCGAGTTTATGCGCATTCTCAATGCCCTTGTAGAGCTGGTTGAACAGGCTAGTTACCTCGGACTGCTGCGCCTTCGACATCGGCGCGTTCGCGTCTGCCGGCCCGACAATCCCGCTAATGCGTGTCCCGTTGCGGTGGATGTTGCGATTGCTCCGCATGGCGTCGTGCGCCGCGTCGATCGACAGTCGTGCCGCTGCAATCGGAGACAGGCCGGCAAACTCGTCGATCGGGTTATCGAGCGGGAACCACACCACCTCGCCCGCGTCGAACGGTACCTGTGTCCCCATCGGCGCATCGTAGAGATACCCGGCAATGTAGCGTTGCGGGTCCGGCACAACCCGCATCCGATCCGGCTTGACCCACCACAACTCAGACGGCGCGCCCATGCCACGCGGACCACGGTTCACCCACCAGTACGCGGCCCCCTGCAAACAGCGCGACCATTCCGTCATGCGGATCAGCCGCGCCGAATCCCAGAACGGGTTGACCCGATCCATCAGTTCGTACAACGAACCCGGCCGGCCCTGCGTGACCTCCACCTCGTCACCGTTGCGTTTGCGTTTGTAGAGCTTGATCGGCAGTTGCCCGAGGTTCACCGCCCGTAGCCGCACCGCTGCGTAAACGAACGCACTGGTAGCCGCGTAATGGGCGTACTCCTCCGGCGTGAACTCCGACGCATCTACTCCCCATGCCGCCATGCTGGCGTCAACCAACCCCGTACCGATTGCGCCGAAATCGCGTGCTCGGTGCTCTGGCGGGATTGCCGGCATTGTCGCCAGTGCCGAGTTGGGGATACGGGACGGCGCTCTATCCTGCAAGGGACACACTCCAGTTCGCCGAGGCTGCGCCGTGCCAGGCCAGCGCGAGAGACATAACGCAGTCATCATGTAACCCTGGGGGTGCGGAATAGCGCAGCAACCCCGAGGGCAACCGCTCCGACTCATACGCCAGCAATTCAGCGATCAGTACCGGATTGTCGAGGATCGCCAGATCGCCACGCTCCAACGCCAGAGACAGTGCCTCAATTGCCGATGCCTTCGAGGCGTTGGTCGTGGTGAATGCGAGGATCGGCAGCTCGTCGCGCACCTGCTCGATCAACGGCTCACCCATGCTGTTCCGCTCAACAATCCAGGTGTCCACGCCGAACAGGTCGTGCGCCTGCCGGAGTCGGGAGAGCTGGAAACGGTAGTCAATGCGGTTGAACCGCTCCAGGTAGACCAGTTCGCTCGTTGTCGTGTCGATCACAGACAGGACGGTGAAATCCTCGTGTTTGCCCCAGTCCACCCCGCCAACGTAGGCATGCCCCTCGATGCGTCCAGTTTGCGGCGTGGCGGTAGCAGCCTCACGTACTCGCCGAAACACCCCAGCGCCGTCCTCGATGAACTCTGCGAGGTATTCCTGTCGGAACGCACGTTCGGGCATGTCCAGCCGTGCCGCCTCCACCTCTGCCGGGTTGATATACGGGTTGGTCACCGTCGGCATTTGCCAGGACATCCACTCGGGCGCGCCGGCATCCTGACCGCGCATCCAGAGTGTCCAGAAATAATCGCGGCCCTTCGGTGTCCCGAGGAACCATGCGTCCCCCTGGTAGTCGGTCAGTGTCGGGCGGATGGCCTCGTTCCACGCCGTCTCCAGATCACGGACGGACGCGCCCTCGTCAACGATGACCCGCCCATATTTGCGACCACGGCCGGCCCCCGTCCCCTCCAGCGACCACATCTCAAACGTGGCACCGCCCATGAACTCGATACGGTGATCCTGTTGGGAGATATGCGTCGTGATCGGCGCAACCATTTTGACCACATCGCGCCACGCCTCGGCCTGCAGTTTGTTCGTCGCCGCGAACCACGCGCTCGGCACCCGCTGCCGGATGGCCTCAGTAACCAGGACGGTGCCCATCGTTGTTTTCCCCCAGCGGCGGGCACAGGCCAGCACGTTGTAGCGTCGTGCCTCAGCACGTACCTGCCGCTGCGCTGGGTGCAACTTCGGTCGCACAACGTCAATCGTCGGCATCGATAAACCTGATCGTGATATCGCCGGACTGCTCGACCCGCTGCTTGATGACGCCGGCCATGTCGGCAATGAGACGCGCCGCCGCAACGTCGCCGGATTGCGCACGCTCCACCATCGCAGAGACGACGCCTGGGAGATGCCGAAGCACCGTCCCGTGCCATGCCGATTCCCACGCCTGACGGAAACCGTCATCCTTCAGCCAGCGATAGAACGTATCTCGACTGACGCCGGCATCGGCACAAACAACCGTGATCGACCGCCGGATGCCCGATTCCGCTGCGGCATCCAGGAGCGCAGATTGTTTGGCTGTCGGTTTCCAATTCGTCAGGGTACTGTCCGATCATAATGCAAGCGCCCGGCCGGCAGAACCCTGCCAAACCGGGCGCACATGCCCTGCGTATTGACCGTAGGATACGTTGTGTGATAGTCGCTGGTCAATCATGCCGCACGCGGCAGGCGCACCCGTCTCCGGCAGATCGGACAATCAATCTCCACTCGTCCGCGCTCATCGAGCACGATGTAGGGTGAGAACACGGTAATACGTCTCCCTGACTCCGACCGCTCGCCTAACACCTGCTGACAGTCTGCATTCCGGCAGCGGATGTATCGCTCCTCGTCAGGCACACGCTCACCCCACGCAGGGGGATCGCGTCGCGGGGTCGGTCGCTGGGAATCAACCATCAGCCCTCCTGATCGGTGGCGGCGGATTCGGGTTGGCGGGAATCGTCGGCTGCGACCCACGACTATTCGGGGGGATCAATGGCCCGAGCCAGCGCAGGAAGCGGCGGATCATCGGAGTAGCAATCCGATCACGATGCCGATTTCTGCGGCGATGATGAGCAGCATCCCGAGCATCGTGTACAAGAGTGATGTTTGTTCGTCCTTCTTCACCGTCCCCGCTCCGTCCACTGCCACACGACCCACGTCAGCACCCCAGCCGCCGCCCCCATGCCGAGGATCGCGGCGGTGAGCAGCGGCCAGAGTTGGTGATGGCGGGTCATG
>ERZ761597.149-NODE-149-length-14685-cov-8.933219_pt1 | contig 14685 bp, 18 predicted proteins | sample MGYA00433093_ERZ761597 | MGnify/ENA primary metagenome ERZ761597 (study PRJEB28899, sample SAMN03785557) | bioreactor sludge metagenome | biome: EBPR Sludge; feature: EBPR Bioreactor; material: 0.22µm filtered reactor supernatant | place: Saint Lucia: Queensland... | reverse complement strand
CTTCTGTTCTGTCTCAATTAAATATTCAAACTCGCATTCTTCGATAATAAAAAAGGCAAAACATAATTCCCCGTGTTTGTTCCAGGAATTTTGCAAATGATGATTTTTATGCTCTCCTCTACGTAAAAACTTTTTATGTTCTTTCCATCTACGATAAATATTTGCGGCAGAACCAATATATCGTACATTAGTTCGCAGATTAACTATCGCATAAACACCTTGTTTTATAATCATGTGTTATACTTTCTAAATCTACTTGAATGTAACCTTTATTACACATGCACGTAGTTTTCACTGCGTCTGCCACTTTATTAATGCCGCGCTCAAGGGCTTTACGCGCATCTTCCTGATAAATTAACTGTTTGGTTGCCATATAAACTCCTATTTACTTCTTCAAAATCGCCAAGATTTGCTCTTCGTTAATCAATATATACGTCTTGCCGTCAACTTCTACGTCGGCACCTGCATGAATACTGAAAGCAACACGGTCACCAACAGCTACGCTTGGCGGAACTCGGTTGCCGCTTTCGAGGAGAAAGCCTGGTCCGACAGCTTGCACAATTCCAGTTTGTGTGGACGTTTTGCGAGCTTCGGAGGGTAGTTGAATACCAGATGCCAATGTTCTATTTTCGACATCTGCCAAAATAGCAATTTTATCACTTAGTGGTTGAATAACGTTCGACATATCAACGTTATTATACCAAGGTTTTTCACCCGCAGGGCTATTTTTTTACTAAAATCGGTATTTCGTCGTCAACAATCTTTGTGCCTTCATCCGGCGTAAAGTCAGATTGTGTTCCGTCATGCCATAATACATGAATTACGTGGCATGAATCGTAATCATCAATGTGTGTAATTCTGCCTATTTTTCCGAAATAGGCAGAATCAACAACTGTAGCTCCCACGAAAAATTCCATTTATCCCTCAATATCAGAGTCCCGCTCACCAATGGCAATAGCATGCCTTGGCTTGACCTGTGTCGGGTCTGGATTTGTAGTCCACCCGAAGTATTGGATTTTCCACATTTGTCCAATAACTTCCTCTGGATGTTCATATAGGCGTCTTCGATATTCCACAGTACCCCTCGGTGTGGCGCGGAATGTCACACCGTGCTTGGTAATACACTGCAAAATTCCCAAACCTTCAAACTTACCTTCTCCGGTGACGACACCAACAACTTCAAACTCATCGTCGTCAAAAGACTTGTATTTGAGCAACTGGTTGGCTCTCTTGTTGATTTCATATCCACCGATGTCTGCACGAACAATAACACCCTCCCAGCCCTCAGCGACCTTGGCTTCGTGATATTGTTCCAGTTCTTGCTCACTATGAAGTTGAACGGTTTCAGATAAAACGATGTTCGACGCGCCAGATTTTTGCACGACATCCTTGAGAAAAGCCAACCTTTCAGAAAACTTGATATCAGGAATCATAATGTCATATACTCGATGCAGCAAATTCGGTGACAGATGCGGATAGTATTTCTTTACTGCTTGCATTGTGTCTTGAAAGGCGTATGGTGGCGGAAGGATAAGCTCTCCGTCCATGTTATAGCCCTGTGTGTCAATAAGCAGGTGCTCAATGCACTCAGGAATCATCAGCTTGCCCTTTCGTGACCACATTCTTTCGCCGTCTTGGAGCATTCTGACGCCATCAAACTTGGGTTGTGCCCATACCGGGAATTGAATCTTGTGCTTCTTTTCCTTCCACTTGTGAGCCAGCATCGGGAGTGGTAAACTAAGAGCGGAATCAGCGGCGACAGTTTCGCCTTCAAGACGATACTTTTTGTCTCGCTGTTTGTTAATCATTGAATTTAGCTCAGAATATGCCTGTTGCTCCAAGCTCGTTTCATTAACCTTTCCGACATTCTTCTGCGTCATTTTGGTCGGTGCGCTGGTTTGTCGCTTAGATTCTGAGCCATCAGAGGTTTCTTGCCAGAAAGTGGTGAGAGTGTACCAATCAACACCATCAGTGGCTACGTGACCTTGCCAAAACTTCTTATTGCCCTTTGCGGCGCTCACATTTTCGTTCTTGGGTGCCCAAAAAACTTCTGTGGAAAAGACGATGGACATTTCGCCTCGCTTCGTTGGAGAGGCATCGCCTAAAAGAGTGCTGAGTGTCAGTTGTTTCATATTTGTTCTCGTGTGTATTTGTTTAATTCTTCAGACATGTTTTGTCTTGCTTGTTCTTCGTAGAGTCCGTAAAAAAGCGGTGATTGAAATATTCGTGGCTTTGTCAGCATAAACTCTAAAAATTCGCCGCGCTTTTCATTCCATACGTTTTGTGGGACGACTCCGTATTCGGTTCTTATATTAGTAACATACTCTTTGTATTCTTGAGGATTTCCACCCAGAATACAAAGGTCTGCATCTAAGAGTTCTTGTTGAAAGGTGTTGTTTGTGGGTTGTGTGTGTTTGCTTAACAGAATCGTCTCACATACAAAATCTCTGGTTTCCCCACCTTTGTGTCTGTTAAACACAGATTCAGATTTAACAAATCCCATAGAACTCAGCCGAGCCTCACACTCAGTTGCGCTATCCTCTTCGTTGGTAGAGGATGGGATTTTGTAAATACAATCGTGGAAGAAGAAGAATAGTGTTCTTATCAGAGAAGAGCCATAGTCGGTTCTTTCAAAGGGGGTGTTAAACAGGTGAAACAAATGGTTAAGGTTGTGGTAATACCTGTGAGTTTCCTGATATTGAGACATTAACCAATCAAAGCTTTGATTAGCATGATAATCTGTGAGCGCATAATGTACGCGATACTCTTCACAGTCAGGGTGAAAGATGTCTTTCGCCCATGACTGTCTAAGTTCTTTTTCAGAAGAAGAGTATTGTCTCATTAGTTCACCGTCAGGCTTTCGCCCTGCAACCAACCATGCTGTTGTAGCTTGGCGCACACCTGTAGATATCGCAATCCAAACGGGGTGATTTGACGACCCTTGGTTGTTCGCTTTACCATTATACCAGATTCGTATTGTGTGTTGTTGTCTGGATGCGGAAGCTCCACTTCTTGCATCAAGAATGGCTCGATAGCAAACTCAATGGTTTCAACCTGTTCGTCCAACAACACAGCAAGTCCCTTGGCACCCATTTGTCCCTCAGTAGCAAGAGCCATCAAGTAACGACGTTGAGCACGATTCAGACCAATAATCGGGTCTAACTCTTCGAACAACAACGTCTTGTTTACCACCGCAATAGACACATCCGAGTTATATGCCTGAGCCACTTCATATGCGGCTTTTAGCAAGTTCCGCGCAACACGCGGAGTACCCTGAGACACACAGGCAATGCGCTTTGCTGTATTCTCGTCCAGCAAAATCTGGAACTGATTCTTAGCAGCCGAAACAATAATTTTGGTCATTTCTGCAAGATTGTAAGGGCGCAGACGAACAGCATTTGGAAATCGCTTCCGCAGCGGTTCGTTCAAACGTCCCTCGTGAGTCGTTGCACCAATCATCGTAAAGGGCGGAACCTTGATAATGTATTGAGCCTTAGTGAACTTGTTGATACCGTGAATTTCACCGTCTTCAAGAGCAGTGTATAAAACTTCCTGCACCTTGGGAGAAAGCGCATGAATTTCGTCCACAAACACAATGCTGTTTGGCTTCAGTTTTGCGAGTGTTTGAATCAGAATATCCTTGCTTGGAATCGTTGGGGCAAACAACTCTACACAGTCCACGCCCATTTCGAGAGCAACTGCATGTGCAAAGGTGGTCTTACCAGCACCCGAAGAACCCAGAAAAAGAGTATGACCAATCGGAGCGCCAGAATTTTTTGCTGCACTTACCTTGATGCGCAAATATTCTCGAACTTCATCTTGTCCAACAATCTCATTGAGCGACTTGGGACGATATAGATTCTGTGTTACCATACTTCTATATGGAATCCGTCCGGTGTATGAGGAAAATTGTTCTAGACTTCAATCGTTACAGCGCCCTTGGGCAAGTCGGATACATAGCACCATTGAAAATGTCTGGATGGAGTTTTCCCATATTGGACATTTTTGATAGCCATTTTTGTGTTCAACACCATAACTTTTAAACCACCAGGCTTGCCATTCTTATCAATGACGATTGCTGGTGTAATGTTGTTGAGATTGTGAACCAACACAGTTGCTCCCTTCATGACACTGTGTTGATAAAATGGATTGTTGTTAGAATTTGGCATAATATTGGGCTTCATCACCATTTTAAGTTTGTCAGAAAGTCGCTTTGTACCGCCCTCTTTGGTCTTAACCCAAGAAGACAAGCCAGGGTATGCCGACATATCATCATAGGTGGGCATGATATTGGGCGTACCGTTGTCAACGGCGAGTTGACGAATCACGGCGCTTAAAAACTCTTTGTCAGACCAGGGGGATTTTCGGCTCATAAACTCACCTTTTCCGCAACGTACATCATTGTAGACTTTGGAGTATACTCTTGACCATCCATATCGGTGAGAGTAAAGTCACCAGTCCACTTGTTTCGCAAGAATTCGAGCGTATAAGACCACCCTTCTACTGTTTGCATCGTCATTTCTGCATCACCTTCGAAGTAGTCTTGAAGATACTCAGCAATCGAGTCAGGGTCAGCCCATCCGAACTGTTCTGTTACTTCAATGTTCCAGTTCTTCTCGTAGAAATATTTGGTAAGAAATTCAAACAAATGCGTAGATGGCATCTTGATTTTATTAGTTACCGACGAGTAGCTAAATTCAATCTTAAACGGCGTAAAATCATCCACAAATCGGAAGAATGTATCACGCTGTTCCGGGGTGTCAATTTCCACATAAATCATTTCGGGCTTGGGGCGCACACCGTCGCGGATGATAAGCCGTCCACCCTCTTCTAGATATTCTTCGCAGAAGTGGGCGACAAAATCCATTGTGTCCCTAAAAGCATCTTCAATAGGGTTGTCTTCTACGGAACGCGCAAGATATCCAGAGAAAATCTCGTGCAGAACTGAGCAAAAGATGATGGTAGAGAATTTTCGCGGTGCCCCGTCAATGGTGTGCAGCTTTTTAGCATCACAGCAGTATAACTGCACCGGTCCATCATACTTTCTTTGCGCAGCAAGACCAAGCAACTGCGCAGACATGTCCACGCCATATACATTGCTAGTGGGGAAAGCTTCCGAAATCAACTCAAGAACAGTGCCGTTTCCGCACCCGATTTCCAAAATGTTTCCTGGCTTAATATAGGGCAAAATCTTTGCTTTGTCAGAAACCGAGGCATTCATACCAGCCGCATATGTCTGGATGCCCTCTTGAGTGTGTAAATCGGTTCGAATGCTCATGTTTATATACCGTGGCGTGTTAAGTTTTGAGGAAAATGATTAGCTTGCCCAGTGATTATACCACAATGTTTTCCAAGGCGTCTGTTCTCTTCAAACCATTTGGTACGATGCGCTGATGTCGCCAGTGATTACTGGTGGTGACATGGTTGGGTCTAACAAATTTCATAACTGCATATTTGAAATCTGAATAAGAAAACTGTTGAGTTGGGCGCACAACAAAACCCTCTTGAACTGCTAAATCTAACATTTGCGTAATTCTAAGAAGCTCTTCTCTATCAAAAAGTCCGCGAGCCAAGACTGGAACATGATTTAATCCCAGCAAGTTACACCATTCAACGGTATCATCCCACGACAAACACTCATTCTTTTCATTCCAAATGGAAAACACGTTGAAATAAGATTCTAAATCAACATATGTGATAGAGTGCTTAGCATACAGATTTTCACCACAAATACGCCATCCTTCTGGTATATCGTAGCAAATTCTAGCATGCAACGCTTTTACCCAACCACGGTCTTCTCCTGTTAGATATTCTAGCGACCGAGCATGGATATAATCACGATACATCGTTGTGTTTTCGCCGTCCATTTTTTCGGTGACTACAACTTCCTTGTCACGAATAAAGTCGTAATTTTTGAGAACCTTATCATCTTTAGGTGGATTGCTAAAATCTAAATGATAAGTCCGTGGATATTTAACATAATCCACAAAATCGGATAAAACACCACCTTCTTTTAGAATTTTTTGAACAGATTCATCATAAAACAACTCCCCGCGAAGCCTGGTACCGTTTGGTTGAATGTAGTTACCCCACTTGTCAATCACAACGTCATCGTAATATTGCTCTGGAAGAATCACCTTGGTGATTCCGGCAGCACGACGTACATCATCACATGACAAAACAGTCTGTTCAGCCATGATATGATGGGTTTCGCAAACGGATGCTCCATTGTCGAGAAAATATCCGCCAAACTCGTGTTCGGCTGTCCAAAGTCTTCGTTCAACAATGTGATGGGCGTCTAACTTAACCCCAGAAGCGCCACAGATAACACAGCGATGTCCGTCGCGTTCTAACACTCCTTCTCTAAATTCGGTTCTTGTTAAAAGCCGCTCCATGTGTTTATTATAGTCGAGTTTTTAACTATGAGGAAACTTTAATGTCGCCATTTTTCAAACAATATGGTTTCGCTTGTATCAGATTGCAGGGGAAATAACTAAGAACCAATAAATAAATAGAATGAAAAAATATTCACAACAAGAAGCTTCTGATATTTTTAAATCACACGATATTATTTTGCTAGGGCAATACGAAGGAAGTAAAAAACCGTCATTATGTATATGTAAATGTGGAAAACAAGATTATATTACTTTACACACGGTGCAAAAAGGACGAAGATGCTCGGGTTGCAATGCGTCTAATAATGCAAAAAAGGTTCGCCTTACACATGAGCAAGTTGAAAATGAAATTCAATTATTAAACATGAAGCTGGTGTCTACATATCAATCGTTCCACGAACCTCTAATTTTAATTTGTGAATGCGGCAATCAATTTAAAATGAGCCTGCCCAATATCAGAGTTGGAAAAAGATGTGGATGTAAGTATCAAAAGGGCGAATCCCATCATTCCTGGGTTCATGATAGGGAGGCTTTAAAACAAAGAAATAAATTTAAGAAGCTTTGTTATTCTTTGGTGAGGCGCTCGTTAAAAGGACAGGCTAAAACAAATAAAACAAGGATTTTGCTAAATTACAGCGCAGAGGAGCTTCAAACTTATATTACACAACACCCGAGGTACAGCGAGTGTCTAAAGACAGGTAAGCCCATAGTCATAGACCATATTTTTCCACTCAAAGCTTTCGCGGATTACAACCTTCTTAATGAAGAAAATTTATGGCTAATCAATCACTTGACAAACCTTCAACCATCTATTAAAAAATGGAATAGCGAAAAAAATGATTTTTATGAAAAAACAGATTTTGAATTATTTTTATGCAAACATAAAATTATTGACGCCATTTTTCAAACAACTCACTAACTGACTGATTATTGTGAAATCTCTTAATAGCTTCTCCAATCAATGGAGCTACTGGCAGAATCGTCAGTTTGGGTACCAATTTGTGTGACTCTATTGGTATTGTATCTAGGGTTATCATGCGCTCAATACAACTGTCCTGCAACCTCTGAGACGCATTCCCGCTAAGAACAGCGTGTGTAACGGCAACGCAAACACTTTTTGCACCACGTTTGACAAGCGCTTCTGCACCAGCGATTAGTGTGTTCATTGTATCTGCCATATCATCAATCATAATACATCGCTTGCCAGCAACATCACCAATAACTTCAAGAATATCTACAACATTGGCGTCTGGGCGTCGTTTAGCAACAATCGCAATAGGTGCTTTGAGAGACTCAGCTAAATTTCGCGCTCGGGCAACACCAGAAACGTCTGGGCTAACAACACAAACATCGTCTTGATTAGCATATCCCTGCTCTTCATAAAATCTAGTTATAATCGGTCCAGCGTAAAGATGGTCTACTGGAATATCAAAAAATCCTTGAATTTGCTCAGCGTGAATATCACAAACTGTTACATGAGCAGCGCCAGCAGTTTCAATCAACTTGGCAACAAGAGCAGATGAAATAGGCTCCCTTGGCTTTACCTTTTTGTCCTGACGCGCATAACCAAAATATGGGATAATGACATTGATTTCCTTGACAGATGCTCGTCGGAAGGCGTCTAACATAATAAGCAACTCCATCAAATTGTCATTTGTTGGGGCACATGTGGGTTGAATGATGTAAACATTGTTTCCACGCGCAGATTCATCGACCTTTACACGAACTTCGCCGTCTGCGAACCTTGTACAAGTCATATGCCCAAGTTCTACATTTAAGTAGTTGCAAACCCGCAATGCCAAGTCACGATGAGCGTTGCCACTGAAAATCTTAATGTCGCCGTTTGGAGTCTGTTTAGTCATGTCTTATTATACCCGAGCTTATCCGCTTTTGAGGATTCGGAGTTGTTACACTATATAACAACTCCGAATTTAAGGACTAATCCTTGTACGGGTCAAAGGTGTCGCTTCCAGCCATAGCCACACCGATTGGCGTAAGCGTATGTAGAATCTTGATGGTTCCTTCGTGATGTTCAAGAACATCATTGATGCGCTTGTACACCTGCGGGGATTCGTCAACACCCGCGCCACGAAGTTCTACACCCACCTTCTTCACCCAAGCGTCCATGTCTTCTTGCTTAACGCCAGGTTCGCGCACACGTCGCTTACCCCACTTACTTAGTCCAGTCGCCTCTGTACGAGACATGATACGACCAGCGCCATGCACAGTGGAATAATACGCTTCACGAGAAGCATCTGACTCCAAGCCTTCCAGAATCACAGAACGGTCACCCATTGAACCGCCAACAAATCCCTTTTGACCAGGAAATGCCGGGGTTGCGCCCTTGCGGACAACCCAATAGTCTCGACCGTTGTGAGTTTCCTTCCACGCAAAGTTGTGGTGATTGTGAATTTCTTCAACAATCGGTGCCCCAAGAATTTGCGCCACACGCGAACACACCCAGTCACGTCCTGCATAAGCGTATTCGCCAGCAAGATTCATGCACTCGATATAATCTGCGCCAAGGTTGGAATTGACATCGAACACCACGGGCTTTACATGCATACCGTCGCTTCCACCACCCAACTTAATGAAGTGGCTTGCCAAAGTATGTCCAAGTCCACGGCTTCCAAAGTGGACGCCAACCCAAACTCGGTTCTTTTCGTCAACGAAAATGTCCACATAGTGGTTTCCGCTTCCGACAGTTCCAAGCTGTTCACGCGCCTTGTCCTTGAAATCTGACGCCACACCGAAACGCCAAGCGTCACTGTCGAACAACTCGTGGTCTACAACCTCTTGGTTCTTGCGTCCAATTCCAAATTCGATGCTCTTCCAAACATCATCCATGATGGTCTTGATGTTCTTTCGAGCTTCGTCTCCGTCCATGTCCAGTCGGACAGCCTTGTTTCCACATGCGATGTCATATCCCACGCCGCTTGGAGAAATCATTCCATCGTAAACGACCACGCCGCCAATGGGCACAGAATAACCAAGGTGATGGTCACCCATAAGAGCCGCGCCGCATGCCTCTGGCATGCAGTTCTGAATCTGCGCTAAAGCCTGTTCATCGACAGGATGTCCGAAAACCGGGATTCCATTAATCTTTTGCATGGTTTATTATATCCCGGTTTTCAGTTTTGAGGAAAGTTGATTATGAATTTACTGGCTCTTCTAGTTTCCAACTAAGTACATCCAGCCATTGCTTCTTGTCACAATCCATCCCGAGCGCACCCTCTCTGTCCATTCGCAAAGACAGATAACTTTGGATTTCAAGTTTGGTTTCATATTGTAACTTATCCCAGACTTTGTGAAGCTCGTCAACTACCCAACCGACAACATAGGTCATACGCCCTGCCGCATACTTGACTGCAAAAAGTATGAACATTTCATTTGGCTTGACCTGCCCCTCACCTCTAATGTTTTCATTAAGTGGCAAATTTAGAATGAACCCCCAGTTATCAATCGCGCCATCTTGATACCAGTGGGGATTTCTCACCATATCCTCGACATCGCGCACAATGCACTGCCGTGTGCCTTGTGATAGATTGTTCCAAATTTCTGTGATATAATCAGCATAATGCTGTTGAAATGTCTCTTTCATTGAGACATGCCTAAAGGCTGTCCAGATAAAAACTTCTTGCATCTTATTTTTTCCTTTTAATCATTGAACCGATGTCTGTAATAAAATCTTTTATTTCTTCGCCAATCACATAGTTCCAAAGCATGGCAATAAAGAAAATGGCAAAAAATATCGTAAGTAGTGTGTCAAACATATTTGCTCCTATTCTATCTAGATTTGTCGCCCCAGTTCTCTTTGATGCGTAAGATTTCACGCTCATCAGCATCTGACAGGCTACCGGGGTAAAGCCTTCCTTCGCTATCCACAAGACCGTGGTCTTCTCGCTGTTGAATCGAAAGTTTCTCTAGTCGATGGTGGATAAACTTGACTGATAAACAGATGATGATACAGAGCCACATCCAAAAATCCACCTGTGTAAATATCCACAAAACTGCCGAAGCTACCATTAACACCATAAGTGTGACTGGTAAAATCACATTGTAAAACGTTGTGTTACAATATTTCTTCATCTACCCAACCATCCAGAAAACTTTTGTGAAAGCCGATACCAGAAGCCGCCACGCGATGCCATCTTTTCCATTGCCAAATGCTGGTCGTATAATGCATCCAATACACTGAGATACATGTCATACTCTGGCTTGGTGTACATGGCAAATACCACCTTGGTGGTGTGGGATACACCGATGTCTTCAATGGCGCTTCGCAAATATTGTAGCACTGTTTCTACTGCGGTGAAGGCAGCATCATCAAGCGGGTATCGGTAGATTCCTGTAGAAATCGAGCAAAAGCCAATGGATGGAACCTTGAGGAGATTGGCTTCATTCATACAATTCCAATAGCATGAAATGAGATATTCTTTCTCTCCGCTTTTTCCATCTTCCCATCGCGGACCAGGTGTGTGAAAAATGTATTTGAAGCCAGTTTTAAAACCAGGGGTAACTACAACCTCTCCAGTTGGACATCCGCTTGGAGCCTCTTTTTGAAGACTTTCGAGAAGTTCGCTCCCAGCCGCGTTGTGAATCGCACCGTCAATTCCACCACCGCCACGCATTCCTGTGTTAGCAGCATTGACGATTGCTTCTACGCCCTCAATATCCAAAAGACTTTGATTGGTGACAGCAACAGTGATGGGCGTGTCGCCAAATACAAAGACGTAGCTTTTTGTGTGCGGTGATAAATCTGGCATAACTTTATATCTCCATAAGACTTGTTTTGAGGAAAATTACTCGTCTAAAGCCACCATAGCCAACGGCGCACTGATTCCCAACAAACCGAGTCCGTGTTTTAAAACTTTGTTCGTGGTGGTGACCAAATACAATCCCGCTAAGCACTCCTCGTATGCTTGTTCGATAAGTCGTCCGCTGGCATAATATTTATGCGCCAGTTGTGCCAACTCATACAGGTATGTTTTGATGACATGTGGCGACAACTTCTCAGCAGCACTAGCCACTACAGACTCATATTCGTTCAATTTGAGAATAAGCTGAACAGCCGCTTCGGATTCATTTAACAAATATAGATTCGCAAAATGACCGTCGAGTGTTATTCCCAAGGTTGATGCCTTTGAAAGAATTTGGGCAAATCGAGCATGCGCATATTGCACATAAAACACCGGATTGGACATATTCTGCTCTGTCGCCTTATCAACATTAATCTTCAAATGTGCAGTCAATGTCTCAGACAGAAAATACCATCGCGCTGCGTCACAACCCACACGGTCGATAAAATCCTCTTTAAGATGCAAATATTGCCCCTCTCGCTTGCTTCCAATATATGCACTGGTGACACCGTTCTCATCGGTTGTTTCCAGGCTCACCATTTGAGTTAAAAGCACAGTGATATCTGACAATCCCCACATTCGCATGACGGCATTTAATCGGTCAATGTAACCGTGATGGTCTGCTCCAAAAATATTAATTAGCTGTACATTCGAATCAGCGTTTCGACTGCGATAATATTTGACGGCATGGTAAATGATGTCATTATGGAAATAAGTGGGTCGTCCATCTGCTCGAATTATAACCCTGTCTTTGCTATCCCCATATTCAGATGTTTTCAACCATGTAGCACCATCCTTGATATAGGTGAAATCAGATAAATTTACACCGAAGCCGCTGAACAAACGGTCTAAAGTCCAGCCCTTCATATAGACAGATTCCCGGTCAAATGAATCAAAATAAACACCTAATGCGTCTAGGTCAGCCTGTTGGCACTGAATGATGTAATTAACAGCAACCGCACCAAAAGCGATATCTCCAACCGCGTGAAATGCATGATATTTTTTCCACACACTCTTGATAAACTCGCCCTTATAACCATCCTCTGGAAACTCAACTTGCTCACCTTGGTTTACCTTGTCGTAATAATCCAATGTGTTTTTAAGTGCTACCAATTGACCAGACTCGGGATTGTCGTTTATGTAATACCGTGTTGTTACTGACGCGCCAGTGGTTTCCAGAATATTAGCTAGGCTACTTCCAATCGCGGCAGCACGACCGTTGACTACACTAAGTGGTCCAGTGGGGTTCGCGCTCACAAATTCAAGGGCGATTGCTTTTCCGGCATTCACATCAGATGATGCTAAATTGTCGATATCATGAAGTCGGCAAACGATATCAGCAATAGCTACTTTGCTGAGCAAAATGTTGATATACCCGTTAGCAGCCTCTACAGCATCAATATATCGGTGTTGAGGCAGCGCAGATGCGATTTCACAGCTAATGTCTGCTGGTGACTTTTTCAGTTGCTCTGATAGGCGAAAGGATATATTTGATGCATAAAATCGCTGTCCACCAAAGAGATTTTTAGGCACGACAAGTTTTGTCGTATAATTAATGCCATAAATCTGCACGATTGTGGCTTCAATGAGTTTTTCTAGTTCCTGAACAACCATAGTAATATATCACAACACCCAAGCAAATGAGGATTATTTTGACTCACGAAAATGTTTGTAAATTACCATTCCAAGCAAGATGATGGTAAATGTGGTCATTGGGTATTCAGCTATTAATGAAAACAGATTCATTTGATTGCTCCTGATTGGGAATGTGATATTTTACCACATCATCAGGCGATATATAATCTGGAATCCGGTGTTTAATAACAGAATGTCCATATTTTAGCCTTGCTGTAAAACTAACAGGCTCTGGGCGCTCCACACACGTCTCAAAATTCCAAGGCAGGAATAGCGTAATGTTATCCATCGTCTCATTAAGCTTGGGGAAAACCATAAAATAACCGCTGTTGATAACATTTCCATCTTTATCTATGCCAAATCGCAAACTTGGACGCTGTGGCAGATGGTCGTGTGGCGGCGCTTCATAAGGTGCCACGAGTGGATAAACCTTGGGTTCTAAGAAAATTTCAGGAATGATATTTTCATTCAAATTGTTAAGTTGATTGCGAATCAACTCGCCGCGTGGGTCGTTTAACACCCATTGGTATCCAAAGTGATGAAACATAAAAAGATAAAGACTGTGCCACCAATTTAGATTTGCATAACGGATTTTTCTGTTATATAGATATGACTTCCAGAGCGTAAAATCATTCGGCTCACCAGTATGGGAACGAGTTACAAACGCATTGCATTGTTCAAGTAGCATTTCGTGATTAATACCTTTTGGTATTTCATCTACACGAAATGTGGGTAGTGGCTCCCCGTTTTCTCCCCATGTAATTTCAGCCAACAAAGTGACGGAGCCATGCGTTGTTTCAAATGTTGTGCGTGTGATATATGGCTTGTTTCGCCATTTTGCCAATCTCAGATTATGTCGAAGAACACGCTCTGCGCCAGCCAGGGTTGAACCAAATTTACTGTCACATTTAATGCAACATAGTGTGTATCCAGCGTTTAGAAAGCTTTTGGGAATAATATGTGCCACCACGACGGCGTTTTGATTAGGCTTTGACACCAAATAGTCTTGTGTAAATAAATCAAGACATATGGGACATTTAAACAACCCCTTATTATGCGGTTCGTGGAACGCTAAATTTGCTGAAAATTCCTCGTATAGCTTAGCTCTGGTTTCATACCACCGTGCCATTTACAACAAACCGCCGCGCTTACTTTTTATTTTGACAACCACGTATAACACCGCTTCACGAACAGAACTAAAACTTGCAGCTATCAAGACGCTACAAATAAAAAGATATGGTACCCAATCTTCAATCCACATGTTACTTGTGATATACAGAAACTATTCCATATTATCGTACACTTTTTTATGAATTGATAATTCTACTGGTGGATTGTCGCAAATAATCAAGATACACGTTGTTGTCGCACATCTCTTTACCGGGACTGTCTGAAAGTTTAGCCACAGGCTCACCGCAACATTCTACCATTTTGATAACGATAGAAAGCGGCGGCGCATCATCACCCATATCGTTTGTCAGATAGGTTCCAATGCCAAAGAAAATCTTGAACAACTCATTGAATTCTTTGTAAAGCTCGAAAGCCTTCTCAAAGTCCAATCCATCGCTAAAAACAGCGGTTTTAGTGCGCGAGTCAATCCAGTGTTTCTCGTAGTGCTTGACAAGCTGATGCCCCCAGTCAACAGGGTCACCACTGTCATGCCGAGCGCCGTCGTATGCCTTCGACAGAAGCATGTCGAAATCGACAAGAAAAGCTGCAAATCCAACAACATCAGATAGGGCAATTCCAAGCCAGCCTCGATATTCATGCATCCAGACTTCAAGTGCAGTTTTCTG
>ERZ761597.148-NODE-148-length-14692-cov-9.518344_pt1 | contig 14692 bp, 19 predicted proteins | sample MGYA00433093_ERZ761597 | MGnify/ENA primary metagenome ERZ761597 (study PRJEB28899, sample SAMN03785557) | bioreactor sludge metagenome | biome: EBPR Sludge; feature: EBPR Bioreactor; material: 0.22µm filtered reactor supernatant | place: Saint Lucia: Queensland... | reverse complement strand
TATCCACGACTCAAAATGGCATCAATATTAACAACCTGATTATCTAGGTAGAAATGAGGTGAATCGCCATGAAAACCCGTGTGTCCATGCACAACCATACGCGCACCGAAAGACTCCAGATACTCTGGTATCAACTCGCCACTATTTCGCCAATAACGCTCGTCGGTTAAGTCATAAAACAAATTCCATGCACCCCAAGCAGTATTGGCTTTTGAGCGGCAATAATCATTTGCTGCTCTAATCTTTTCTTCTGGCGTGGTGCCATCCTTTGACGCTAACTCATAAGTTTCAAAACCATCTGCATGTTGAAATAAAACATCATCAACACGACACATCAATGGAAAAGACTGTACATATTTTCGCAAATCATGCAGTCTGGAAAGAGATATAGCCTCGTGTGCCTTTCCGCCATTGCCCCTGAAAACATATGAGTGTTCGTAGTTATAATCTTCCTTGTAAGCATGTAGGGCTATACACAAAATTAAAGCATCGTGATTCCCCATCGTGTGAATAACCCTTCCGCCATGTGATTCTGCCTCTTGAGCAAGATTGTAAAAAAAGCGAAGTACACCTATACCATCAGTCCCACGGTCTGTTGAATCACCATTAACCACAAGTGTAGAGGTTTTGGCAATCCATTGATTCTCGCCATCAATGACGTTGTGTTTTTGAAGCAATTTTATTGCCTGCTTTTTGTCGCCGTGTATATCTGAAATTGCATAAATCATTTGGTTTATTTTACATGATTGTAAGCCACTTTTCTTTTGCCTCTAGCAAAGTTTGTCGTGCCTTGTGATATCGCTTCATCCGGTTCATATCTTGGTCTGTCACCAGAATAAGACGGTTGATGTCCATGTTGTCTTCAAGGTCATACAATTTGACATTGATAGACAACAGGCTTAAACAACACCGCTCGATAAATTCAGCGTATGTTTCTCCCTTCCTTCGTGTGAGGTTGTCAACTGCTTGCACTATGTGGGGAGCGAAGCCCTCTTCCAGAAGTCGCTCACAAGTCCACCCATCAACATCCTCCACCAAATCATGGAGCATGCCTACGATTCGTTCATCCTCGGTTTTTCCCTTGAGTGAAACCCTAACCTGGTGCAAAAAGAAGGGCACACCGCCTTTATCGAAAACGCCATCGAATGCGATTGTTGAAATCATTATAGCTCGATGTAGTGTAGCCATATATTATTATTCCCACCAGGTATTTATGAGGAAAAATAGGCAGCAGGGAGAAATGCACCCCCGCTGCCTATACAGGTTATTACCGAATTTTCAGCTTGTTAGTTGAGGGGGATTGAGAATCCAACACCAAAAACAAAGCTGTTTCGACCGCTCTGGAACTTGAAACCGTCAGCGGCGTTGAAGCCCTTGGGTCCAGCAAACAGGTCAAGTCGAAATCCGCTTGCGCTGTTGAACAGGTTGTAACCAAGACCCATAGTCAAATAAGCCTTGTTGTTCAAGTCAGTGGGGTCCGCCGCACCGAGCGCCTGAAGTCGAAGGCGACCATTGGTGCCTCGAATTGGAGCAATAGTGTAGCTGATAGCCGCAAGATTGTCGTGTCCATCGTTGAGATAGAGATAGTTAAAGCCCTTCTCATCCATAAAGAACGAAGATGATTGTGCAGACACCTGACCACGAGGGGTTCCGGCATCAACTGGAAGCCGATTGGTCTGCGCGAAAGCAGACACAGTGGCAACCATAAGTCCGATTGCTAATACGAGTTTCTTCATTAGTTTTTTCCTTTGACGATTGAGGATACGCGCTTCGCCTTGTGACCGTGTTACCCAGCGATTTGTAGCATCCTCTTCTATTGTCGTATTCTATTATACTCCATTTTTACACAAACCATCGCAAATCGACTTTTTTTTGTAAAAATAGAACATGGCGCACGACACACTGGTTGTTTTATGCAAGAATATCAACGATGCTATTATAGCATCAAGCCGTATTCACAGACGGTATGATTCCAAAAGACTCTTTATTTTTCTGGGTAAAAAGCCCACAACTAAAGAATTGAGTTGGCTGACAAACACCGATGATGCCTTTACGCTTGAAAAAGCGCTGGATTGGGCAGTAAACCCAGAGATACTAGGCGTGAGAGCGGGCTTGATGTTTGCAACAGGGTGGGATTTAATTTTTATGTGGGCGCACGACTGCCCATCAAATGAAGACATTGATTGGATAAAAAGCAAATTAAAAACCGATGGAATGGCGAAATTGTCTAATGTCTGGGGGATGACGCGAGACCATTATATTTTGCACGGACTTGGCGAAGAGCAAGTGTCGTTTACCGAATCTGCACCCTTGAGCGAAGCACAATTAGGACTTAAAATTGCTGATGCACTAGATGGCAAACCTTGCACTCCAGAAATAGCATTCATCGCATTGGAACAAACTTCTGCAATATCGCCTGTGTATATCCATCCGTCTGCTGATGCGGACAAACATAAGCTGATTTCTAATATGTTTAGGTTAAAATCAATTGTTGACAATGACGCCTGTGTAAGTGCTGTGGTTGGGGAGGATTGCACCCTTGATGAGTTACAACAATGTCAACAAAAAATAGCCAATCATGGAGTGGTGTATCAACTGTTAACTGATACTGGGGTTGCCACAAGCAAGCCGTATAAAACAATTAAACTTGAGAGCAAGGATAAAATCGTTTTATACGGCAAGCGATAGCTTATTCAGGTTCTGCGCTACCCTCGAAAATATAACGCTTGGTATCTGGATAAAGTTGGTACCACAACTGCAACACGTCCTTGAGATGCTTTGCATATCTATAATGCGCTCCAACGCCAGTTCGTAGCTCCGCTTCATATAGAAAATGGTTCGCCGTGGTTAGGTGCTCGAATGGAAATTCTGAGCCCAACAGAGTGTAATACATATAGCTATGATTACTGTCATTTGCTAGCATGTTTCTAGCTTCTGTGGTTCTATTTGCGCCCCAGGTGGCTAAATCACTAATGGTATTGTCGCCTATACCCTCGGGAAGCTGGTCTAAGGCGGCATAAAAACCCAGCGGAATTAAAGGACAGAACTTTTCTCCTGTTCTGTGGCGATTCAAGTCACGTATTTCTGCCATTGCGACAGCATTCCAGCCAAATCGTACTCCTGTTCTTCGAATAGAGCTACCAAAGCGAGAATATCTATTGGTTCGGTGCTGCAATGCTATCGGATAATCTTTGTCATCACACCCAATAAAATCACCGCAATCATTTGGGGGAAAAACCTTCAGGTATGGTTTACCAGGCTCTTCATAACGACTCCAGACAAAATCGGCATTCTTTCTAGCCCATTCAAACTCATCCTGAACAACAGCAATAGTAGAATCTGTTGCAATAGCATGTCGCAGGAGTCTTGGTGCGCACAAATCAAGTTCTACTCTCAATGCCTCACCTAGCATATTAAATTCTCTAATACTGCTAGACAACAAATCATTGATAAGCTTCACCCACTCTCGCGCTGGCATCACCATCATCACATTAGTTGCTGCGCCCAACGGCAAAAAATATCTTGCGCGGTCAAAGACATAGTTACGCCTCATTCGCTCCAACACCTTGACGCCCTTGTCGGTAGTATCGTTGATGACAGATTCTGGAATACGCATCATTGATGGATTTTCACGGCTTAAGTTTTCCCAAAAATTAACGGCGTCATTATATGCCACGAATGAATTGGCAATAAACTGTCTCCAGTCAGCCTGATGTTCCTTGGGAATGCCCAAAATATCAGGGTCAACCACACCATCTACGCTGATTTTAATATAGCGTGTTGAAGATTCTTGTCCGCCAACAACTGCGCACATGCTCCACAAATGATATGCCAAATATAGCGACATTTCATCCATAAACATAGCCACTGGCGTCATATCTGCGATAGATTGATGCCCATAATCCACCATCTTAAAAATACCATCGACAGATTTATCTAAATTGTTGAAATCTATCTTCGAATAAATTTCTTCGATGCCGCTATTGTTGCGCGAATAACGAGCGCCCGAAGCTGCTAGTAGCTCGGGCGTAAAACATGGTCTACCTGCGGCTTTTGCCGCTTCTGTAGGAATGAGTGGTGTGTGTGTTACTTTCATCTTGCTTTAATACCTTCCGTTTCAAATATCTTTTTGTCAATACAGCCGCATATAAAGTTGAGCAAAGCTCTACTGCCGCCAGTAAGAATTTCTTCACTTGCCGGGGCACCAGCCGCAAATGGGTGACCGCCACCGCCCTCGATAGTCCGTGCTATATCATTGACTCCGAAGCCAAGCTGCGCAATCGTCTCTTGGTTTGTTCGAAAAGATATACCAACCTTGTCCAAGTTAATCAATCCAACAATCGCTCTGGGATGTTCCGATAAAAACATGTGTCCAACATCGCTTTGACAACCTGAAGTGACAGCCGCAATCACAGAAACTCCTGCTGCACGAGACTTGGGGCTATCTGGATAATAGAAATATCTGATAGCTGTGGCTTTGGCAGCAGTTTTTGCCTTCTCCATTAAACTTTCGTCTAAATCTACGCAAAATTCCATTAAATCTGTAAAGTTTGCTCTGTGTACCCTGTGAATACCCTCGGTAAGCAGTTCAAGACTTTTGTCCGGTCCAATCATCGCAATCACAGCCGAAAGGTCAATGCCTTCTTGCACATCATTAACCCAAAGGTCACGTGAGTGAGTGGCTCGAACCAAATAAGCCATGCTTTCAAACTCATCGACACTTGCCTGACCCTTAATATGTTCAGCAAAAACCGGGGAAATAAAGTCCCAAATCAAATCTGCGGCGCATTTTGAGCCAGAGTCGTCAAAAAACACGGTTGCAAAAGTCTTAATTTGAGAAGCAAAAGACGATGTATCTGCGTGATGGTCAAAGAAAAATGTGTTAACCTTTGATTTTGCCAACACATCCACTAGCGACAAGTCGCGGATAGATAGGTCGGCAATCCAGAGAAAATCACAATTTTGAACAGATTCTTCTACTACTGATTTCACATCATCATAGTTAGAAAATCGGACGGTGACACTAGCTGGAGCATAAAATTGCTTGATATATCTGAAGAGCAACACCGCTGATGCCACTCCGTCCAGGTCTGCATCGTGCGATACAATAATGTGTCTGTTCGATTTCTTCATATTTGTCTATTCATCCCGTTTGGATATTGAGGATTACTCCCTTAAATTAGCAAAAGAGAGGATGACATAGCCCCCGAAGCCTTTAAAGCAGAAGTTATCATCGCTCTCTTTTGATATTAAGATAGACCTAATATGGTTCTTGGTATCCCGTGATTTTCCCTGCCAAAATCGGCATTTGTCGAGCTACTGTTATCTTATCGTCTCTTTTACAGGAAAAACACAAAGAATGTAGAAGAAATTATTAGACCGGGTTGTTGAGACAGGTTGTTGAACGACAAAAAGCGAAACACACAAGTGGTTGGAATTAAAAAATGAGTACAGTATCATCTCTCAATCGCCAGAACAGAGTATACACAGCAACGGTGCAAACACCTGCTGCTGATGGCACATCAACAATTTTGTATGCTAGCATTGGCAATTTCCCAAACAGTGCTAAAATCAACCAGGTTAAAGTCACCCTTTCTTCAGGTACGCTCACCAACCCAACTGTGTACATTTTAAACAATGGCGCAAAGCACAAGAAAGCGCCAACAGCCCTCTTTCCAACCACGGCAGTTAGAGTCGCTACAACAACCACGCTACCGTCTACAGCGGCAATAGTTTATGCTAACGGTGCTGCTGGTGTTGGTGCCACCTTAACTCGTGGAGAAAACGGCACCATCGGTAATATTGATGGTGTAAACGTACAGGTTGGAGATAGAATTTTAGTAAAAAACCAAGCTTCAGCATTGCAAAATGGTATTTACACAGTAACTGCTGTTGGCAGCGGTGGTGCGCCTTATGTATTAACCCGCGCAACAGATGCTGATACTGCCACCACTGAAATGCGATATGGTTTATCTACAGCGGTGACATCAGGCTCCGTAAATGCTGGACTGACATACTTTATGAACAATAGTGCTGCTATTACAATGGGCACCACTGGACTTACCTGGGTGGTGTCATCATCGCTTGCAGATTCATATGTTGAGGGTTCAGGAACCGGAACAGCTTCTGGACAGTCAGCTACGGTTGTGTTCAACCCTGCAATTAACTGGGCAAACACTCCCCATTCCGATTGTTTTAACATTGCTGCTTCTATGGCAGGTCCAATCCCAAGCGGCGGTAAATTCACCTTTGAGATTGAATACACGCCATTACAGGAATTTAAATATCCATATTCTGATGAAACCCCAGTTGTTAAAAACACTCATTTTAGAGTGTTGAGACAACCCCCTGCTGGAAACGCCACAGACCTCACAGTTGATGCATCTCAGAATTTTAACCCTTATGGTTTAGGCGCAGATAACAACTCGCTGTCATTCTTAGCTTTAAACGCCACAATCGACAATTTGTATATTGGCTCAACTAAAAAATTCAGTCGTATATTAATTCACCCACATGCATCTAACTATATTGGTGCAGGTATACCGTTAACAGTAGAATATTGGGATGGAAGTAGCTGGACGGCTGTGCCATTTCTTTGGGACAACACATCAGACCAGCAAGCAACATCATCAACCATGTCATATGCTGGCACTGTCGAGTTCGCCGCAGGCGCGAACTGGACGCCATATAAATTGTCCACTGACCCGATGACGGTATACGAAAACGATATTCTTGCGGGCAATGCATACCCTCCAGGCATGATGGCTCACCCCGATAGATATTATGTACGCTTGAGAATTGGTTCGCTGGCTGCACCATTGAGATTGGTCAAAGCTGTTATTCTCAAAGATTAATGTGCTATAATCAGGTAATCATGATTTACCTGATACACAGAGGATGGGGCGGAAAATACACAAACTATATTGCGCAGACAATTAAGAACATCAATTTGATGCGCAAATGTGATTTTACACCCTATCCTCCTCTCGGTAGTGCTAAAAAAATCGCCATTCATCACAGCGGCAAACCACTCGATAGCACGATGCTCGAAAATTACCTTTCGCAACCCAAAGTTAGTTTTTACTTCGGTGATTCGAAGGGCTTGCCTACTGAGATTTTGTCAGATGCAGACGATGTTGTTTCTGTTAGCACCCTGCCAGTATCTCACCAACTGGAAGCAGCAATTCTCACAAGTGCGATAGAATCATTGTTAATCCAACAAAACTAGTGTATAACAAGGATATGAGCGGTTCTAATCAAGTTCAAGTTCTAGAAGCCTCGTCTGAGCTTCTGGAGCATTTCGCCACCCAAGAAAAACAACGTCAAGAAGAAGCTGAGGCTTATAAACAGGCTATTCTGAATATGAGTCCAACTGAAATGCACGAATTTCTTGAAGACCATTTAACTGCTACAGATATCATTATGGAAAGTCTCGGTATTTGTTCAAATATGAATGTTTCAGATTCAATTTTTGTAACATCATTAAACCGATTGCGAACAGGTATTGAGTCCACATTAATGTGGATGGAATCTAAATTAGAAATCCAAAAACAAGAGGCAAATCCAGAGGTTGTGCAGAATAAAAATGAGTCGCCTAGAACAGACGGCAAACGAATCGTCTACGGTGCTAACGACACTGAAGATGAATCCGAGCAGCTATGAACGCAAACGACATTAATGCATTCGGCAGTGACTTCGCCAATAAGGTGATGCGCCAAATACCACCTGGATTTACAGTTGAAGATTTGGTAGTGTTGTCCACAGGCTTGACGCTCGTGCCCAATGACAAAAACCTCAAACAAGGTTATCGACCTTTGGGTTGCCCACAATGCATTGACGCTCCACTTGTCCAAGACAAGCAAGGTTATCCAACCATTAACAACGTGCGTTTACTCACACCCGAAGAAGCTGGACAAAACATTGACGGCACGCCGCCCGAGTTGCTTAGCAACTTGTGGCTTTGCCCAAATTGTCAAACTCCAGTAAATTCTTTGCTGCCCCAGTTTGACCTGTCTGCTTTATAGGTAAATGGAGAAAAAAACATGCAACTCAGCACTCGATGGATTAATCACTTACGCAATTTTCCACCCAACCGACTTGGCTTTCACAACGTGGTTGTTCACTATCAAGAGGGTGATAAACAAAAAATCGCCAAAGCCGTTCTGTTAAACGATGGCACATTACAATGTGGTCAAAAATCAGACTTTACTGAGTCGCAAATAACAAATATTAGGTCAGAGTTCTATAACTAAGAAAAAAGCCCGCTCGAAGCGGGCTTTTTTAATTATCATAGTCTACAAAATCGGGATGACCGCTATATGCCATGTCATCAATTTCATCTGCCATCGGATTAGAAATCAAATTTTTAAATCGCTCATCTTCTGGAGTTCTGCCATAATTTTCTTGTTTAAAGCTATTCCAGGTGCCGCCCTTCAAATAATGCATCAACTCTCTGATTCGCTCGGCGTCTTCCATTGTTAATCCTTCTGGAGAATACTCGCGCTTCATAATGAGGTCAAATAATTCTGACTCCATACCTGCGTATTCGAGTTCTTTCATAGAGGGTTCTTTATAGTTGTCATCAGGTGGACGCCAGCCATCATCGAAATCACCATCATCGAAGTTACCAGCAAAGAATTCTTCATCATTCGCCATTCGTTTTAATACAGAATGAAGCACATCGGCATAGGCGTAAAACCCATGCTTGTCCAATGTTGCGGCAGTCTTTAAAACCGCTTTAACTCCAGCAGTAATATCTCGCATAATATAGTTATATACTACGCGAGATATTTGCGCACCTTTTGTTAACTTTCGTTTTCAGATGAACCATATGCCATTTCTGCTAAATTGAGCAGAAACTCAATGGTATCTGGCGAAAGACAAATCAGCCTACCGCTTTCCTTTGCCTCGTCAACAACACTTCTCAATTCAGACAGATTTAGCATGTTATTCATGGTATTAGTATTATACTGCGAGTCTCGGGAAATGTCTTGCAATTGATTCGTTGATTGCAGCAACATATTTCGCGGGGTCAATGAGGTACAGACCAGCACTACTAATTGGGTTGATTTCCAGGCAATACAAGTTGTCATTTGAAGTACACACATCCACAATGAATATTGGGTCTGGTTGATAGATGGCAGCAAGTTTTTCACCAAACTCTTGAACATTTAGTGGGACTTCTGGGCTTCGACTTACGCTGTTATTTAACCGATAGCGACTTCCTGTCACGAATTTACCATCTGATATCACGAGACGATATTCTGCGCCGATATTAAATGCACTTGAAACTAGGCACATTGTGCTAATATCGTTAAATTCAGACAAATAAGGGTATTCTTTTTCAAAGAATCGCTGAAAATCAGTAACCACCTGTCCCGCGAAACCCTTGTCTGCACCATCGGGGCGTAAAAACAGACAGTCGTTCTCAAACAATCGACAAAGAAAATTCCACTGACGCTCAAGTTCGCCAAAAGGCATAAAAACATGTTCTGCGCTCAGCATTAAATCGCCATATTCTGGATAAAATCTAGAACACTTGTAATGGCGAAAGTCACCAATCATACCTGGGCTCCACAGAGCCCTCTCACTAATCTCTTTCGCCACCTGAACAGAGCCGTAAAAATAAACAGACTCCCCTTTTGGAAAGTGGTTATAGCGCTTTTCATAGTAATCCTCTAAGGAGAATCGCTTAAAAGGAATACCCGCATCCTTAAGAGCGGCGACGATGTTATCACTCGAATTTTCATCAAAAGCGTCTGTTTCAACCAACCAGTGAGTCATAATATGTATATCTGAGCCTTTGTCTTTTTGAGGAAGTTACTGTGGGACCACCCGGAACAATATACTACCAACGGTTTTTACAGGTTCGTGAGTTTCATAAATAACCTGACATAAATAAACAATCTGCTCTGAACCCCCAAAATTATAGAGCACATGTGTGTCTGGATGAAAATACCACTGAACCCTAACCGATGTCATGCCCATCGCAGAGTCCATAAAATTAGGGGCGTGGTTCCCAACACCCAGTGATAAATATGAAACTAAATTGTTTGCCCAAATGCTTGTGGTGTCAGAGTTAATAGAAGCGCCACGATGCTTTAAATCTTGAGCTACTTCCTTTAATTTATCTTCAATTGACTCCCCTTCTTCAATCACAAGGGGTTGAAACTCCAACAGCGCCACTCTACCTGGCACCATGACATAATCGACGGTGCCTCTCGATTCATCTGTCTTTACATAATTCGTGCTAACAATATACGAATGTTGTTCAGGAATGTCTGAATCTGGCTTTTCAATAGTTGAAACTGTTACACTCAAAATTTGATTTTTTGAATCTTCTACAGAATAAACGCCTGCTCCTTTAGCAAGATATTCTGCAAGCTCTTGTATCAAGTCTACCTGTGATGATGAAAAATCCACATAGTCATTATACCCTAAAAAGCGTTTCTGGCAATGAAATATTGTGGGGTAAATTCTGGCAAGGGTTCGGGCTGTAACAAATCTGCATCGTCTCTCCAGTAGGTTAGATAGTCTACTTTATCACCAGTTTGATACAAATGCTTTAGCCACATCCAATCTGCATAAAACCAATTTGAAATCCACTGGTCAAGATAGTCTATCCCGTTTTGATGTAACAATGTAAGTGCCAAAGCAGAGGCGTGTTTCTCATATTGATAAATTCTAGTCAACTCTTCTTCAGTTTTGACGAGGCTTACATCTAGTCCCAATTCGCGCAACTCTGCATCTACATTCCACTGAACACTATGTCCAAACAAATGCAGCAATACATAAAACGCTTGTTCAATGGGCTGGTCTTCTTCCACCCAAATATTCAACCCATCAAACTCCCCTGTATTTGGGTCAACCACATCACATCGCGGATGAACAATAAAACCCATATCCGCGATAGCCGAAGAGATTTGGGTAAATAGAAAAGCATAATCCACAGCCATGTTTATATATAGCTGATAGATTATGCTTTGAGGATTTTGTGTGTCAGCTAACAAATTCTTGCAATTTTGCCTTTGGCACATTACCGACCATTCGTTTAACAAGCTCGCCACCTTTAAACAAGGCAAGAGTTGGCACTGACATAACTCCGTACTGTGAGGCAAGCTCCGAATTTTCGTCAATATCCACATACACAACCTTCAAGGAATCCTTTTGCTCAGTGGCAAAAGACTCCAACGTGGGCTTAAGAGCCTTACATGGCGAGCACCAGGATGCGCCAAAATCAACAAGTGTCGTCACGCCAGACTGCAACACTTCTTTTTCAAAACTATTTGTATTAACTGTTTCCATAGCAATACAATTATACGAAAAAAATCCTTTATTATGCCCGCAGATGCGAGATGTTTTTTGGTAATTATTCGTCATGTATATATGGAGTTCGCTCCAAAATAGATAAAGAGGAGAAATTACAATGAACAAAAAATCGTTAAGTGTTTTTGAACCCCTAAATCTTATTCGTCCCTCAAATCCATTCGAAAGAATGTTCGAAGACTTCTTCGGTTCTGAGCGAAGCTCTTTGATTGACCATGTACCACAGTGCGATATTTATGAAACGGCTCAATCGGTCGTATATAAAATGTCTGCGCCTGGTGTAAACAGCGAAGATGTCAGAGTAACTATTGACAATAATACGCTGAAAATTCATGGCGAAACTAAGAGCGATATTGTAGATGAAAACACACAGGTCTACAAACGAGAGATGCGCTATGGCTCATTCAGCCGCTCATTTAGGCTTCCCACTCACGTTGTTGCGGAACAGGCTGCTGCGGTTGTGGAGAACGGTGTCATTACGGTCACCGTGCCTAAGAAAGAAAGAGAATCTCAAGCTTCGGTGCTGGAGATTCCAATTAATCGCAAGTCTCTTCCCGAGGGATAAATCAAAAAGGGGATTCCACTTGGAATCCCCTTTGTCAGAAAACCAGCTTCGTTTTCCCGCTTTGCCTTGTTGGTGACTGCATAGCTTTAACCCATCTCTACACTAACTCCGAGACAAGAACAGAGGAAGCTATCCTCAAGATGATTATACAAAATGCTGGGGTTTTGAGGAAAATGGTGGTTTGCACAGGAATCGAACCTGACTTTACTACCTCCCGGTAGCCGTGTCACCAGTGTCACTTTTCAACCATTGGGGTTTTGATATATTTTACTTCTTGCTTGTAAAATTGCAACTTCTTGTAAGAAATCATCTCCGTATCTAGTAGAGTGATGAATACTGTGGCAATTTCTACATAACAAATCGCATTTTTTTAATTCTTCTTTAATCACACTCCAGCTTTTATGAGCTATATTTCCAAGAGAAAATTCTTTTTGACTAGGGTCTCTGTGGTGAAAATCAAAACCAGCTTGATTACCAGTCCATCCACACTCCTTACACTTACCGCCCAACATATCAATGGCTTTTTGTTTAGACAAGTATCTACGCGCTTTATTTAAACAAACATTGCAAAGACGAATACTATTACCGCGTCCGCGCTTTTTTTCACATCCACAAAGTACACAACAGGGCGTGTCCCCAGCATTAATCCTCCAATGTTGCACACCCATGTCTTTCTTTACCTGAAAAGCCGTAGAATTACTTCTTGCTCCGAAGGGAACACAGTCAAGACAAAGAGTTCTATTTTGAAGATTCCTATTCTTGCCATTAACCACTATTGTAGACGGAAATAACTCTCCGCATTTAATACACTGTTTCATCCCATAATATTTCTACAAGCTTAGATGGTTAACCTTGCAGCAATATATCAAATTAGATGGCCCGGACTCTCGGAGTCGAACCGAGTACCTCCTCGTCTTCAGCGAGGCGCTCTACCACCGTGAGCTAAGTCCGGGTATTGGTGGGGTAGCAGGGAATCGAACCCTGATAACTCGGTTTTCAGCCGAGCGCATTGACCAACTCTGCCACATCCCCGTATTTGGTGCCTCCCCGGAGAATCGAACTCCGACTTCAAGCTCTTCAGGCTAGCGTACTCACCAGTTTATACCAAAGAGGCACATAAATCTTGGTGGGAGCCATCGGACTCGAAGGATTCCGAGAACCCACCCTAGAATAATACTACATGTTAAAAACATGTTCAAATTGTCAACGTTCGTTCACAAATACAACTCGACACAAAGAATGCGGCTCTTGTCGTACCAAAAAGAAACGAGTGCCTTGTCCTATTTGTCAACAGCCAATGAAGAAAAGCGCCAAAACATGTCAAGGTTGTTTACCAAGAACACAATCGTCAAACCCAAATTGGAAATCGGGAAAAACATATCATAAAGCTGGTTATTGCCTTGTGAGATGTCCTGACCATCCTCGTTCTAATAAACACACTGGTTATGTATTAGAGCACATTTTGGTTATGGAAGCAAAACTTGGAAGACCATTGTTGCCTAGCGAAAATGTTCATCATATCAACGGAATTAAAGATGACAACCGCGCAGACAATCTTGAACTTTGGCTCAAACCACAACCAACTGGTTGTAGATTAGAAGACTCTATTCAATGGGCAATCTCAATTTTGCAACAATATAAACCCGAGCTTTTACACCTACCTTAGATTAAACTTGGTGCCGCCGAGAGGATTCGAACCTCCGTAAGACTCAGGGCTTCAACCTAGCGCTAAACCAACCTCAGCTACAACGGCAAAAACTTGGAGTGAGCATAGACCATCTCTGCCAAACTCCCGTCTTAAAACACAAAGACACAGCCATTTCTGGTCTGTGTCTCACCTTCGGGGTATCTGGAAGTCTATGCGATGAAGCGAACGCAAAGCTTTACAAGAGAATCTGCTCTCTTGTGTCAGAGCCCCGAAGGGCTAGTAAAGCTCATATCTAGAATCAGTGCGTTCAACTTCATTGTATCTTCATTATCTCCAGGTTTTTATGATTTGTCAACCGATTTTGAGGAAAAATCAGAATTCCCAAGCTGCCTGAACCACTTAACTGCAATTTTCGACATATAAATGGACAGCCACATAAAAGATAGTAAAATTAAAGATAGTGAAAAATTGGGCCAAGTGGAGTAGGCATGGCTCAAGCGTGTTCCAAACATCATCAAAATACCATCAAAACTTTTGATAAATTGTCCGTAGAAGACAACTGACCAAAATAAATGAACCAAAACGTTCCATGCAGTATGGAAAAGACTTTTCATTAACTTTATTATACACCAGGGCAGGTTAAATGCCTTTAAAAACCAAATTATTACATTGTGTGGTATGGCGGGGCAAAAAGAATAATATTGTCTGGAAAGAAAGAAATCATTCAAATTTTGAATGACAGCAGCCTGCTGCCCGAAGTGTTACGAATTTCGCCCAAACCTAAGTTTCAAACGGCAACGGCGTATTTTCTAAATAGCATTGATGCCGAATATGTGCAAAAATACATTTCTCGGCTTTCAGCGATAGACGAGCGCAAACCGATAAGCATTCATGCATCTCGTAAGGGCGTGGTTTTAAACAACACACCTGTAGATTGGATTAAATTTACAGAGGTTGTCGATGGTTTTTATCACGCGCTCAACCCCAATAAAAAACAACAAAACACAGAACCACAAGCACAATTTGAAGAGGGAAAAATCACAGTTACAAAAGCGGACAATTTGCAGGATGCTTGCAGATTGGGCGCGGGCACATCTTGGTGTATTGCTAAACAGCAATCAGGTATGTTTCAATCGTATCGTGATATGCAGGGT
>ERZ761597.147-NODE-147-length-14923-cov-4.029325_pt1 | contig 14923 bp, 17 predicted proteins | sample MGYA00433093_ERZ761597 | MGnify/ENA primary metagenome ERZ761597 (study PRJEB28899, sample SAMN03785557) | bioreactor sludge metagenome | biome: EBPR Sludge; feature: EBPR Bioreactor; material: 0.22µm filtered reactor supernatant | place: Saint Lucia: Queensland... | reverse complement strand
GGTCAGACCGACACTGTACTAGTGAAAGTCGCCGACTTCTACGAAGAGGAGGTCGACGTCGCCATCGAGGGTATCAGCGCCATCATCGAACCCGTCATGATCGTCTTCATGGGCGGCATGGTAGGCCTCATCGCCGCCAGCGTCATGATGCCGATCGCAAGCCTTTCTTCAAGCATCAAATAACACCTTCGGATTGGATCCGGAAGCCGTGGTATTTCGCATACTGCTCATGTATACTGAGAACTAATGTAAAACGTGGGCACGTAAGAGGTGGCGAAACTATTTTATAAAGACAAACCTATCATTGGACTCGATATCAGCCAGACCGGCATGAAGATAATGTCCATCGATAGGAAGAAGTGGTTGGTGACCGGTTACGGTTCTATTGACCTTGATCCTGCCAAGGTCCAGCAGTCGCTTGACGGTGGCGACGGATATCTGGCGAAGAATATGGCGGAACTGGTGGGCAAGAACCTCGTAGGCAGCCTCGCCAGCGATCACGTAGTGCTTGGAATCCCGGCCGGTCGTACGTTCACCCGTACGTTCACCGTTCCGCTCAGTTCTGAGAAGAACCTAAAGGATGCTATCGAACTTGAGGTCGAACAGTACATCCCTATCCCGATGGCGGCCCTGTACGTGGATTACGAGATCATCGAACGCACCAAGGATCAACTGATGATACTGATGTGCGCCGTGCCGCGCACAGTGGTCGATTCCTGCATCAGGATCGCCGAGAGCGCCGGGCTGCAAGTGTGCATGGTTGAATCGAGCGTTTCGGCGGTCGCCCGTCTGCTCGAGGCCACAGAGGAGGGACACCTACCTACCGTCATCGTCGACATCGGCCCGGCGAACACCGATATCGCCATATTGGACCGGTCTATCCGAATTGCCGGCTCGCTGAGCGTGGGAGGCAATACGTTCACCCTCGATATTGCCAAGAAACTGAAGATTCCGCTCGAGAACGCACACCAACTGAAAGTATTGAACGGCCTAAGCGCCGGCAGTCGCCAGCAGAAGATAGAAGCCGCTCTGAAGCCGAGTCTGGATCGTATCGTCGCCGAGACACGCAAGGTCATGCGTTACTACGACGAACGTATCGCCGATCATAGCAAGCTTGAGCAGGTCCTCGTCGTCGGGGGCGGCGCCAACGTACCCGGCATCGGTGAATATTTCACCAATGAGCTGGTCATGCCAGCACGCGTAGCCAGCCCCTGGCAACAGCTGGACTTCGGTAAGCTTCCTCAACCGGCGAAACACTTCAGGCCACGTTACATCACCGTCGCCGGACTCGCCAGCGTGGCGCCGGAAAGGATCTGGTCATGATCAACCTCATGCCCGACGAATACAAGCGTGAGATCCGTGCCGGCCGCACGAACGTGCTGCTGGTGCGTTACATAAGCATCCTTGTTGTCGCCGTCATCGTGCTGGGCGGGCTGCTGGTAGGCGCCTACCTGGTACTTAACACGACCCAGCAGATCGCTGAGGCGAAGGTGGCCGAAAACCAGGGGCGTGTCGCCGATTACAATCAGGTGAGGGCTGAGGCAGATTCGCTTCGCTCCGACCTCACGACCGCCAAGACCATACTCGACAACGACGTGTCGTTCGCCAAGCTCATCTATAAGATCGCCGACATCGTGCCGCCTAACGTCGTACTGGATGATCTCGACCTCGATCCCAAGGACTTCGGCTCGAACGCGACCATGAACGCCAGCGCAAAGACCTTCGACGATGCGACGAAGCTGAAGGATGCGTTCATACGCAACAACCAGATTTTCACTAACGTCCAGCTGCAGACAATCCGGGCTGCTGACTCAAGTAACGCGAACGAGGCTTATCCTGTGAAGGTAAAGCTAACGGTCGTTATTAATAAAGGGGCGCTCCGATGAAAGGACAGATGACTGCTGCCCGTTTGCGTACGATACTGTTGATTTCCATGCTACTGATCGTCGTTGGCGCGAGCGCGGCTTTTCTATTCGTCAGGAACAATCTTAACGAGTATGCCACCACCATAAGTCGCCTTAACGCCGATGCCAATTCCGGCGATCAGAACATCCAGACGCTCCGTCATCTGCAGACACGTCTCAAAGATGAGCAGGCGACGATCCAGAGCGCCCACGCCATCGTGGCCGACAAGAGTACTTATGCCGACCAGGTCATCAATGACATCGGACGGATCTCGGCCGAAGCAGGTGTCGCCATCGATAGCTTCGAGTTCGTCGATGATCAGGCTGCGGCGGCGGCTGCGACGGCGCCCGGGACGGCGCCAGCTACCACTACGCAGCCGACCTTGGCCGGAGGCGTTACCAAGAAATCAGTCACGGTGTCGGTGGAAAATCCCATAGACTATTCGAAGCTGCTGACCTTCATCAAGAAGATCGAGACGAACACCCTGAAGATGCAGATAGCGAGCGTGATGCTGACCAAAGACAAAGGGAACCAGGTGACGACCCAGACGTTCTCGATAGAGGTATACGTACGGCAATGAAAAACGATGTGAAGATATCAAATCTGACCGCACCGATCCTGGTGTTCTTCCGACGGTTCCATACGCTCCTCTTCTTCCTTGCCGTCAGCGGAGGCCTCTTCGTCGCCATCATGATGCTCCTATCCATCATCAACCTGTCGTCCAGTACCGCCGCCTCTTCCGACAATGCCATAAACGGCAGTTTCGACGAGGATACGATACGGCGCCTGCGGCTCGATTCCAGTAAGGTCATCACTCCGGGCTCCCGGCAAAGTCCGTTCGTTGAGTAGGCTGATATACTAAACGTATGCTTCTCTCGTACGATCGACTCCAGAATACACCGGTCATGAGCCTCCAGACCGGGTCGGAGTTGGCGCGTACCAATCACATCCTTGTCGACCCGCGTGATCTTACCATCGTCGCCTATGAGCTTGAGGGCCATATGCTCGACCAGAAGCCATCTTTCCTGCGACCGATCGACGTCCGTGAACTATCCAATCTCGGTCTTATCGTCGACAGCAATGACGAGTTCGTCGGTATCGACGACGTCATACGAATCAAACAGGTCGTCGGCTACGGCTTCGACCTTATCGGTATGGAAGTGGTAGACGACAAGGGCAAGAAGCTCGGCAAGGTGCAAGCCTTCAACGTAGACTCGGGCAGCTTCTCTGTCCAGCAGCTGGTCATCAGACGGCCGATCTTCAAGAGCTTCGGAGAAGGCGAGCTGCTGATTCACCGCTCGCAGATCATCGAGGTGAAGGATTCGCATATCAAAGTACGCTCGACGGCGATTGATGAGCCGGCCAAGGGTTCGTTGCGTGAATACGCAAACCCGTTCCGCAGCGGAAATGTCCAGCCTGAAGTCATCGACACCAGCGAACCGAGCTGGCCTTAGTCTGTCTCTTCGGCCAACGCCGCCTTGATATCATCATAGGAGAATCCCTGTCGAGCCAAATAGGCGATGAGCTTCTGCTCATCATCGTACCTCGAGCGTTTCTTCCCTAGGACCTTGCGGAGCTCGTCATCATCAGTCCTCATCGATTCGGCCAGGACCGATTCGATGATTGAGCCTTCGATACCTTTGGAGCGCAGTTCAGCCGTCAGCTTACGACGGCTTGCTCCTTTCGTCTGATTACGGTTCTCGACCCAAAAACGGGTGAACTTTTCGTCGTCGATATAGCCGCGTTCGCTCAGGCGTGCGAACACCCGATCGGCGTTCGCTTGGGTCACGCCCTCGCGCTCCTGTATCTGACCATCGCGTGACTTATACTTGGTCGCACGTGTCTTGCGCCAAAGATAGTCCTTCACTTCACGGGCCGAATGCGGCCGCATCAGACAATATTCGAGTGCTCGGCCGTATAGCTTGCCGAACTGACTCTCGTTCTCGATGTCGGCGAGTTCCCGATCGGTATACTCCTTACCGATCCTAATGCCGAGCTCACCGACCTGGAATATATCGAGCGAGAAGCGGTACTTGCCATCGACCGATACATTTACACGGTCGGCGTTCTTGGCTTGGACGGAAATGTCAGTTATTTTCATCCGGCTCGTCGAACTCTTCGATCCCATGCGTCGTAAATCTGACATTCAAAGGTCTTGAGGGTATGGCCACTGCCCCGAAGTATTCGGAGCCGTCGGGGGTCGCTCGAGGAAAGGTTATTGCTCTCGCCCCGGTTTCCTTTTCGGACTTTTGACGAATCAGCGCTTCACGCAGAGCTCCGCTCGCAAGCAGCCCGACATCTGTTACGGGTATGCTTGTCATGAATTCCAGATCTCTTTGGCGCGCAGATGAGTATGTCTGCCGTTGCCTGATATCCTCAACCCACCAACGTGCAAGCTTTTCACGCCTGTTGAGTGGAACAACGTTAATCCACGAAAGCGTTTCGGCGGGAAGAGATTCCGCCATGTCTAATCGTCCTGTTCGGCGACTTTCTGGCGGACCGTCTTCTCGATCTCACCAAGCACTTTCGGATTTTCCTTCAGATACTTCTTGACAGCCTCACGTCCTTGACCGATTTTCTCGTCCTTGTAGTCGAACCAAGCACCTGACTTACCAACCACGCCGTGCAGTACGGCTAGGTCAAGCACATCGCCGGTCCGTGAGATGCCTTCGTTATACATGATATCGAATTCGGCCAATCGGAAAGGCGGCGCAATCTTGTTCTTCACTACCTTGACCTTCGTCCTGTTTCCGATGATATCCTCGCCGACCTTTAATTGGCCGATACGGCGGATATCCAGCCGTACGCTCGCATAGAACTTCAGCGCGTTACCGCCGGTCGTCGTCTCGGGATTGCCGAACATGACACCGATCTTCATGCGGATCTGGTTGATGAAAATCACGGTCGCGTTACTCTTGTTGATGATACCGGTCAGCTTACGCAGCGCCTGACTCATCAGCCGGGCTTGCAGACCCATGTGGCTGTCGCCCATATCACCGTCGATCTCGGCCTGCGGTACCAGTGCGGCCACCGAGTCGACGACGATGAGATCGACGGCATTGGAACGCACCAACGTCTCAGCGATCTCAAGCGCCTGCTCTCCGTTATCGGGCTGGCTTACCAGCAGGTTGTCGGTATCGACACCCAGTTTCTTCGCGTAGCTCGGATCAAGGGCATGCTCTGCATCGATGAACGCGGCTGTTCCGCCCTGCTTCTGAATCTCTGCGATAGCATGCAGGGTCAGCGTCGTCTTGCCGGAACTTTCAGGTCCGTAGATTTCGATGATCCGGCCCTTGGGGTAGCCGCCGCCGAGCGCGATATCGAGGCTCAATGCGCCACTGGGTAACAGTTCAACGTCCACCTTCTTGGCTTCGCCAAGCTTCATGATGGAGCCGTCGCCGAACTGCTTGGTAATCTGATCCATCGCAAGTCCCAAGGCCTTCACCTTGCCTTCTTGATCTGGTTTTTCCGTTCCCACCGCAGATTTCTCAGCCTTCTTAGCCACTCTAGATTCTCCCTCTCTTACTGCTCATTCCATTATACGTTGGCGGGTACTAATTTGCTACAATGGTACCAATGAAGCAACGCGGCTTTACCGTCATCGAAATCCTCGCGCTCGTCCTCGTGCTCGGCGTCGTCGGCGTGGTCTTCTGGACCCAGAAGACCAATATAGAGACGGCCGCTCGTGACGATAAACGTAAGATATCGGTCAACGCCATGTACTATGCTCTCGAAGAAGTCTATTATCCGGCCAACAAGCATTACCCTAAAGCGCTGACCGCCTCGACTTTGCCATCGATCGACCCCTCGCTGCTCAAGGATCCTGACGGTGTCCAGATCGGTATGGCTGACTCCGATTACAGCTACGAGGGCAAGAATTGCAGCGGTGACACCTGCAAGAGCTACTCACTCCGTGGCAAATTGCAGAACGAAGCCGACTACGTCAAAGACAGCCGGAACGAATGATCAGTTCTCGTACGGATCGACCGGACGACCGTTCTTGAACGCTTCGATGGCATTGTTCAGCACTGCGACGTGGTGCCGCGGTCTCGCCACATATGCGAAACGATAGGTCGTCTCCTCACCTTCCGTACTTAGCCGCACTGTACCGTAATCGAGCATCAGCTGCAGGATGCCCGTTTGCTTGAAGCTGGCATCCTCTATGCTTCCCAGGCTCACGGTCTGCTCATGGCGCGAGAACAGACTGTGCTGGATTTCCTGCACTACGCTCTCATTCGTGAGGTAGAAATGATTCTGCATATACACCCATACCGCGATCGAACCGCCGATCCCGATGGCCAACATCACCAGAAGCAGGACTAGGAAAATGTTCTCGTACGACGGCAGCGGCACGCCGAGCGTCGCGTTCGGATCGGCCGGATACACGATGAGGACGGCGATGAGGGCTAACAATGCCACGCCGGTCGCAAATACCGGCAGCAGGAGGCCAATCGGGTGACGTTTGACATCGAGTATGACGAATTCACCGTCACTGATATTCAGATGTGGATATTTGGCACGCGAATCTTCACAGCGTTTCATGTTCTCGTCGCTGACGGAAAGGTTGGCTGATTCAGGTTGACGCACGGCGTGGACGACCTTCGGCTCATTGGCATGCTGGACACGTTGCTGCGGGTCGTAATTGTATCCGGGCATATCTTCCGGGGCGTTCGTCACATGCGACGATACTTCAGGTCGCTGCTGTTCGGGTCCGTCGCTCATGACACCATTATATCAAGTATCCGTCGGTTCGTGTCCGATGTGCCGCCGACCCTTCACGGTGACGCGACGGCCGCGTGGCGTCCGCTCTAGAAATCCGATCTGCAGGAGATACGGTTCGTAGAAGTCCTCGATGGTACTTGGCTCATCACCGGTCAGCGCCGCAATGGTGTTCAGACCGACCGGATTGTCGGCATAGTGTTCGACCATGCTCGTCAGCATCGCGCGATCCGCGGGGTCGAGTCCCGCCTCGTCGATCTCCATCATGGCCAACGCGTCCGTGGTAATGACGGTATCGATGATGCCGTCGCCGTTGACATCGGCATAATCACGAACGCGTTTCAGCAGACGATTGGCGATTCGTGGCGTCAGTCGTGCCCGTGACGACAGCATAGTAGCCGATGCCGGTTCGATATCGGCCTTCAATATGCGTGCAGCCCTGGTGATGATCCGTGCGATTTCGGCCGGCGTATAGAATTCCAGACGGTACAGGTGCCCGAACCGATCACGAAGCGGGGCGGCAAGGCTGCCGGTACGTGTGGTCGCGCCGATGACGGTGAACTTCGGCAAGTCCAAGCGGACGCTTCTGGCAGCCGGTCCTTTGCCGATGACGATATCCAACTTGAAGTCTTCCATGGCGGAGTACAGCACCTCTTCGACCGCACGATTCAACCGATGGATCTCGTCGATGAACAAGATATCGCCGTCGGCAAGGTTCGTCAGAATGCTGGCAAGGTCGCCGGCCCGTTCGATGGCAGGGCCCGATGTCACACGAAGCCCGGCCCCCATCTCGTTGGCGATGACGCTGGCCATCGTCGTTTTACCAAGTCCTGGCGGCCCGTAAAGCAGTACGTGATCGATCGTTTCGCCGCGTTTCTTCGCGGCCGTGATAGCGAGAGTCAGATTCTTCTTCAGGCGCTCTTGACCGACATATTCGTCAAACGTCTGTGGCCGCAGCGTCAGTTCGACGATCTGCTCGTCGCTATCTTCAGTATGGATGGATGTATCCACTATCCTATCTATCGCCATATATCAACCAGTATACAGTCTATACGCGCCTGATGCCGTCTTCATGCACCTGGCCGACCTCCTTGGAGTGTGCCGATATGGCAGCCAAGGCGACAGCCGATGCGATGATGCCGGTGACATGAGTCAGCTTCTTTTCGTTCCTTACGGCTGCTACGCCGAACACGGCGGCCGATAGATTGACCGCACGCTGCCAGTTTCCGCCCTTGGTTATCTCACCCGTCTTTGCCAAATGTATGCCGTTCAATATTCCTACAGCTGCCGCACCGATACTGATGGCTGTGATGTACGGACGGGTTTCCGGATATTTCTTAGCGACTTCCGTAATCACCCGCGCTTTGCTCGCATGATCGACGACACCGTCCGCGATACGCCGGGTCGGGGTATCGGCATCGAAATAACGCAGTATCTCGCCATCAAGTATGTCCGCGATGACGATTCCGAGCATATCGACACCGATTGTTTCGCCGTCCTTGACCTTTCGTGCCGCGCGTTCAGCCAAAAGGTAGCGCGGCAATGTGACGGCTATGCCTATACCTTCTTTCAGGGCGCGGTTCATTTCGATCTCAATGCGGCACGGACACGGTCAGAGGTCGGCAAGGATGCATCGATATTCTCGAGCGCCTTCAACCCGTCGGCCAACGTATAGCCGAGCGCCATCAGTGCTTCGAGCGCTTCATCGTTCGTATTCAGTTCCGTCTGGACCGCTGTCGCCGATGTGTACGCGGTCGGCAGGCCGACCTTGTCAGACAGGTCGACGGCGACGCGTTCGGCCGTCTTCTTCCCGACGCCGGAAGCCTTCGATATGTACGCGGAGTCGGAGTTCGCAATAGCGCTTCGGACCTGTTCCGTCGGCCCTAAGCTCAAGATGGCCAGCGCAGCCTTCGGTCCGACACCCTGTACGCTGATGAGCATCTCGAACAGCTTCTTTGCCGCCAGACTGGAGAACCCGAACAGTTCGTCGGACTGCTCGCGGACGTGGTGATACGTGTATAATTTCACATCGCTATCGAGCACGGCCGCGTCAAAATCACCCAGCGGTACCTGGATCTCGTAGCCGACGCCCGACACGTCAATGATGACCGAGCCGGCGAACTTCTCGGCGACGACACCACGGATATGCGCGATCATCCCTAGCCTTGCCCCGTCCCGCCCTGGCCTGGTTTGTTCCCCTGACCGCCGGGGGGCGTCTGATTCACCGCACATCCGTTGTTCGGATTGACGGGCAGCCCAGGGGCCGTGTTGGGACATAGGTCGCTGGAATCACTCACGCCGTCGTTGTCAGCATCGGATTCGTCCGGCTCAACGCAGTTCGGATCGTTGGCGGCCAGGTTTTCCAGTCCTTCGACCTCACAGGCGTCGACGACGCAGTCCTCATCGTCGGCCTCTAGATCTTCCTTACCAACGATCTTACACTTCTCCTTCGGCTGCTCTTCAACCTTAGGTTCCTCTTTGACCGTCTCACACTTCTTCGGCACGTTGCCTGATAGGAACACATCACTCTTGGTACCGACCGCCGTGCACACGGTCGCCTTCACTACTCCACTTGGTTGCACGAACGACGGGTTCGACGAGCCGATGGCCTGTCCCATCATGTTGCGCCATATCGGCCCAGCCATGCTCGAACCTCCGTTGTTCATGATGGCATTATCATTGTTCCCGACCCACACGCCGACGGCTATATCAGGGGTATAGCCTATCGTCCAGGCGTCGCGTGAGTCATCGGTCGTACCGGTCTTCACCGCTACAGTCTTGGTGCGACCGTCGGTGCCGGTGACGTTAAGCGACGATCCGAAGACGCTGCTTCGAGTCTGATTATCCGACAGGATGTTCGACAGCAAGTACGCGCCCTCGGTACTGATGGCCTTGGTACTTTTATGTTCCTGGGTGAAGATGGTCTGGTCGTACTTGTTCTTTATCGATGCGATGCTCGATTCATCATAGCGGTCGCCCTGGTTGGCGAAGCCAGCATACGCGTCGGTCATCTCGGTCAATGGGACCTCTGCCGATCCGAGTGCCAGCGACAACCCGTAATTCGCATCGGAATCAAGCGTGGATATGCCGAGCCTCTTCGCAGCCGCAACGGCGTTGTCGATACCATCTTTCTGCAAAACCTTGATGGCCGGAATGTTCAGCGACCAGTCCAAGGCCTGTCGCACCGTCACGTTGCCACGGAACTTGCGGTCGGCGTTGTTCGGCGAATAACCACCGCCGAAATCGGTCTTCTTATCCTCGATGACAGTCGTCGGCGTGATCTTGCCACTCGCTAACGCGTCGGAATAATATATCGGCTTGAAGCTGGAGCCAGGCTGTCGCGCAGTAGTGGCCATGTTCACCTTACCGAAATCCTCGTTGTTATAATCCGCGCTGCCGACCAGGGCAAGTATGCCACCGGTCTTTGGATCGATCGCAACCAAGCTGGCATTGGAACCACCGTTACGCTGGATGTAGTTCATGTTACTTGCCACGGCTGCGTTGGCCTTTTCCTGCAGCGTCAGATCCAACGTCGTCTTGACCTGATAACCAGAGCGTGTCACGCGTTCTTCGCCGTACTTCTCATACAGCTGGTTCAGCACCATCTCAGTGAAATGCGGTGCCTCGTTATCGATACCCGAGTTCGGCGGTGCGTACGTCAGTGTCTCGGCTAACGCCGTTGTCTTCTGGTCCTCAGTGATATAGCCGTTCTTGACCATACGCGTCAGCACGGTAGTCTGACGCTCTTTGGCAAGTTCCGGGTCCCCGCTGATCGGCGAGTACGCGCTCGGCGCCGGCAAGACGCCGACCAGCATGGCACTTTCGGCCAGGTCCAGGTCGGCCGGTTCCTTGTTGAAATACGTCTTGGCGGCATCCTCGACACCGAAGGAGTTCTCCCCGTAATACACGGAGTTCAGATACATGTCGAGAATCTCATCCTTCGTGTAGTTACTTTCGATTGCGACGGCAATGGAGAATGCCTGATACTGCCTTAGGAAACTCCGATTGCTCGACAGCACGGTGATCTTGGCAAGCTGTTGCGTGATGGTCGAACCGCCGAAGCTGCCGCCTCCATTAACCGCGTAGCCATATATCGCCCGGAGCGTGCTCAGGATTGAAAAGCCTTCGTGTTCATAGAAGTCCTTGTCCTCGCTGGCGATGAGGGCATGTTCCATGTCATCAGAAATCTTGTCGAGCGGTACCAGGTCACGATGAGCCGCACTCCCTGTGCTGAAGAACGGTTTATCATTACGGTCAAGCAACACCACGCCGGTGTTGTTCCGGTTCATCAGACGGTCCATGTCGGAAATATCACCGGCGAAGTACCAGTAGGTCGCGATCGGAGTGATGACCAAAAATGCCAATATCGGCCCGCCAATCAGCAGCGCCTTCTTCTTTTTGCTCAGTTTCCTGAACCATTGCCAGCGTCGTTTTACTAAACGCTTGGCTGACCCTACGGGGCCCAGTTTCCGGGTGTACTTACCTTTTCGATACATACCTGCTTAGTATAGCAAAATCACCATTAATCAAGTAGTTGCCACCGGGGGTAGTGATGGCAACGTGCTTGATAAATCGTGAATCAACGGCTGACGTGAATCATGGTGGGATTCGATCGTACTGCCGTCACGGTTATCTTTCTTGACTTGTGTTCTACCGCCATGGACCTAACTATACAGGCGCCGTCTGAGAGCACGCTGAGAAGGATTTCACTGTTTCCGGATAATTGTGGGCGGATGCGACGTGCTATCGGCTCATCATCTGGTGGGTCAGCGCAGCCGCTAGCGCGTCGGCGGCGTCATCCGGCTTCGGGACCTCCTTCAGCCCCAGCTGCAGCCGGACCATTTCCTGCACCTGCTTCTTATCCGCCTTGCCGTAACCGGTGATGCTCTGCTTTATCTGCATCGGCGTATACTCGGCTATCGGTAGCCGCGCTTTCCGGCCGGTCAGCATGGCGACGCCGCGTGCCGATGCCACGCTCATGGCCGTCGTCACGTTTCGGGCGAAGAACAGCTTCTCGACGCTCATCACGTCGGGCTTCGTCTCGGCGATGATTTCGGTCAATCCGTCGAATATCTCTTCCAGCCGTTCGTCGAGCGGCGTGTGGGCGGGCGTGGTTATCACCCCGGCGGTAACCAGTCTCGATTTACCGTTCGCCGTGTCGACCACGCCGAAGCCCAATATGCCCGTACCTGGGTCGATGCCGATTATCCTCACGTTAACTTTTCCTCGTATTTGCCGTCAACGACGTAGACTTCGCCGTCTTTCAGCGTCTCGTACTTCAGGCCGCTTCCTTTGAAAAAGTCGACCATGGCGTCCGCTTCGTCCTTGAACCAATCCGACTGATAATGCGGAACCAGTTGCGGATATATGAGACCCATACCGTCCCAGATGATCTCTTCGCCATAGCCATCCGGTACCGCGTACGGGTCGTCAGAGGTTTCGCAGCCGCGTAGCATCTTGGTGAGAATTATCGACCCGGCGCTCGAGCCGCCATACACCATGTTCGTATTCTTCAACGCGTTCATAAGCAATGTGTCAAAGCCCGAGTACGCGAATGCCCGGCGCAATACGAACGTGTTACCGCCGCTTACCCACACGAACGGCGCCGCTTCAACGAGCGGTTTCAGCTTATCGGGAGAACGGAAGTAGTTCCGAAGGTCCAGCTCGAAGAATTCGAACCCGGCGTCAGTGAATTCCTTGCGCTTCTCTTCCACATGCGCTGCGCGCTCATCTGCTGGCCCCTCGTCCTTAGCATTGTCGACGAACAGCACGCGCCTATCCTGACCAACCATGTCCTTCAGACGCTCAAGATGATTGCCGAATCCTTGTGACGACAAGTATAACTTCATGCATTCAGTATAGCGCTAGCGACCCAGCTTGACGAACGAACCAAACTTCCTGATGACGCCAGCCACTTCGCTCCGCCATTCCCAGCCTGCATAACCAGCGGCCAGCATGCCAACGCCGCCGAACGCCCACCACCCCATCGTAGCCTGGCCAGTCTGGGCGACGGCCTCGACCGGGAAGTCGGCGGTTGTGTTGGAGGTTTTGTTGCGACAGCGGTTCGTCTCGGCGTTACGCTCCTGATTGGCAGCGCATGGTTTAAGGTCGCTTGCCGATCCCGCCGCCCGGCAACGGTTGGTATCGGGATTTCTTTCCTGCCCAGGGGCGCACGGTGTGAGGAGCGAAGCCGTCGAGACGAGATTACGGCAACGGTTCGTATCGCTGCTACGATACTGGTCACTATCGCAAGGTGTGAGCGATGCCGAGGTGTCTAGACTCCGGCATCGGTTCGTCTCCGGATTCCTATACTTGCCTTCACCGCAGTCAGTCGGCGTTTCCGAAGCTGTGCTCACTTTGTTGCAATAGCCGGTATCGGTATTTCGCTGGTAGCCCTCATCACATGGAGGATACTCGAGCCATGAGTTTGCTTCATCGGGCGTAACCACATATGTTTGTCGCCATCCATCGGCGAATTTCGCCCATGACGTGTTCTCGGACAGCCCATCATAATCTATCGCATCAACCTCACTCTCTGCATCGGATGAGAGTATGTATACCGTACCGTTGGTCGTTTTTGTCAGGGTCAGACTGGTGTCCTTGACGAATACCGTCTTCATCTGACCGCTCGAAAGCACCGCCGGTCCGAAGACATGGCGTGCCGTCATACTCCGGTTCGTCTGAAGCAGGCATCCCTCTAGCTGTATGTCGTCTCCGGTGACGTTAATCACCTCGACAAACTGATCTTCCGTCGCGACATTCGCAGCGATTTCGTTTATACGCAATCCATCGCACGTATTGATCGTCGCTGGAGCTTCGAATCGGTTCGGCTGGTCTCCGGGGGTCGGGTAAATCGTCCACTCGAATGCCCCGACCGTCTCCTTCCAACTCCAGGATTGACCATCATGACCCGAACTCGACGGATAACCGACGACCGTCCTGTCGTATCTGACCGTGCCGTAGATATCTTCCAACCATACCCAGCTGCCGCTGGCGCTCAGCGTCAATGGGAAGGACGCGTAGTCGCCCGGTGCCAAAGCACCGCTCAAGCCGACCGTGTTGCTCGTCGTCACGGATTGGCCGTTCGTTCCGGTCCTGAGGCGGAACTGCGCCAGATCAATCATGGCGTCCGAACCGTTGTATATCTTCACGTAATCATTGCAGGTCATGTCGGCACTGAATGGAGAGCAGGGCGATGAGTCGGGGTATACCTCGACGATACTTAGGCTCGGCTCACTGGGAGCCTCGTATAGCTTGTCGCTAGCGAGCGTAAAGTTGGAAGATGGCATGAACGCCGCGAAGCTTGATAAATAATTTCCAGTAGAGGCCGAGACATTACGGCTGAAATAGAACGTTGCCGGGCTTCCTGCTACGCGTGGCGTCGACGTCGTTATCGACGGAACGACCGATTCGTTATTGAAGTTAGACGTACTTGGCGCCAGCAAGCTGATACTGACAGGAACGGGATCAGCGGCGGGGGCACCATCATTGTAGATGATGGTCGCGGAAGGCACCGCGACCGCGTTCGCAACCGTCATGTATTTCGCGGGTGCGATCGTACCCGACATCGCCGCATATACAGTTTGTGAGGATGTCCCGAATTCCAGCGACACCCGCCACCCGTTAAGCGACGCGACTTCTGATGACATGTTATACACCTGAACGTACCGGAGCGAGTGACCGGTGAAGGAGTAGCCGGTGATTAGGAGCGGACCGTTTGTTTTCACAGTGTTCGGGCCGGATGGCATAGTCGGTATCGCCGATGCAGGCATCGAACCCATGAAGACATACAGAATCGTAACGACACCCCACCAGAATCGTTTCATGGCAGTAGTATGCACGTAGGCTCAGAACGTTGTCAATAATAAATTCAGACGAGGAGGTCGGCGTTCGTATGTACGTTCACTACATCATCAAGGTCGTCCAGGGCGTCCAGCACTCGCATGACCTTATCGGCCGTTTCCTGGTCATCGATCGCAACCGGTGTGTTCGGAACGTATTGCAGCTCGGCATCCTGAACGGTCAATTCGGCGTCGATGATGGCAGCGCGTACTTTCATGAGTTCCTTCTGATCCGTGTAAACGATCGTCTCATCGCCCTCTTCAACCGCATCTTCGGCTCCAGCATCGAGCATCGTCATCAATGCGTCTTCACCTGATGAGGCGACGCGGATGACGCCTTTACGCGTAAACTGGAACACGACGCTGCCGGCATCGGCGATGCGCCCCCCATTCTTTACCAGTGCGGTCTTCACTTCCGGCAGCGTACGGTTACGGTTATCGGTCGCGACTTCAACGAT
>ERZ761597.145-NODE-145-length-15075-cov-8.199800_pt1 | contig 15075 bp, 24 predicted proteins | sample MGYA00433093_ERZ761597 | MGnify/ENA primary metagenome ERZ761597 (study PRJEB28899, sample SAMN03785557) | bioreactor sludge metagenome | biome: EBPR Sludge; feature: EBPR Bioreactor; material: 0.22µm filtered reactor supernatant | place: Saint Lucia: Queensland... | reverse complement strand
AAAATTGACCAATTTTTAGCACTTGCAGCAGAAAGGGGAGTTGGTTTTGAATATCCTGTTTAAAGCTACATATGGACAGCACAATGTAGGAGTGGTATATAATGAGAGGGGATGTCTGAAAGTGGTGTACACCGACCCTGACAAGTCGGGGAACAGCTTCTCGTTGGACTATGGCTCAAGGGGCGAAATGGAGGTTGTGACAGCCTTTGTTCAGCATCTGATGAAAAAATCCTCAAAAACAGTTGACGAATGATATCATCGTGAACTATAATGTCTGTAGAAGGTAAAACAATCATGTTTAGCAACGCATTTAACGAGAACAAGGCAAACAAGAGCAACGCTCTTGTGTCTTTCGTTGCGTTCGCACCGCGCCCATGGCCATGGCCCGTTTTGTCAGACCGTCCTCTTGAGAATGAGGTTGGATAACTAAGAGTATTCAACAAGTCGAGAGCCCGGTCTGAAATCAGACCGGGCTCTTTTTATTTTTAGGCGATGGGCAACCATCATAGTGTACTTTGAAAACCGAATAATGTTTGTGTAAGAAAAACACAGGGGTATAGTTTAATTGGCAAAGCAGCGCGGCTCCAAATCCGATGGTTGCGAGTTCCAATTTTATCACCCCCACCAAATATCGTATAGGCGTGTAGTAGCAACGGTTAAAACGAGACTCTCCAAAAGTTTAGTTCTCAGTTCGAATCTGAGTGCGCCTGTAGGATACTCCTGTATGAATTTCGAATAAATAATTTGGAGTTTAAAATGGGGAAAAAAAGAACTTGGACAGATGATGATTTTGTGCATCATGCAGCAAATTCTGAATCATGGAGCGAACTGGCTCGAAATCTTGGTTTGTGTGCATCTGGCAATGGATGCTATTTAACTCTCCGGCGTGCAGCCGAAAGGTTGGAGGTGTCAACAAATCATTTTAAAAGAAAAAGATTCGGCTCCGGTATGACAACTTATTTGGATTATAATGCAGAGAATCTTGATAAGGTTTTAAAATCTGTGAACAATCCATACAAAAAGAAAAAATTAATTGAATGGGGTTTGTTACAAAATATATGTGAGTTGTGTGGAATTGTAAATCAATGGAATGGTATGGAGTTAACACTGCAACTTGACCACATAGATGGAAACAACTCAAATAATGATTTAAGTAATTTGAGAATTTTGTGCCCTAATTGTCATACACAAACCAAGACTTATGGTTCAAAAAAACAACATGGTTGAGCGCCCGTATGCCCGAGTGGTCGAAGGGGACGGATTCCAAACCCGTCAGATAACGCCGTGGGTTCGAATCCTACTGCGGGTGCTGAGTAATGTTGTGGAGCGCACGGCACAATGAAGATGGCGCTTAATCGCATCTTCGCTGTTTGTTGGGAACATTCAGTTCGCCGTCTTTATCGGGGTGTAGCCAAGTGGTATGGCGCTTGCTTTGGGAGCAAGAATTCCAGTGTTCGATTCACTGCACTCCGACCATTTTATCAGGATATAGCGCAGCTTGGTAGCGTGCTTGCTCGGGAAGCAAGAGGCCGTAGGTTCAAATCCTACTATCCTGACCAATTTGCAGGAAATCGAACCACCAATGTATAATGAGATAATATAAGCATGGTGGTTCGATGAATAAAAGACAAATGGCAATAGATATGCGCGTCAAAGACGGGAAGTCTTATGGTGAGATTATGAACGAATTGGGTGTAGCCAAATCTACGTTGTCTGGTTGGTTAAAATCACACCCATTATCTGAAGACTCAAAGCTTGCAAAACAAAAATTAAATCACAAGGGTGGTGTTGTTAAAAAACAACGTGGTGATAAGTCAAAATATCAAGAAATGTCTGAGAGATTTGTTGAATTGACAAATGTTGACAAAGGTCGAATAGCTGAAGCTGCTATTGTGTTTCGATTGACTGTAATTGGCATGTCTGTTTATCGTAGTGTTTTTGATTGCGACCATTTTGATATGCTGACTTGCAATCCATTGAACGGCAAGATTTTGAAATTACAAATTAAATGGGCGCGAGAAACTAAACAGGGACTGCCTTTAATGAGTTTGCATTCATCAAGCAAAAAATTGCGATATCAAGATGATGCATTCGATATTTTTGTTGGTTATGATTTATTCACTGACACAGCATATGTGTACACCAAAGAAGAATTAAAGGAAAATCGCGCATTTGTTTCGATTCGTGACGATTGTGCAGAACGATGGGATAAGTTAGTTTAGATTGTGCTGGTTCGAGTCCAGTCACTCCGACCAAGATTTGAAGAGGTAAAATAGAGAAATGAAACAATATCCAAAATTTGAAGACTTAACCGGAAAGACCCTGGTTAAAGTCACCAAGTCTGAACACAACATGACATTCGAGTGTTCAGACGGCACCAAGTACAACATGTATCACGACCAGGATTGTTGTGAGCACGTGTACATTGAAGATATTACAGATGGTTGGGAAGCAATGCTGACTGAAGCAAAAGTCATCAGCGCTTATGAAAGCTCCAATCGTGATTTAGCTCCGCCAGGTGGAAAGCGCGATTATCACGAGTCATACACATGGACTTTCTATCGAATCATCACAGACAAAGGCTGTGTAGTCATCCGTTGGTTTGGCGAATCCAATGGTTACTATTCAGAAGGCGTGAGCTTCGTAGAAGCTCACTAAGATTTATCGGGGCGTAGCTCAGTTTGGCTAGAGCGCGTGCTTTGGGAGCATGAGGTCGCAGGTTCGAGTCCTGTTGCCCCGACCAGTTTAGGTGTTGTCTAAGTCCCTGCTGACAACTTAAATTTGAAGAGTAGTTTATCAGTCTTCAGAGCCTTTTTAGATGTTTGAGCCGGGGATTGGCCAAGGAGGAGACTGCGCTTTGGAGGCGTGGTTGTGGGGAGTTCGATTCTCTCATCCCCGACTCAGCCATCTATAATCCGGGGGGGTAGCTCAGTGTTTAGAGCACGCCCATGTGAGCCATAAGGCTGACAGGGGCGAAGGTCGCTGGTTAAAATCCAGCCCCTCCGACCAGTTCCTTAGTAAGTTATTCCGTAAAACCGAATTTCTGTAGTATTTTATTCCCGAAACAGGACGCTTTTTCGGTTTTCTTAGCAAGTTATATCGGGCGTTGGACCAGTTTGCAGTGGTCGCTTCCCTCGGAAGGAAGAGAACGCGGGTTGAAATCCCGCACGCCCGACCATTTTCCTCAAACACAAACATTATTCGGTATACTGAGTAAATGATGACCTACGAAGAAGCAAAAGCCCTTGCAAGTGAGCGCACAGCCGCTTGGAATGCATACTACGAATCTCAAGGCAAACCCACGCTGAATGATTATGAAAAGTGTATCGAAAACATGCCGGAAGATATCACAAATTACAATATCATTACCCGTTCTAAGGGAATGATGATTGCCGCAGAATCCAACGGTCGTGTGTACGAATACCCTTGTTATATTTTGGCATGGGGTTATGGCATCCCCGAAGAGGCTTTTCTGTCTGAAGATATTCTTAAAGCACCTTGTTGGGAAGTTATCAGCCGCAGAGAAACTTACGATTGGTGATATAACATGAGTCGAAGAACAAAAACACAAAAACACACATTAACACGAGAAATGATTAAGGCAACTTTTGCCTGTACGCATTGTCAAGAGGACAATGAAATGACAATGCAAGATATTTCATTTAGTGGCAGTTCATCTGAATGTGAACTTTGCGGCAGTCACGGCAGTGTAGATATGTCATTAACATGTCAGCATTGCGGGCAATGGTTTGATATTGAACTGTCTAGCTGGTAAATCAGGTATAATCAAACCATGATTGTTGAGATTAAAGTCTGGGAAATCCGTTGCGATTTTTGCCCATCTAAACACACAGAGACATCGGCATACAAACCGTCTGCACCAGAGGGTTGGGGTTATGTTAAGGTTGGACCCTGTGGTTTGACAGATTATTACAGAGATGAACTTGCTTGTCCAGAATGTCTCGCAAAAAGGAAGGATGAAAATGAAAACTGATTTTGTTCCTGCTATATCGCGCACTCGAATGTTAGAACCCGGTACTCGGGTGATGGTTTTTCAAGAAGAAGGCTACTGGGTTATTTTCGGAGTTGATATCTACGCCTGTACATCAGGCAATACACTACAAGAACTGTCTGACAATTGGAAAATCTGTGCCCTGATATATCAGCAAGTTGCTCAAGATACACCAAATATTTGGGAGCCACCAATGCCCTTTGAGTTTGAGTCAGTCTGGGAATCAGGGGAGTCTTGCGACTTTTTAGAGGGATTATCCGCAAGGATAGTTAGTTTAGAGGCGTTTACAACAGCGCACAAGGAATATTGTAAGCGTGCCGACTCTTACAATATTTTTGGCACCAATGAGTAAAACTAATAAGTCCGATAGTTCAATGTGGGAGTTCACCAAAGTGTTTAAGGTGGGCGGCACGACTGTACACCCAGGTGTTGTTATTAAAGGCGACTTGGTTGAAACAGAGAATACAGTTTCAATTCGCAACTCAGATGTGTTTAAAGATATCCCCAAAGATATTCTCAAGCCGCATACACCGTCGTTACCAGCAACCAGAAAAAGGAAATAACATGGAAGACAAATATGTTGTTCGATTATTTGATATGTTTGATGGATGGATTGACATATCCAGCGCTGTTTCTAAAGAAGAAGCAGAAGAAATTTGGGCGAAAGAAACGAAGAACGGAACTAAAAACACCAAATATGAAGATGGGGATTATTACGCTATCTTTCCAGCAAATACAAGGATGCGCTATACGCCCGAAACTCTAGGAAGATGATTGTAAATTCGATTTATAACGAGAATTGCATTGACACTATGTCACGAATGGATGAAAATTTCGTGGATATGGTGATAACCTCTCCACCATACGATGACCTTAGAACATATAAAGGTTATTCATTTGATTTCGAGCCTATAGCTGAAGCGCTTTTTCGAGTGCTTGCCCCTGGTGGTGTTTTGGTTTGGGTGGTGGGGGATGCAACCAAAGATGGTAGCGAATCAGGAACAAGCTTCAGACAGGCTCTGCATTTCATGTCGATTGGGTTTAAGCTACACGACACCATGATATACATGAAGGACAACCCGCCGCCTGTAGGTGGTGATAAGCGTTACTATCAAGCCTTTGAATACATGTTTGTGTTCTCAAAGGGAGCGCCAAAAACATTCAATCCCATTGTAGAAGAGCGCCGCAACAAATGGAATGACAACCGAACGGTTAGAAAGCGCCCAGTTACCCGTAACAAGGCTGGTGTCTTCACTGAAAGAACTGTGAAAATCGAGGGCATGGTGAAGTTGCAAAATGTTTGGAACTATGTTGTGTCTGGCGGCAGCGTAGCAGAAGAGATGTTCGCACACGAACATCCAGCGATTTTCCCAGAAGCCTTGTGCCGCGACCATATTATTTCTTGGTCTAATGAAGGTGATTTAATCTATGACCCGTTTATGGGCTCCGGCACGACAGCCAAAGTCGCCTACGCATTGGGCAGACAATATATTGGTAGCGAAATCAGTGAAGAATATTGTGATTTAATCAAAAGGAGACTACAAGCAGTTCAAAATAGGGTAGATGATGATTAAGAAGAAAGCCAAAGAGTTGTTGTTGAAGCAAAATGCAGAAACTCTATTTCAGCAGTTGTTGCCCAAAATAGTAAAAGCCGACATACATGGGCAGCTTCGCTTTCCAATATGTCAAATTGAAAATTATTGGATAAACCCAGAGGAACAGATTATTGCAGACAAATTCATCGAAGAGGGTTTTGGCATATCCATTGTGGAAAGAGATATCCCTGGCACCTGGTGGAGAGACAGTGAAGAAACAGAGCATTGTGACCATCAATATATACTTTATGCCACATGGAACAAAGGCGACATTTAACACATTCCCTCAAAATCGAGAGATAACGATTATTCATTAAAAAGGACAAAGGTGACTTAATGTACGTATTGCGCTATGAAGGAAAATATGTGTCTGATTTTGGTTATCCAGAGCCGGAGCTTACAACTGACATTAACAAGGCTGCTGTTTGGTTCACAAAGAAAGAGATAAAAGACAACTTTCGAGAGAACGGTTTTCGTATGGGCAAAAAATACGAACTTGTTGAGTGTGGATTGGTCGAAATAAATAAATAGATTGATTTTTTCCTCAAAATCTGGATATAATGAATATGAAGAAAAGACCTCGATTGGCTCTGCGCTTGAAAAAAGCTTTGCTTGAACTCAAACTTCAAGTGAGCGATAAATCAGCCAAGCCATTAAAAATAACTAAGATTAAGAGAAACGACAATGGAAGACCATCATCATAACACACAATTGAATATGCATGTTGGCTGTCGTTTGACCGCTTAATCTCCTGACAGCCAACATTTAACGTTTTGGCTGTAGTTCAAAGGAAGAATGTCACCCTGTGAAGGTGAAGATGCGATATCGTGATTCGTCGGCCAACCCAAGATTTTATGGCGGCGTGACCCAGAAGGCGAGGGGGTTTGGCTGTGACCCAAATCACTAGAGGGCTCGATACCCTTACGTCGCCCCAAATTTTATCTTGTGCTATACCCCGCTTTTTTTAAAGCAACATGTCTTCCACGACCTTTATTTCGTCCCCCAAATGTGGGGGTTAAAGCGTGGCAGTTTGGGCATAACACCTGTAAGTTTTCTTCTCGGTTGTCTTCCCAATCGCCATTTATATGGTCAATTTGTAATATTGATTTTTTTGACAAAGGATGAACTTTGTCAAAGCCGCAATTTTGACATTTTTGCTGGTTTTTTGCAAGCATATATCTACGTATATGGTCAGATATTTTGCCCATGCCTTTGCTGCCTGTAATAAGTCCGGTTTTCCATTTTTCAATATAATCTTGATATTGGAATTCGTGCTGGCACATATGTGAACAATATTTCTGCTTAATTTTCATATTTTTGCCACAATATTGACAGAAATACTTCTTATTTTGTTTATTTAAATTTCTATATATAGCCGAGCAATGTAAAGAGCAAAAATTTCCTGTTTCTAATTTTTGTTTTTTTCCAACAGAAATGGATACTTGACATTGCTTACACAATGTAGTAATTTTTTTATTTCTACTTGCATATGCACATGTTTGAGAACAAAAATTACACCAATTCTTTAGATTATTTTTTATCGCCTTTTGAATTTCGTTTTTTGGTTTGTAAAAGATGTTAGTACATTGTTGGCATTCAAGAGGAATTAAAGCCCGAGAACCCTGGGATTCAAGCTCACTTTTAGAAATAAGAAGTTTCATATTTTATATTTATGAACAAGATGTATAATCTCCTTTGCTCTTCAAACAATTTATGTAATCGGGTTCTGAGCCACCCATTTTCCTCATTTTATCTTAAAATGAGGTATTATATGATAATGAGTGGATATTATAAATCAAACATTAAAAACGGGATTCCACACATACCAAAGTCTGCCGTGCGAATGCTTTGGCACCACGCTTATTGGGATGGACCTATAAGTGGTGCATGTATGTTTGATGACGAAAGGCTGTGGTTCTCTTGCTATGATGAAAACCACGGAGATGAAAAGAAGTGGTATCGCAAATTTGTTCTACTCAGGCTGTCTGATGAACAGTGGAAAGAAATTGATTTGCGTCACGCTAGATTCCAAGATTATGTCGGAACTCACACCGATTATGACGAGAATGGTAAACGCTCGTTTGGCGAGTTGAAACCCCGTGTTGAACCCAACCATGCTAAGTTTTATGATTGGGCTAGAGAAAATCCATTTGAAAATTTTGAGGGTGAGCAAGTAGCCACTTATCAAACCCCGTGTGACATTGAAGGAGAAGATGAAGATGAAGAATGATTCGTTTGGTGACCGCATGAAGGGATAAAGAATAAAAACACAGAAATACATTCTGTGAATAATTTCTATGTTTATGTTTATTGTGACCAGCGTAAGCCGGGTTTTTGGCAATTTGAAGATTTTGTTTTTTTGTATGAACCGTTTTATGTCGGTAAGGGTAAAAAACATCGCATTAAACAGCATTTGAATCGTTACATGTTAAATCAAAAATCATTGAAGGCTTCAATTATTAAAAGTATTATATCCCAGTGCGGTGAACTACCTTTACATTCAAAGATAGCTGAGAATTTGACCGAAGAGAGGGCGGTTGAATTGGAAAAGGATATGATACGACATTTTGGGCGAAAGGATAATAACACGGGGATTTTGGCTAATCACACCGATGGCGGTGACGGACAGTCTGGCTGTTGTGTTCCGCATATTAGGGCAAGAAAAAAAGTTTATCAATATGCGCTAAATGGTGATTTTATTAAAGAATGGGATTCTGTCACTAGTGTACAGTTAGAGTTAAATGTAAGTTCTGGAAATATCGCCACGGCAATTAAAAGGGGTGGTTCATTTTGTAATTCACAGTGGTCTTATGATTTTAAAGAGCGCATGGAGCCGATTATTAAGTATCAAATGCCAATAAAGTATAAAAATATTCAAAGACATTGCCCAAAATCAGGCGAAATTATGGTTTTTGAAACAGCCTTAGATGCTGAGCAAAAAATGAATTTAAGGTCAGGTGCTCGGAGTAAGATACTTGAATGTGCCAAAGGTCGTATTCCAACATATTTAGGGTATAATTGGTCTTATGAAACATGATGATTTCTCGACTCGCATGAAAGAGAACTATGAAGTTCGCTCCCAAACTTACTTGCCCCGGCGTGGATATTACTTGATTCGGCTTGATGGCAAGGCTTTCCACACATACACACGCGGAATGGTTCGCCCATTTGACCAGAACCTTTCAGATGTTATGGATGCCACTGCCGCATATTTGTGCAAAAATATTGCTGGAGCCAAATTCGCGTATGTACAGTCTGATGAAATCTCGATTTTGATGACAGATTTTGACAAGCTTGATACTCAGGCTTGGTTTGACGGCAATGTACAAAAGATTGTATCAATTTCTGCGGCAATGGCTACTGCTGAGTTCAATCGACTCATGTATGAACTTAATCACAATTATATTGCTGATGGAAAAATGGCTGTTTTTGATAGTCGTGTGTGGTTGATTGCCGACCCCTACGAGGTTGAAAATGTTTTCATTTGGCGACAAATGGATGCACAGCGGAATTCGGTGTCTATGGCTGCTCAATCTATTTTTTCAGGTAAGGAACTTCATGGCAAGAATGTTCAGGTGATGAAGCAAATGATGCTTGAAAAGGGAGTTGACTGGGAAGAATATCCACAGGGATTCCGAAATGGTCGTTGTATTGTGCGACAAACATATCAAGAACCAATAGGCACTTGTCGTAGGTTTGATTGTGCAACAGAGGGCTGTGCATATTCTCCGTGTGAGCAAGATAGGCTGGTAACTCGCAGCAAATGGGTGAGTGAACCCGCTCCACGTTTTGTTTCTAATAGAGATTATCTGCGCGAAAGAATGCCTTTGATTAGAAATCACCTAATGGATGAGCTTGAAGCAGCACAGATAGAATTAGAATTAACACCAAACGACCCTGATGCGGTTTTGGTAACTGGTTAAATGATTATGAAACACACTTGTATTGCAGTCTTGATTTTGTCTTGTTCGTTTGCGATGGGTATGCCAAGAAATTCCTTCTTGGTGTCCCCTGCGCCAGATAAAGCAAGTTTTATAACTCAAGCCATGAAAGCGCCCGTTCTTGAGCGCTACGAAAATTTCTTTCTTGTTTCAAAAGCAGACTTGGCATACGCCCTTGAAAATATGTATGCAAAGAATTTGACTCAAAATCATCGTGTTACAGTATGGCGATATACTAAACGAGGTTATGCTTCTAATATGCAAGTTTTGAAGAAAGGTGTGCGGGTCTGGATGTTTGGCAACAAGCTTGGATTTTTGGCTGAATGTGGAAATCCGCTAACTAAAACACTGCCAAATCGACCAAATCTCATTTTGTCTCCACCAGCATATAGTGAACCAGACATTATTGAGAGAATCGTCATACCCGAACCGCCAGTTTTAAGCTCAGAAATTGTCACGGCTCCAATGCTTTTAATGGAGCCAACCGTACCTCAGCTTAGTCCGATTTTCACACCTGAAGAGCCTAGCGTTGTGCCACCAAAGAAAAAGAATGAATTTGCACCTTTTGTTAATTTGTTAGGCGCGGCATATACGTTTAGCAAATTCCAGCATCACACTCAACCTCCAGTTCCAGAGCCGTCAGCTTTTATTGGAATGATGATTGGGATTGGAATGCTTGCACGGCATAGGATTAAGAAAGGTGGAAAATGACACTCAACAAAATTTCCTCAAAAACAAAATCACAAACATAAGGAAATATTCCAAGGAAACTGGTATAACAAATATGATGATTTCTTATAACGATGCTCCCACTTGAACTAGTTCAAGTCTAGGGAGTAAACATGAAAAGAGCACTACGACGCCACTACATGGCGTTAATCAACCAAAAAATTCAACGAGAAGTTGAAGAAATCAACGAATATTTTTCTCGACCAGCGCGATGGGGAAGGGATAACCCCGAGCGCCGAGAAACACGACGAAAAGCAGCAATCCGACACGCTCATCGCAATGATGGTCGCTATGTCCGCACCAAAGAGGCAAGTGGACGCAGCTATATCTGCCATTGCGAATGGTGCCTCAGCAACTGGACTTTTGCTTCGCAAAAGGAAATTGCTCGCATCAACGATGAAGAGCAAGACTATCTAAATATGGGATGCCCTCCAGACTGGGGGTATTCATGGGCTGATTTGTGGGGTTATTATGACGACACATATTGGGATGAAGATTGGTCTTGGGATTGGTGGTGTGAATATGAGCAGTTGCATGAACTTGAAGATTGCTACTGCTGGGGCGGACGACGCAACAAACGTTGTCCACGGCATCTCGATACAGGCGCAACCATTGGTGAGCGCCTGTATCGGCAATGGAAGCTAGGAAGCGACAAAATACTATATTAGGACGTACAATATGGTGATGAAACGAAAAGCATTTACGCTCATTGAGCTACTTGTCGTTATTGCTATTGTGGCAATCCTCTCTGCTTTGTTGTTCCCTGTGTTTGCACAAGCAAAACAGGCGGCAAAGAAAACAGCGGATTTAAGCAACATGAAGCAACTGTCCACCGCGATGCATATGTATGCAGGTGATAATGATGACTTTACGATGGTGAAAAATGAAGAAGAAGGATATGATTGGTACCCCTCTTTATACCCATATGTGAAAAATCAACAAGTGTTTAAAACACCAGCATATAATAGCTCGCCGCTTGATTATCCAACCGACTATCTTGTAAACGGATTATTTGCCCACGGACTTTCGCTTTCAGGCTTTAGTAATCCATCAAATCAAATTAATCTTGTTTTGCGAGATAAAACGGTGGAAGATACAGATTATCACCCTTGGCCAGAAGATGGCGTTAGTTGGGATGACAACGCTGCCTACGCAGAAGATGGAGAAAACTGGTTTAACGAAAGAATTTATCAAAGTGCATTTCTGGGTGGGGCGAACTATAGCTTTGCAGACGGTCATGCCAAGTTTTTCAGGTTTCCAGTTACTGTGGAAGGCACTTATCCTGGCAAACATAATGTCGATAGAATCTGGATAGAAACACATCACCATTAATTTTGTCATAAAAAGACATAATGCTGTATAAGAACAGTATTATGTCTTTTTCAATTGTTGGTAGAAAGTTTACGAAAAAAGAATTTGAAGATTATTGCAAGGCTATTGCTAAGCAATCCTGGGTAAAGAAAATCATTCTTCATAATACAGCGAGTCCTTCTTTGGCTCAACGCCCTGGTGGTGTTTTGACGGCGCAACATATCAAGAATTTGCATTCATATTATGAAGGCAAAGGCTGGGATGGCGGACCGCATTTGTTTGTAGATGCGACAGGTATTTGGGTGTTTAACCCACTTACAGAAACTGGGGTTCACTCTCCATCATACAACTCAAGTGCCTGGGGTGTGGAAATGCTCGGAAACTATCAAGCCGAATCTTTCACTAGTGGTTTGGGCGCACAAGTAGCTAGCAACTCACAACACGCGATTGCTTGTTTAGCTAAAATTCAAGGCTGGACATCTGTGTCAAACACGATGTTGCTGCACAAAGAAGACCCCAAGACAACTCACAAGACATGCCCTGGTAAAAATGTTTCAAAATCAGATTTTATCAGTAAAGTCAATGCTCTCATCAAGCCTGCTGACATTGAAGTCCCTAAAATTTCTGTAGTTGCAAACGGAAAAATTATTGATGGAGCATATCAAGATGAAAAAGGGTTGACATTTGTGCCGCTTCGCACATTGTGTGACGCCACGGGTTTGACAATCAAATATGACGGCACAAAAAATCAAGTCACCGTAGAAAATCCAAATGGCAGTTGATTTTTCCTCATAAACGAGGATATAATGGTATACTTCTAGACAGAGGAACACGAAATGAAGAGTTATTATTACTATACCGTGGGTGTTAGCCTCTACTCAAGCTTCTAACGAGCAGCCGTGAGTAGGGCGAAACGCCCTTTTGAAACTCACGGCGCATTTATTTACAGCCTTGCGCCTCTCATCATCACACGATAAAATATGGCGCATACGCCCGAACGGATTTGGGGCGGGACTGTAAATCCTGTTAACCATCAACTGGGTTCGACTCCCAGATGCGCCTCCAAAATGGATGTATCGCATAGCGGCAATTGCTGGAGGCTGTAACCCTCCCCTCGTAAGAGTTCGCAGGTTCGAGTCCTGCTACATCTACCAAAATTTGGGGTAGTATGCAAGCGGCAAAGCATAGCGTCTGTAAAACGTGCGCCTATTGGCTTCGTGGGTTCGAGTCCCACCTACCCCACCAGAATTATGTTACAAGGTGGGTAATGTGTATGCATTGAATAATATACCACTATGGAAACAAAAATTTGTTCTACTTGTGGTGTTGAGCGCAGTTTAGGTTGGTTTGCTAAAATCAAAAAAAATAACAAAGAATATAGGCGAAACAAATGTCAAATGTGCAGAGACCCAAAGATATATCAGAAAAGTGCGCAGCGACAAAAGGTTAGACGATTAAATCCTCTTGAAAGAGCGACGTTTATTTTAGTTGATTCTCGCAGAGAGGATAAGAAAAAAAACCGCGATAACGACTTGACAAAAGAATACATTCAAGAACTGATTGATAATGGTTGTTTTTATTGTGGTCGCTCTAATCATAAAATGACGCTAGATAGAGTGGATAATCAAATAGGTCATATGCAAACAAATGTTGTTCCATCGTGTATTCAGTGTAATTATATACGAAGAGACATGCCGTGGGAAGCATGGTTGATAGTTAGCAAATCTGTGAAAGAAGTAATAGAACAAAATTTATTAGAGGGGTGGAAGGCAGGGGCATAAAAACTACTGCCCCACCAGATTTACAATATGCCAGGGTAACGGTACGAGTCTGTAAAACTCGCCTGCTTTATCAAATCATCGTAGTGGACTTTAGCAGTAAGTGGGTTCGAGTCCCACCCCTGGCACCAAATTTAATATGGAGCGGCTACCGGGGGTGGGAACCTGGGCGAGAAGGCGGAAAACAGTACGCGACTGTTGGAAACCGAGTGTAGCTACCGCGACGATTGTCTATCAGGTTCGAATCCTGACCGTGCTCCACCATTATTTTCCTCAAACTGCATGATTGTGCTATAATGTATTATGCCAGAAACCTATCGCCACAACGCCTGTCGTGTCTCTGACAGTCGCACAGCACCGCGACGTTTTAAAGACAGTATTGGATTTGTTGACTTGCTTGAAGAACGAGATTTCACTTGTAATAAATGCCACCTGCAATGTATTGAACACAAAATTGGGGAGCATGGACAAACTTATTACACAGAATATTGGAATTCTCCGCACAGCTATTGGGTGTGCAAGTTCCGCCAAATATTAATCAAGCGGGGAAAGCAAACATGGATTAAAAAATTCGCAAAATGGTATTTAACAAAGTATGACTGCATGGTTTCTAGTGCAGTTGTGGAACGGGTGTAAAGACATGGGAATATTTCTTATCGCAGTTATTGCATTTCTTTTTACTTATATGGGCGGTTATTTAGCTTCCAGGGTAAAAGATGATAAGCATATTTTGATTTCATTCAGTGCTGGGGCGATGCTCACCGTTGCACTATTTGACTTGTTGCCAGAAAGCTTTGAAGCGCTTGGGAGCCTACAGAAAGTCACATTGACAATGATTGTCGGATTCTGTGTCTATTTCTTACTCAATAATTATCTGGCAATGACTGCACATAAAAAAGACGATGTGTGTCATAATGAAAATCATCACCACCACCACAATTTTAACATTTTTGGTTTGATGCTACATAGTTTGTTTGACGGACTTGCTATTGGTTTTAGTTTTCAGGCATCACCAGCACTTGGATTAAGTGTTGCAGCGGGTGTTTTAGCGCACAGATTTTCAGATGGTATCAATACAGTGGCGCTTTCCTTAAAGAACGGTGCGAATGGTTGGCGATGGATACACTGGAATGCATTGGCTCCAGTTGTTGGTATCGCTGTGGGTTATTTTACAGTTGTGCCAGAAAACATCTTGGGATATGTTTTGGCGTTTTCCGCAGGACTCTTCCTTTATATCAGCGCAAGCGACTTAGTACCAGAGTGTCATCATGACCATCCCAAGCTTGTCACAGGTGCGTCGTTTATTGCTGGTATCCTGTTTTTACTCGGCATTCTTTCATTCGGACATGTGCATTAATAGGAATGTTTTGTCTTTATGATGTAAATTAGACGACAATAATATATGTCTATTGAAACTATGCGCAAGTGTCGGTCTTGTCAACAAATTAAATCTATAGATAGCTTTGGCACAATACATCCAGAAAAAATTAGAAGGCGAACTTGTGGAGCATGTGAATATCAAAAAAGAAGAAGCAATGCAGAATCTTATAGTAATAAATTAAATTCTACATCTAAATGGAAGCGCGATAATCGGCGCTCCCCAGAGAAAAGAGCATCGTTTATTCGATATGACATGGTGAAAACAGATAGACTCAAGGGTAGCGAAACTGTTGACAAAAATCTACAAAAATCTAGGACAATCTACAAAA
>ERZ761597.144-NODE-144-length-15132-cov-3.820190_pt1 | contig 15132 bp, 20 predicted proteins | sample MGYA00433093_ERZ761597 | MGnify/ENA primary metagenome ERZ761597 (study PRJEB28899, sample SAMN03785557) | bioreactor sludge metagenome | biome: EBPR Sludge; feature: EBPR Bioreactor; material: 0.22µm filtered reactor supernatant | place: Saint Lucia: Queensland... | reverse complement strand
ATATTGTCAGAGGGAACGATAAAGCTTGACGAACGACTACTTGATGCCTTTTCGCCGCGCTCTGCGTTTACCTTTTCAGGGTAATTGTCTGGATAGTTGCCGCCCTCGGCATAGTCGAACGGGGACATTTCCTGATCGCCCGCGCCGGTAACAACACCCGCAATCAATCTGCCGACAGGCCCGGCAGGCAGTAGCGCCGGGGACATATTGCCCAGCGCCCGCGCGACACGCGCCTTTAACGGGTCGGTCCGCTGCACGTCATCAATACCTTGCCTCGCCGCGTCATAGACGCGGGACGCCGCATCCGCAGGATTTTCACCGCTGGCGGCCCCCATCACGCCACCCATCGCGCCCAAAACTTCGGGGGCGCCGAGATAGCCAAGGCTGATGCCATTCACAAGCCCGTCAAGGGCGCTTGTGCCATAGTTCACCCACTGGGGGACGGCGGGCGTCTGTTCTGCGTTCCCGCGCCTGATCAGCGCGCGTGCCAATTCAAGGTCTGTGGCGTTCATGCTATTAACTCCAGTTGCCATCCGGGATGAATGGGTCAAGCATGGCCGACCGCGTGCGGTTCAGGCTCAAATCATTCGGCGGCGCGTCCTGCGCCTGCTTGCGGGCCAGCGCCAGCTGATAGCTGCGAAAGTCCTCGTCATAGTCGAGGCCCTTGGCTTTTTTGAAGCGCCAGATTACGGAAAGGATTGTCAGCTCCTCACCAACAATCGACGTGTCTGTATCCACGGTAAATGCTGTTTTGCCGGTCGTGCCGTCAACCGCAAGCGCCCATTTTGTTGTAATGTATTCCAGCGCAATCGTTGATCCCGCTGCCGGTGTGGGATGCATCAAAATCGTGTTGTTCCGCAGCGTCCATACCGACCGCACCGCCGCCACAAGCGTGGATTTCAACTTCTGCCATTGTGCAGGCGGATAAGGCCCAAACAGTGGAAGCCGCGCGGTGCGGTCAAACACGGTTTCCGGCACGATCCGGTCAAGATCACTGGCAATGCTTGACAGCGTGGTCTGCGTTTCGGCGGCAACTGTTGTAAACGTCGCCTCACGCCGCAGGGCCTGCCAGTCGAAAATGTTTTTCAGTTCCTCGCCCGCCTCATTGGCAAAGGCAAGCATCTGCTTGGCCGTCTGGTCCTCATTGTTGATGACGCTGCTTGGCGTGGGCAGGCCCACACGGTTGCACGCGCCCTGGACAATGGTGAGCAGCGACATGTCAGACCCCGGCCTCCATCACCGCGTCGGCGCGACGCGGCCTGCCGGGGCCACGCTTGGGTTCATCTGGCGCCGAAAGCCTTGCCTCAAGCGCAGCAAGCCGGGCCTTCAATTCTTCGTTCTCGGCCGCCACGGCTTCCGCTTTCGCCGCCTTGGGCTGCACATTGACGCGGAGCCAGATATCGGCCTCGGCCCGCAGCTTCGAGGCCCCCATGCCGATGCGCTGGCACGCTGCATCCGAAAGCCCGGCAAGCGCCTCAATTGAAAACACGTTGTGCGCGTTCAAAACCGCCATGGTGCGGGGGTCCAGCTTGCCCGCCATGTGGTCAAGCGGGGTTCCCTCACGCACGGTTTCGCCGCGCTGGTAGGCTTCCCACGCATTGGCAAAGCGCGCCTTGTGATGGTCCCTTGCCCGCATAACCGGGACCGCCTTTGCGTCACCGGCAATCAGGATTTCCACCATGTCAATTTTGCGGAGCGGAAACTTTCCATCCGCGCCCCGCTCGGCGCCCACCGCCTCCACATACTCACTGAAAAACCGCGCCGTAACGCCGTCATTCGGGCCTTTTGGAAGCGCGCTGTCGCCAAAATCATGGCTGCGCTGATAGCCGGTCTGAATTGCCATTGTTCACCCTTGAAAAAATGGCCGGGGCGGACAATCCACCCCGGCCAATGACGCCCGCTTAGACCGTATCGGCCATGTTGCGGGAAAGAATGCAGTCACAGGCGGCGGGGGCGCCACCTGCGGCCGTATCAAGCACAATCCCCTCGACGCGGGTCGTGCCGGACGCGTCATCGTCCAGTGACCCGGCCGTGGCGGACGTGTAAAGCGCAATGTCCGCCGCACAGCTTGCAAGGACATTGACTTTCAGGCCCTCATAGCTGGTGCCTGCCTGACAGATCCAGCCATATTCGTTGTCGGCAAACGCCGCCGTTGCGATGCCGATGGCATGGCCCGCATCGACATTGGTTTTCGTGCCCGCGCGGGCCTGAAAATCTTCGTCGATGCAGACGTAATCGTGCGCCGCAATGGCCCCATCGGCCTGAACATAGACCCAGCGCGAGTTGCCGGTTCCAAGGTCGGTCGTGCCGAGGCGTTCCTGCGCCGTGGTCTGGCGGTCAGAATAATTGACCCCCAGCTTGCCCGTTGTGGAATAGAAAGGCATGTCTGTTTCTCCTGTCGATGTTGGGCTTAGGCGACAATCACGCCCTGAAGGCTGCGATTGGAAATGGTCATGTTGCCCGCCCAGCCGACGAGGCGCACAATCGCGTCCTGATTGACGCTCTGCCGCTCGCCGCCGATGAGGGTCATGTTCCGGTCCGAGTGCGGCCGGAAGTGGATGTAGTTGGTGTTGAGGAAATACATGTGGGACGCGGGCGCGTCGCCACCGATACCGCCATCAAACACCACATCCGCGCCCATGAACTTCAGGCTGTCAAACCCGGCCGCGCCTTCGCTGACAGACTGAATGCGCTGGATTGCCTGAAGGCTTTCCCAGTAGTAGCGGAAATAGATGTTGTCCGCCACGATCAGGTCAGGCTTGTCGGCATTGCGCGAGCAGGCCAGATACAGGCGGTTCATGGCCGTCTGGATCGTTGTCGAGCTCGGCGTCAGCGAGTTGCTGGAAAAGTCGAAAATCTGGTTCTGCCACCATGAATAGGTTGACGAGTTGATCCCGCCAACGGTGCCGGTGCCAGCATCCGAAACCAGCGCCTGCAAGCCGCCGATCTGCTTGCCGCCCGAGGCCGTGCCGTCAGAATAGCAATCGGCGGACAGGTTGTTGGCAAACGACATTTCGGCGTTCTTGATGCGGGCTTCCAGAAGGTCGATGACCTGTTCCTCGCCGCTGTTCTTCAGCAGTTCCTCGCCCGAAATCGAAACCGACATCGCCGCCAGCTTCATTTCGAACTCGGCCGCCGTGATGACGTCCTGCGGCGTGATGTTCAGGGTTTCATACCCCGAATACCGCTGATAGGTGCCGTTCTCGGCATAGAACAGTTCCTCGACAATGGTCCGCCCGCCGTTGAAAGGCCGCACATTGCCTTTCTTCTTCAGGCGCTGAAGCAACGCGGTGTTCTGCGTCACGTTGTCGGCAAGCGACTTCGACCGCTTGCGCAGTGTGGTGGTAACAAGCTCGGTAAAACTCGTGTTGGGAGACGGCATTGCGTCAGCCCTCCTTTATCTTGTGTTGATGGGGTCAGGCCCTCGCCCGCTGTTCTGCGAGCGCGGCCTTTATGTCTTCGCGCAGGCTTCCGCCGGACTTCGCGCGGGCCGGTTCACCGGATGCCGCATTTGTCACCGACGCGCCTGCATTGCGCGCGCGTGCCGCCTTGTCCTTCGCCGCCAAAGCATCGGCCCGCTGTTTCTCAGCGAGCATTGCTTCACGGATGGAAGGTGTGGCCCAGCACGCCTGCTCATAGGCACTCTGAAGGTCAAGATCGGGATCAACCTGCAACAGCTTCGCCATGGCGCCTGAAACCGCATCGTAATGCGGATGCGCGGGCTTGCCGTCCTGGGCTTTGGCCGCCTTGAACTTTTCAACTTCACTCATCGCACCCTGAAACCGCGCGGCCTCCTGCCGCTGACGTTCCGATGCGAAATACTGCTGGCCTTGGGCCGTCGCCGCCTCAAGCTGCGCGATCTTTGCCTGCAATGCCTGTATCTGCGGGTCAACATACCCGCCGTGCTCCGGCTGTGGCGCCTGCTGAAGCTGGAAAAGCTCCTCCGGCCGCAACCCGCGTTGCTGCACAAACATCCGCACAAAGCCAGCCGGATCGTTTGACGCATAATCCGAAAGCGCAAAAAGTTGCTGCAACGCGCGGGCCTCATCCAGCCCGTTCATCTGGAACTGCTGGCGGCGCGGCGCGATGATTTCCTCAATCGGCGTGTAGCGCTTGCGAAGTTCGGCCGCCTCCTGCGCCCGGCGCGTCTGGTCGGCCAGCGTTTCCTTGTAGCGGCCAAAGATCAGCCCGCGAACCTGCGGATCAAGTTTGGCGATCTGCGCCTTTTCCTCATCCGTCCAGCGCCCCGGAATGTCCAAAGGGGCCGCCGTTTCCGGGGCCCCCTCGCTTCCTTCCGCATTTGCCGCCCTTTCCGGCGCTTGCGTGTCGATTTCCTTTTCCGGCGCGTCATCCGCGTCGGCACGATCCATGACAAACGGCATTTAGCGTCCTTTCATATCGCGCAAGGTGCGGGCGATGTCTTGGCGAAGACCCGGAACGGGCGGCAATGATCTTGGCGCCAGCTTCGGTTTCTCGTTTCCAACTTCAACCACATTGTTGCGCTTCAAAAACTCGCGGTGCGTTGACCGTGAGCCAATCTCCTTGCCGTCAATGACGTTCCGGTATGGCGCTATATCCCGCATGATCTGCGGGCCTGCCTTTGTGTCGGCATATATGCGCGCGTAAAAGTCTTCCTTCGGCACCAGCGTTTCCGTGGTCCGGTCCCAAACCCATGTTTGACGTGACATTACAGCACCGGCAATCCGTTCGGCGGCGCACTCGGCACACCGCCCGGCGGCATCATGGCGCCCCGCGCCTGCTTTTGTTCCTGCGCCGCAACTTCCTGCTGCGCCTGACTGATAAACGTCTCAAACGCCGTCTCAAGCTCGCGCCCGGCGCGGAACCCGCGCACACCGAACAGCAGAAGCTCGCCCATCAGCGTCACCATGCGCGGCTGCTGTGCCACGACTTGCATAGCCTGTTGCAAAAACGGCGTCACGGCTTGCAGAAACTCGATGCGCGCAGCCTTGTCCGCCTCTTCATCCGGAAGCAACGTCGAGTCGGTCTCAATATCCAGCCGGAATGTCCGCATCCGGTCGTTCTTGAGAATCTTGATGGCCGCAACATTGTCCGGCTCGGCTGGATCAACCGCCGCCATTTCCACAATCGTCTGCGGGTCAAAGTGCTCCACAATAATTTCCGCCATCATCGCCAGCGCATCACGGATCGCGCGCTGTATTTCCCGCTGGCGATCCTGCAACCGCAGCGTTGCAAACTGGCCCTTCAACCGTTGCGCCGTTGCCGTTTCGCTCGCCACACTTGAGCCGCGAATGATGTCGGACAGGCCCGAGACCTCATACAAGTCTTGCTTTGCGCTTGCTCTCGCCTGCCCGACCTGGGCCAGCACTTGCGCCAGCTTTTCGACCGGGAAAAATGTAATCGCACCATCAATGCCACCATTACCGGCAAATGATGCCCAGTCCTGCACCGGAACTAGCTGGTTCTCGTGGCTGTCAATCACGCGCCCCAATTCCGGATGCGCCGCATTGTAAGCGCCCGAAACCTTGATAGCGTCAATCAGGTTCGCCATGCGCCCGGTAAGGTCGTCAATTTCCTCCGCCTGATCCTGATAAAGCGCATAATCCGGCACGGGGACAAGCGAGCCATTGGTCAGCGTCGCATAAGCCGGGCGCGGGCACGGGAAAAAGCCTTGAACCCGCAGCGGGTCCGGCAGCACCTGAAGCGCATACTCACACTCCGGCGAAACCCAATAGACTTCGCCGTCTGATTTTGACCACACTTCCCAAACCGTAACCGTATTCGGCTTGCGGGAGCGGCTGTCGTCGGCATCGCCGCGCGTCGTTTTCGTTTCCTCGCTGAATTTCAGCAAGTCAGCCATGCCATCAAACTTCTCGCGCGCCTGCCGCTTCGTCATCATGACGCGCCGCGCCACCCAATCGACTTCCTCCCATACCCCGCCGGGGCCGTGAAGGAAGTCGCGCCAATGGACATAATCGACGCATACCTTTTCCGCCTCTACGGGCCGGAAGGTTTCTGCCATGAATGGTAGGCCATCATCGCCATATTGCAGCGCGTCCGGCGCGACCGGCCCCTGCGGGCCAAATGCCATGCCGTCATCCGCCATCTGCACCTGGTGCTGAATGGTTTCTTCCGCCCCGCAGGTCCGGCCGTAACGCAACCAAATCGTTCCCCGCCCGGCCATAAGGTAGTCATCGCGCATCAAGCGCACGGCGCGGTCAAAATTTGCCATCTGCATGTTGACCGTCACGCATTGCTCGGCAATCAGCGCGGCCTTGCGTGATGTCGCATCCGTTCCCTTGGTGCGGCGCCCAACAGCAATCTTTGGCTCCTGCGAATAGAGTGCAGGCTTCATCGTTTCGATGTTTGACCACAGCAGGTTCATCTTGCGGGATGAACGCCGGTCTTCCGGGCGCTCGTCGCGGTAGCGTTTTTCAATCCGCGCCACGCGCTCATGCCATGATTGAAACCGCCCTTCGGCCTTTGTGATGCGCTCACGCCATGACGATGCAATCTCACGGCGGCGCGCCAATTCTTCCGGGGGGATAGTGTCAAGAATGTCCATTAACCACCGATGATCGCAGGCGTCTGGAACGGATAGGCGCCGCCTGCGGGCAAGCCATCAATACGCAGAACCGATGCGATGGCTTCCGGCGATGCGCCCAAACCGTCCGGGTAGATGAACGCCTGACCTGCAAGCGCCAATTCACGGTTCGCCGCGATGATGTGCTCCGGCAGCGCGATCAGTGCAGCGTCCGGCGCTTCTGCTTCAATGGACACAAGCAGCCAAAACCGCGCGTCGATGAGCGTCTGCGGCGTGGTGAGGTTGCCCTCAGCGTCCCACTCCGCCGCTTGTGTCACAAGCGCAAGGCCGGGGAATACGCATGACAGGTTCCACTGCCCATCCTGCACGAATGGCGCTGGGAGTGCGGCCAACGCGGCGGCTTCTGTGTCAAAGGCTAGAAGATGGTCGATGGTGCTCATTTTCGCCCCGGCTAGGTCGTTTGAGTTTGGAGTTGCGCGTCAGTAAAGGCGCTGTTCCAGATGGCAATGCGGCTGATGTAGCCAAACAAAACACTGGTTCCGACACTACTTTGCCCAAATCGCACAACGGTGAACCCTGCGGCCAGTGCGGCGGATGTGTCAGTCGCCCCTGTGGCTGCGCCATTTAGTGACCCCGCGACGTTGTTTGTTTCAAACCTCGCGCAAACGGTTTGCGTTGTCCCTATCGCTGCGGTGCCGATGAGTTGGTCGGCTACGTCTACCGATGCGGTTCTGACAAACGCGCGCACAATATTTGTTGTGTGTCGGTGATATACAGCGATGTAATCAGAAGTTGAACCTTCAATTTCAAAAACCCGAGAAAATGTCGCCCCGTCATCCCCCAGTTTTTGCCACTGGCCGTATATCGTAAGCGGCCCCGTCAGTGTCGCGCCCGTGATGGACAGCGCATCAGCGGCGCGGGTGACAGAGGCGGTCGTCGTCGGGATGTAGCTGCTGGCAAAGGACGCGGCTTCAAGTTGTGCGCCCCAAATGTAAATCCCGGAGGTGCCGTCGCCGGTCGGTGTGTCCGTGTTATCCGCAGTCGTTACCATCACGCGAAAGCGAGGGCTTGTCGCCCCCGCCCCGCTGTTCTTGGTGGCTGTGCAAAAAAACCAGCCGTTTGCCAGTGCGGTGATTGTTGATGTTACCCCGCTCCCCACTGATCCGAGCGCACCAGTGGCCAAATTGAAGTAAGCAGCCGTTTCTGTCGCGCTGTCTTTTGACCGAATGATAATCGCACCCCAAGAAAACTCTCCGGCCTTCATAAAACACGAAGCTGTGTAAGCGGTGCTGTCTGCGAGCGTCGGGGCTTGGTTGACATTCGGCAAAAATGACGCCCCAGACGCACAAATTAATTTGTCAGCCGTGAGTGTGCCGTCTGGGGCGGCAACTGCATCCGCTGTGATTGTGCAAAGGTTTTTTGCCCAGCTCGCGTTATCAAACGTCTGACTTTGCAAGCAAAGGTTCGTCCGCGCCCCCTCGATCAGCACACCGCGATCCGTGCGCCTCAATGCGCCGGACGCAAAGGAAACCAGATTGCCCGCAAGGTCTAGCGCGTAGCCGGTGCTCGCGCGGGTAAAGGTCCAGTTTGGAACCGCTGCCAAATTGGCAACGCGGGCGCTGTCCCATATCGCGCGATCATTCTGGAAATCAAATGCCGCATAGGCGGGCGTAATGGCGTTTGCCCATGTAAAAGGGTTTGATCCCCCAAGGCCGCCAACTTTGCCAACACGCCCGACGCTTGCACGCATCAGACAAGCTGCCCAAATTCGGTGACGTTGAGCGTCCCCGCCGTTGCGTTCTTGATCGCCGCAATCTTTGTGGACGGGTCCACAAGAAAATACTCCGGCGTAAACGCCACAAGCCGCAGGCTGGATGTTGTGGCAGTAGGGTTGCTGCCAAACGCCACATGCGCGTCCGTCGTCGCTACAAGCCGCACCATCGTTGTGTTGGCGCCAAACGCGCTCGACTGTGTGCTCGTATCATAACTGACATTTTGAACCGTGCCAGGCCGCGCCGCCTGCATGATCTGGCCGCTCGGCCCCATTGGTGCTTCGATCATATCCTGTTCGCCTTCCTCGGCTCATTCAGCCGGAATGCTTCCTCAACCGTCAGTTCGTTAATGACATTCCGCCGGATCGGGCCCGGCCGCTTGTAAGCCTGCGGCACCCATGGCCGCGACATGCAGCCATACCGGCACGCATCCGCCGCGTGGTCCTCGCCATCGGTATCAATGTCTTCCGGCCGCGCAGTGTCGTGCTGTTGCAGCGGCAATGTGCGGATCAAATCCTTGGCTGTGTGGAACACAAACAGGCCGGGTCTCTCACCATCGCCCTTGAGGCGCGCCCGCACCTGATCCCAGCCGCTCAGAGCACCAAGCGGCCCTATCCGCTTGTTATCCGCCGGGCGGAACCGCGCACCGGCCCGCGCCATCATTTCCGCGATGCTCGGCCCGCCCGATACCGCAAACGCCGCCGGGTCAAGAACCCCATACGCAATGTTCTCGCCAACTTCGCGGGCGACAATACCGCTGGCCACTTCATCCGCCGTCAGGCGCAGGCCCTTGCCCTGCCCGTCCGCGCCATACCATTCGCGGTAAATCAGCAACGCCCCGCGCGGCATAACGCGCCCGTCCGGAAGCGCATAATCATCACCGACTACCGCAAACCATTGCACCGCAAATGGCGCCGCCGAGCCCCAGTCCATCGCCCGGAACCGCAGCCAGTCTTGCGGCACCGTAAACGGATCAACCACGTGGCGCGCGTAAGACCATTCCGGAAAGAACGCGCCCTCAATGGCCGTCCAATCGCCCTCTAGCCATGCCTTGACAAGCTGCGGGCTGCCGACAAGTTGCAGCCGCGTCAGATATTCGGGGTCAGACGCCAAAAGTATTCTGTTGTCCTGAACCTTCGATGGAATGAACACCCATTGATGACGCTTGCCGCCGCCGAGCTCGCGCGCCTTGACCACCATGCCCTGCGGCGCCGGGTCGATGTAGCGCTGCTTGATCCATGCCTGCCCCGCACCTCCGGGGTTGGCGGTGAGTATCATCTGGGTCGGGACACCGCCCGTTGAGCGCAGAATGCCGTGAAGACGATCTATCGGCGCCGGATCGGGATACTGGCCCGCCTCCTCAATCCCAACGTCCGTGACGTTCTGCCCCTGATATTTGTCCGCGTCTTCTGTGCGCTCTAATGGGCGCAGACGCAGACGCGCGCCGCTTGGCAACCGCAGGCTTTTCTCCTGCTCATTCGGCTTGCCGTCGAACCCGCCCCATAGATATTTGGCCCGCTCCCACACATCATCCGCGGCGGGCATTGTCCGGCGGAACAGAATGCCGTTGAACCCCGCGCCATAACGCAGGGCCTTGATTAGGTGCTTGCCGAGAACCCCGTCTGTTTTGCCGCCGCCGCGCGCCCCGCCGAAAAGGATTTCAGGCACAGGGCAGTCAATGAGTGCTTTCTGCGGCCCCGCCTGTGGCGCCCAAATCAATGTCGGCTCGGCCATACGCCGCTTTCCAGTCCTCGATTGTTACCGGCTTGTCCGCAATCATGCGGATCGGCTTAGATTGATCCCCGGCGAGCTCCACAGACTGCTTGGGCTTGCCATACCCGCGGCACAGCACAGCCTCAGCCGCCGATATGCGCGCGGCCTCAGGCGCAGACTCATCGCGCATGATGGCAACCATCACCTTCAGCGCTTCGTGCGTGTATTCGCGTGCCGCCTCAGCAAGGTCTTTGGTCGCCTTATTCGGCGTTCCGGGTTTGCGGCCGCTGCCCGGCGCTCTCGGGCTGCCAGGACGCGGGCCAGGTATTCCCACCATTTCCGTTTTCCAGTTATTGCAATTTTATAACTTGCTTACTAAGGGCGGCCCTTTGTGAGGCCCATGACGGCACCCTAAAAAGCGCAACGCCCCGCCGTGTTAGGGCGAGGCGTCTAACCGCTGCCGGAGCAGGCGGGGGATGTAGTGCCGCCGTACGCTGCGTGCGCGGCGCAATACTGCACCGTGCATTTGTGACAATAGACCACCTTGCCTATGGCGTCAAGGTGTGCTTAGGCGCGCAACGCATCGAGCCCGGCAATCAAGTTGTGCAGCACCATCACCTCGCGCTCGTAAATCACGGTATGCACGATTTCCCGCCATGCCGCCGGGCCTACCGCCATCATGCGCGTATAGGCCGCCATGTAGTGCCGCCGTATCGTGTCCACGCGCACGGGGTCCATGTCGGGCTTGAGCAACCGCCCCCCCCGCTCCCAATCAGCCGCGCGTGTGTGCGGCGGGGCGATGCCGTTGACCATGCGGTATTGCCGGTCAAGATCACGGAACCGCGCGCCCGCGTCGTATTGTGCACGGGTTATCTTGCCGCTGATAAGCAGCCGCCCTAGCGGGCATTCGTGCTCGATATGGAGCGCGTTCTCCGGCGTAGCGCCGCGCGCTAGGCGTTGCGCCTTTGCAGTCTCGCGCGGGTCAATCGGGCGGGCGTGTGATGCCCGCCGCGATGCCCTGCCGTTTGTCTCGCGCTCTATGCCCTCGCGCCGCTTTCTGCCTGCGCGCCGCCGCTGCACCATGTTTGCCGCCCATACCGCCCCCTGTTGATGCGCTTGACCCGCGCCACGTTATTTGCCTGCCTTGCCTGACCTTGCCGCACCACACCGTGCCTTGCCACCCCATGCCACAACTCGCCGCGCCTGCCGTGAATGGCGGGCGCATGTGTGCCACACGCCCGCCGCCACATCATGCGTGCATCACCGCATCATCCTGAACGACGCGCATCGTGCGTTTGGCCCCGCGCTTCGAGGCCTCGGCGTTGAAATACTCCATCAATTCCGCCGTCTCATCGTTCGCATAAACGGGGTTGCTGATCGCCTCCATTTGCGCCGCGCGGGCGTGATTGGCAATCAAGTCGTCCCACTCCGCGTCAGGCTCATCGGCCCCGAGCACGCGGAACGCGCCAAAGCTGCCCTTGCCCTTTTCCTGCCGGAAATCACCAAGACCGACAACAATGCCCGCGTTGCAAAGCAGTGTGGCGATGCCAGACGGCGACAACTGCGGCATGACAAACCGCACGTCAATTTCAACCCCCCATTTTGGCAGAAATGCGCGTGTGCGAATGTCCGGCGTGCGGTTGATGTCAGCAGACCGCACAACATCGGAGCGAAGCTGCGGCACGCCGTAAAGCGGCGCGAACTCGCCCGGCATGAAAATCAACCGCTGCGCACTTGTCTTTGTGATGCCAGCCGTTTCAAGCGCGGCCGTGCACATTGCGGCCTTCACCGCGACAACGCGCATCCCGATCGCGGTCGGCCCGGCGTCAACACGCTCCATGCTTGAGCGGAACTCTGTCACGGGGTCATGCTTCAAGTCTGCCTTTTCCGCCGCCGTTTTCTTGCCCTTGCCGGTAAGCAAGTGCTGCTTTGCCTTTTCGGCCATGCGGTTCTGAAAGAGCGGCGTTGTGCCGATCAGCCGCAGGCGCATTGATGCCTGTTGCAGCGCTGGAATGTGCAGCTCTGTCTCGGTCTCTTTGGTCTTAGCCATGTGTCGATCCCTTTCGACTGTGTGTTGTGTTGTTTGTTTTACGCTTCACGCTTTAGCCTGTTTTGTGTGTCACCTCCGATTTGCCTGCCTTGCCCTGCCGTGCCAAACCTCACCGCGCCACGCCACGCCATGCCAGACCGAGCCTGCCTTGCCTTGCCCCACCGCGCCGAGCCTCGCCCTGCCCTGCCACGCCACGTCACACAGCCGAGGCCTCCGCCCCGCCTGCATCCGCATATTCCGCCGCCGCCGCATCAATGCGCTCCCAAACCACATCAAGCGCCTTGACCGCGCGGTATTTGTTTTTGACCGCCGCCAAATCGCGCAACGCATCACGCACCATCTGCCGCATTAGTTGCTCGCTGCTCATCACAGTCGCCAGGCTGCGATACACGCCGCCACCCGGTATGCGATCCGGTGTCAGCGATACATACCCGCGCATCTTGACCGGCTGCGCATCCGAGGTGACAAGCCGCACGGTAAAACGGCGGATCAGGTTGTTTGCCTGCTCCGTGCGCCAGCGATGCGCCGCCTCGGTGTCATCCCAAGTGAAATATTCATGCAGCGCGCTTTCAGGATTTCGCGCCGCGTCAAGAACATCACGGGCGCGCAACGCGCCCGCCTCGTTTTCCAAACGCTCCAACTCAATGCGCGCCGCTTCGTTCAGCCCGCTGGTGATAACCGGCGCTGTGGGTGGCTGTGTCTCGCTCATGCTTTTTCGCCTTCTGTTGTGCGGCCCGCCAATCGCGCCGCTAACTTCCCAATCAATTCCACCCCGGCATTTCGCGCTGCATCCTGTTCCGCTTGCGTCTGCCCCACAATTTGGCGCGATGTATCCAGCGCCGCTACAAGCGCCTCGCGCGCCTTGATTAGCCCCGCGTGCGTTTTCTTGCGGGCGCGCCACTCATCGCCAATGTGCGCCATGATTTCGCCCGGCTGCGGCGCGAACCGGCACGCAGGCGGCGGCGAGGCGATGTGCGCGCGCATCCCGTCCCCAATCAAATCAGCGGGCATGTCGGCAAATATCCGCGCCCAATCGCTTGCAACCATTGCCGCCTCGGCCTCGCTGATCTTAGGCGCGTGATAGTGCGCGCGAAGCCGGGCCAGCATCACCGCCAATTGCCGTGCCTGCACCGGCACCATGCGCGGGGCAAGATACGCAAGCGCCCCGTCAATCGCCTCAAGCGTGCCCGCATCCTTGGCAATATCCGGCGGCCAATTGCCTTCAATCATCCACGCTGCCAGCCGCGCCATACCGCTCGGCATTTTCGACGTAGAGGGCGAGCCCGCGCCGGAATGTGTCGTGGCCGTTTTCGGGTTTTGAACGGCGGGCAATGCTGCGCTCTGCATCGGTTGAAATCCAGTTCTTTGCGGTTAAATCCCAGCGGAGTTTCGTTGCCTGCGCCCCGGTTTTCGCGAGCCAGTAGTTTTTGAAGCGGCCCAAACTCTCGGCGGCCTCGGCCTCGGTCATGCCGCGTTCGGCCGCGAAGTCGAAAAGGGCGCGGTCAGGTTCCCAGTCGTCGGGAAGGCGCGTCCCCCTCACGGCCTTCGGCCTTCGATCGAGAATTGCGGGAATGTCGGGATCACCCTCGGGCGGCACCGCTTGCGGTGCATCCTCTTGTTCCTTCCTTACTTGATAGTTTGATGGTGAAGGTGAAGGTGAAGGTGATGTGGAGCTTGTTATGGTGCTTGTCACAACCCCCGTTACAGAGCCTGTTACAACCTCTGTTACAGACTTGCGCGCCATAGCCTGTTTTGCCGCCCGCGCCTTGTCTGTCCTTGCTTTTTGCTCTTGCTTGCGCCTCGACGCCTCGGCCAATTCCTTTTCACACCGCGCGCTAATCCAAACGCGGTCCACCACACTGAAAAACCTTTGGAGCGTCGGGCGCATTTTCTTCCAATTCGATGCGCTCTGCCGCGTGATGGCCGCAAACTCAGCATCATCGTCACGCAAAGGCCCGCCGTTGCGCCAGTATGCCATAAGCAACAAAAGGTATGCGCCGTGCTGGTCGGTCGTTAGATGCGCCGTGTCGGCCAAATAATCGCCGATGTAGAGGGGCATAAAAACGTCAGGCTTGTTCTTCGCCATTAACAGCTAGCCTCCCGTATCACCACCGCCTCGACATTCGGCGCAATCACGCGATAACAGGGCCGCCCCCGGTCGCGCTCATCCGGCACCGCACCAGTCGAAAAATCCACACCATCAACACGCCAGCGCAGCCCTTGCGGGTCGCCGTCATCGCGCATCCTCCAATTAAACGAGGCGGCGCGCGCGGGGTCGCACGTCACCTTGCGCCCGGCCGTGGCTTTGTTCTCGGCGTGTGTGCGAGAATATTCACGCCCCGCCGCTAGCCGCACCTCATACTTTGCGCGCTGTTCCGGCGTCATCGCCGCCAGCCTCGCCTCTTTCTCCGCCCGCTTCATCGCCGCGCGCATCCGCGCCGCCTCGGTATTTGTCGCCGCACGTTTCGCTCGCATCGCCTGCATAGCGTCACGCTTTTTTGCGCGCCGGTCATACAGTTCCGCATCGCGTGTAATGGCGTCACCAAGTCGCCGCATGGCGGCCACAACGGTTGACCAACTGCGCCTCGGCCCGCGCAACAGGTGCGCAAATTGCGGGCGGTCCATTGCCACAAGCCGCGCCGCCATTGCCCACGCCATCCCGCCGCGCATCATCGTCTCCAGTGCCGCCGCCCGCGCGTGCCAATGCGGGGCCTCAACGCAATCAACCCGCGCCAACGTGTCAGGCGAAACGCCATGGCGCGCGCACGCATCGCGGCAAATCATACCCACTAAATCGGTTGCGCCGGTCATGGCGTCACCCCGCACGCATTGCGGCGCGAATAACATCTATTTTTCTAGCGGGGGGGCGCACCATCACGCGGCCTCGTAAACATCGGCCTGCTTGCCGCTTTCGTTCGCCCGCCTCTCGCCTGTCGCGCGAATACGGCCAAGCCGCACCAGCTCGGAAAATCGCGGGCGCACCGTCCACCATTCAAGCCCAAGTGCAACGCCGCATTCATCCGCCGTCATCGGCCCGCGTGATTTCAGCGCCGCAAACACGCGCTCACGTGTGC
>ERZ761597.140-NODE-140-length-15527-cov-7.488108_pt1 | contig 15527 bp, 20 predicted proteins | sample MGYA00433093_ERZ761597 | MGnify/ENA primary metagenome ERZ761597 (study PRJEB28899, sample SAMN03785557) | bioreactor sludge metagenome | biome: EBPR Sludge; feature: EBPR Bioreactor; material: 0.22µm filtered reactor supernatant | place: Saint Lucia: Queensland... | reverse complement strand
GCAATATCCGCCTATATAATCTGCTTCGGCAGGATTATATGTACTATATGCGTACTTGAAATCCATAGTCATGCATGCCCCTTCCTGACCCGCAATCCCGCACTCTTCGGCTGCAAAGCATAGCTGTTGCAATCCGCAAGAATGTACCACGGTGTCATTATTTAAGACACACATTATCGGGCGGGTTGATTGTCGCAATCCAGCATTCCATGCTTTTGACACACCCAAATTTTCTTCAAATCGAATAATTTGAATTTTACCCAATAAAGATTGTAAATATTCTTGGGTGTCTTGTTGACTACCATTGTCAACAACAATAATTTCTGCAAAAGGAGCGTGTTCAAACAAGCTATTTAAACACGCTCTTGTGTATTCGAGTGAATCGTAAACAGCTATCACTACAGACAGCTTTCTGTCCAATCCCTCAAGTTTTAGGGCATGCGCCACCTGCTCTTTTGCGAATTTCAAATCATTCATAGTATTGTCACTATAACATTTGTTTTATTCAATATGAGTTCTGTGGTTGCCTTAATTTCCTCTATTTGATTTGCGTAGCCACCAAGTCCAATCAAGGGGCAGTTCATCACCAGTTTAATCTCGGGATTTTCCTCGCACCAAGTGGCAAGCTCCGCAAGTGATTGGTTCGTTAGCTCTAAATCACCTTTGTGTCTGAAGTCTCTCTTAACCTGAAGGGCGAACACATAGAATGGCTTCTCTATGTTAAACATGCAGCCAACCAAATAATAGTCTGGCTGCACCCAGTTGTAACCATCTTGTTTAATTTGCTTTCCTAAGACTAGCGCTGCTTTGGGGAAGGCATTCTTAACCCGAAGCGCAGCGCCCGCGCCAAGACACAATTCTCCATTTGATAAAACTACAGAGTTGGCGCTAAAAACAACTCCGTCAGCATTTAAACGATTACAAATTTCAATTAAATCACCTTCTGCCCATTGCATTTCTTAACTCCGCAAATTTATTTTTCTTTCGTTCTAAAAAAATAGAAGCATCTTGATACATCCATTGTTCCAGACGAAGTATATCTTCCATTTTGGAATACCTAATATAAACTATATTATCTGTATTGGTGCCAGGATGCTTAATGGAAATTTTCTTTGGCTTAATTCCACACTGTTTTTCAATAACTTTTTGTATTGATTTTAACAAATCAATATTACCCACAATACTAAAAGAAGCAACAACACGAATGCCATTTTTTGTTTTTCTTCTACTAATTGAAATACAACCATCACCGTCAAAAACCCCTCTAATAAAATGAGGTGCCAAATGTTCTGGAACATGCGATGGATAGATTGCTGTATGTGTTTTAGCAGGGGAAGCTCCGTGTTTGCTCATTGCATTACAAATCTTTTTACTGATAACAACTAGCCTGCATTTGGTTTTTTCTCGTGGCTTTTTAGATTTGATTCGACGCAATGGACGGTTTTCATAAAAAAGTTTACTAAGTGTTTCCAAGATATAAGAATCTTCCTCAATCAAACTAATTCCTATTTGATTAAATCTTTTATCATTCCAGCCATCACTTATCACGAGTCCTAAAAAATAAGCTTTTTGCTCTGTGTCAATATTGTCAAGAATGCATTCGTCTAGAAGTGGGTATTTCCGTTTGCTCTCCGACAACGAACGCATGCAACCACTTGACTTTACACATCTTGCCACACGAGAACGATTAATATTAAGAATTTCAGATATTTGATAAGTAGATAATCCCGATTTGTATAACTCCACAATATTCATATTTTAATATTCCAAAGCTACTTGCGCAGCACCTACCGCCCATAACTAGCTCATTGTCTTTGTTTACAACAGAGTTTGCCGTGAACACGATACCATCGTAATCGCGCTCACGGCAAACATCTATCATATCGCCATAAACCCATTCCATTGTTAAATGAACACAAAGTAGTCTTCTGACAATTTTTTGCGCAAATCAGCTATTTCATCGAGATTGACAAAGATAGAATCAATGGCAATTTTTGTTCGCGGAATATCTTTGGTGTAAACCTTGTTGTCTTCAACACGCTCAACCATGTTCTTTTCAATCGAAATAGACATGTAGTTAGAAGTGTATTGACTATGGTCGCCATGCATCACAGCAATAAAGGTTGCGGTGTCTACTAAATGAAACGAATCATCATCTACACCCATTAAGCATACGAGATGAAGACTCCTTTCATCAAGAATATCTTCCATCTCACATGTTAACGGGTCAATCCAGGGGTCATTTGTCATAACTGCTTATTATACCCCAGGGCGAGATTCTCGCTCTTGTTTTAGCCTGGACATTACCAGTTCGTAAATTTTATCAAGACCAGCGTCATCCCAGGTGAAATCATTTACGGCAGTAACTTCAACAACATGATACGGAATACCCTCTCGGTCGAGAATCGCCCTTGCTTCGTCATCTTTCTGTCGCGCCTCTTCTTCTGTCTGATTACGCCCTTTGGGATTATAAGGGTGATTCTTGGTGTTTCGAACCAAGAAGATGTTTAAATTGTTAAATTCATTAAAGGCTTCTACAGCCCACCTTTCCCAGCTAGGTGTACATCCAAATCCTTGATACAACAAGCCAGTAATAACTGGCGAGTCAGTGACAGCGACATCTACCTTGCCCAAGAGTCGAGCAGTGCGATAAAATTGCTTGCCAGTTACATAAGGTTGGCAAAGAAGAGTTTGTCTGTCTTCCGACCAGGTTTTGTCCTTGGCATATTCTTGGATGTATTCGCAGTTTACACCGCTGCGCTTGAGACGATAAAACGTTCCAGAGGCGTGCGTGCTATTGTGTGTAAGTGTAAAATCACCGAGAAGATGAATGTGGTCACTGTCTATTTCAAATCCAAAATATTCCTGTAATCCAATACTTTTAACCGAGAAGCTGGTAACCAAAACATCTTTAATTTGATTTCTTTGTGTGAATTGTTTTCTTTTGATTTTTGTTGGTATGATGCTTAGATTGCCGCTTATGTTTACTATCCAATATTGATTGGTTACGCCTGTGTTGTGACATTTTTTATTCACAGAACGCACATATGCCGCAAAGCCGAGTGAACGGCACAAAGTTGCTATTTGTTCAATAAGTGTTTTGTTTTTCATTACGATTTGTGCGCAGTTGTTGGACACAAATCCATCACTATCAATTAATCCAGCCAACAATTGAAGTCTAATTTCGCTTTTATTATAAAAGTAATCATAGGGAATGTGTTTGTTGTTTTTAAGACCATATTCAATTAATGTTTGACGAATTGGATTTTTCTCCCATCGTTTACCATTTGTTATAGAGTATGTTTTTGCAAGACCATCTGTACAATGGGGTTTTAATTGCATATACATTCGGCTTGCTAAATCGGACAAATATACTACAACTTCAGAATCAGCAGTTGTAATTCTATGAGTAGATGAATGTCCGTCGCCAAGCCATAACCCCAAAAAATATGGTTCTAAACTAACTTTAGCCTCGGTAAATTCTATCAAATTTGCTCTCTTCAACTTAAGTCTTGCTTGAAGAGTCTTGTTGCTATCAGCAACATTTTGTGCAGACATAATAACCTCTGCTCGTTTGTGGTGCTTGTAGTCTAGCACCAATTTGTGGCATTTTGTGACATTAAAAGGTGTTCCCTTGCGCGGTTTTACTTCAAACATCTCGTCATGCCCGTGAAAAAGCCGCAACACCCTTCTCGGAGCACCATCTCGGCCCATTAATAAATCACCCACTTGGATATCTTGTGACATTTTAGTCGTGCCATTGTGCATCAATATTGGAGTATTTGCGCCAAAGCATTTACCCGTGCCAGGTCCACCAAAGAGGTTGACGATAAGTGTTTGTTTTGCGTGTTCTTGTAACATATATTGTTTATACAGCCCTCAATACCATTATCGTATTTAGGAGCCCCAAAACATATGTTCTTGAACATTTCCGCTCTTTCTGCGATTTACCAACTCAAACACACACTCTTCACACAACTGTAATTCTACCAGAGTGCCGTCATGCGAACTTCCGTAGCCACCATGAAATCGGAGTGTGCCATATGAAAAATGCGCAAAATCTGCGTGTTTCTCCCCTATAAGAGTAGATTTTGCACACAAATCACAGGTAACAGAAGTAACTTCTTCCGTTTCTTTCACCACCATCTCTTTAATTATCATTTTAACATCCGAAGCGCCAGTTTTCATCCAGGTCTTGTGCTGTGAGTATTTCTTTATGGTTCAGCAAAATCGCGGCAACAACGATTGCTCCAACAAGTACGCCGCACAAAAGATATTTTGATTTCATTTTCTTCTCCTAATACATGATATCCACAGCCAAGATATGAAGCCACCAACGAAAACCTGAGCCGTTTTTAGTATACCACACTTTCTGCTTTCGACTAGGATGAGAATTTCCTAGTCGTATTACGAATGAACCAATAGAAATTTTGTAATATTGAGGCAATCTTTCAATTTTCATTTTGCCATCTCCGTTAACTCTTCGGTTCGAGTTTGCAATGTTTTCTCAGACTCAACAATCTTTTCAAACACCTCATCAACATTTGATTTAGATGGTTTGCCAGATGTGTCAATCACCAAAACAAATTCTAAAGTTCTCGGGCGAACGCTTGGGCGCTGCTTAGACACCCTGTATCTTTGATATGGCTCCATAACACATTTGAGACTTCCAACACTGCCGCTTGAAGACAACAAATCATAAAGTGGGATGTTTCCTTCAGTGCTGTACGATACCAACATATAGCGAGACTGAATAGAGTTTATTAACTCATCATAAGCCATCGAAGAAGTTTTGGTGGAGTTGTATTCTGAGCGCCGCGAATCTTGCCAGTCAGTCCTAATAGCCGATTTACGCCCACTAGAGATATATTCTGGTGTCTCTGGCTTATCCCACAGAGCAATACTATTCAATACATGATAGTTGCTGCCATATGAATGCTGATTATAGGGAGGGTCAAGATATACAACATCCAAATTGGCATCTCGTAAATCATAAGCTAAAGTTAACGCATCTTGACAAAAAGCCACATTCTGTTTTTTGTTGTCAAAAAGAATAGGTTTTTGCAAAGCGATACAACTTTTAATTCTATTCAACCCAGTTTTAGTTCCGCCGCCAAATCCCGCATGAAAAGCATTAAACAAACCACTCGTGTTTGATACATAACTTGCTGAATATAGCAACGGTGCTATAAGATATGACAACTCATCAGAGTCAATCTGTCCATCAGAATACCATTCTTGAATTTGGCACCGCATCGCATCAATAAGCATGCCGTTTTCTCTTGTGAAAAACAATCGCTCACGGGACAAATCTGGGTTGTCATCATCATCAGGACACAGGTAAGTTGTTACCCAGTCTTCTTTGGGATGGATGTTGTTTAGAATATCAAAGACTTTATCAGCGCCGCCAAGCATGGAAAATTCTGGCTCTTTATTGAGTGTGATGAAACAGCGATTAAGATGCCATGCGTATGGCTCCCAGTCATTAACAAAAGTTTGAAAACCAAATTCTTTAGCCATTCTTGCAACAACTGTACTGCCAGAAAACATATCCAAGAATTTGCCGTTTTGTAATCCAGTCTCGCGCAAGCCGTCAATAATCAACGGCAAAAGCTTTCTTTTGTTACCAATATACGGAATTAGTTGTGAGAAAGCAAAAGCATCTGTGTTTTGTGCCGAATGCAGCTTAGAGTGATAGGTAAAGTAAACTTTGCTCTTGTCGTATAAATCCATCATTTCACCAATAATGGATTTATACAATTCTAATCTTCATTTTCCATGTCAACAATGGTATTTGCCAAAGAATGGTGGCAATCACCTAAATAATGGATGCGCCCATCAGTAATAAAAATATGACATGTCCGGCCAAGTGACGCACCAGTTACTATCGAGGGTGTAAATGTTGGTGAGTCTAAATTACCATTAAACTGCCAACGTCCATCCCTTGGAACTTGATGGTACTCTTGGCAACCGGGGCAGTAAAACAGATAAGCGTCAACCGCTGTTCTGAGCTTTGCGGAAATCATCAAGCCAATTTTTCCCGAAAGCTTCTTTTGTTGCCTCTTCCATTTCTTCGGCAGAAAGTCTGCTGGCAAGAGCAAACACCAGTTTTTCGGCAACCCCCATATTGACTTCTAATATGATTTGCTCGCTGCCAATCACAAACCCAAGTTTTACAGGGGAAACCAATGGCTCCCCTGTAATGTCGCACACGCGGATTGTTTTAACGCCCATGTTTATTTATTGAATTTTTTAGATTTAATTTTAATAGTGAGACCTGCTAGAAACGAGCGCTGTGCATTGTGCTTTCCCTTGTCCACAACTGTGATAGACACCAAGTCTTGTTCTAAAAATTCTGAAGGAAGTGTGACGGTTTGCATGTCCAGAAACATCTCCCAGTTAGCTTCTTGCTTTGGAAGTTGCATTAATGGTCTAGACCAAACAACGACAGTTGGCGGAACGATGGTGCTAAACTTACTCGTGCGCATATCACGAATATCCTTGTTCACCACCAATTCTTTGCGATAGAATGCTCCGTTTGAACCACGAAACTCCAAGAATGTAGTTCCGGTTGCTCCTGTGGCATACGTGAGCCCCATGATAGTTTTAATCTCTAAAACACCGGACATCTTAACAGGAGCAACAAGTTTGTGCTCGTTATCATCTTGAAAGTCATTTGCATCCCATGTATTGTTGTTTTCTGGCACATAAAACGGAACACCGCCAAAAAGAAATGCACCGCCCTCAGTTACCTTCACCTCGCCGCGCTTAATAGTTTCATCTGGATTACCTACATTGTTAAGTTGTGACAAAACCTTTTTCAGCGTTGTGTTACCCTTGAATACAACCGGAACATATACTCCATCACTCGCGCTGTATACATCAGGTTTAGATGGCTTAGGGTCTAATTCCTTAGCTTTATTCTCGTTCTGCGATATATTGTTGATGGTTTCATTATTGATAATATCACCATACAATATATAGTAGCTGGGCTGAACAATTACCAGTGGGTTTACAAAAAGAGTTTCAAACAACGGTTTTGCAATTGGTTTATCTGTTTGCTCAGGCGCGGGCATGGGGTCTGATTCAAAGTTATAGACGACAATGCTGTTCAGAGCATAAGAAAATGATACATTATCGACACCCATTTGCCATCGACTAAAGATTCTATGAGCATTTGGGTCTTTACTGATGGTACCAGCGTAAATTCGCAAATTTTTAAGAGTAGCATTTTGATATTGAGCCACCCACTCAGCAAGAGGTAAAACAACCCCTGAGCCGTCTTGATTATTGTACCACTTACCTAAAAGTGGATTCCACGATGTCCAGCGACCAGTTGGGACATTGCCTTGTAAACCTGGGGAGTATTGCAGATAAAAACCATTGGGTTTTCCTGGCACATCAAGATAAATACGCATTTCTGGAGCGATTTGAATATCGCCGCGTCCTGGAATCGTCGGCGTAAAGGTATCATAACCAATCCTGGTGATACTCGCAAGAGGAACGCCCTTGAACGCATCGGTTTCAGCATAAGGAACCCCGTCACATTCACCAGTATACATCCAGTAGTCTCCTGTGCCGAGATTTGGGGCATTTCGATTATATCCCAGCAGCCATGATACGGTTTTGCTAGAGCCCTGTACGCCAAACACCCATCCATTGGGATTTTTGGGCGTAACAATGATTTCTTCACTATGGGCTAATCCAATCAGCGCCATTAGTAACGACAAACTTGCAATGAGATGTTTCATATCTTTATATCTCCTAACTACAATATTGAGGAATTTTAATTTTGAGGAAAATTACGGCAATCCGTAGGTGATTCGAAACTGGGTGACAATCTTTCGCATAGAAATAGGAAGCAACAAATATGCTATGGAACGCAAACGTACAGGAACACCGTCATAATAAGCTTCTGCAATGCTTCCGGTCATTGCCGCAATCGTGTCAGAATCCCCACCCATTACAATGGCGCGACGAATGGCATCCTCGTAGCTGTCTGAATCTAAAAATGCCCTGATTGCTGGCGGAACCGTAGATTGACAAGCGGCAAAGCTGCTGTGCGGAATCAATTCTTGTACGGTCGCATTTAAATCATAGTCAAAATTATTGAGAACAAAACTCTCCACAGCATCTTTTGAATGCGTCGTCCTGGCAACACAAATAGCTCCAGCAATAGCCTGACTGCCCTTAATGCCTTCTTCATGACCATGACTGCAACAAGCAGACATAGTAGCAAGATTCAAAACCTCGGTGACATTATTCGACACCCACCCGATGGGAGAAACACGCATTGCCGAACCATTGCCGTAGCTATCGCCATATACACCCTCTGGCTCCCCTGTCCATGCTGAAAACCCCCTGCCATAGCCACGATTGGGAAAACGCTTGTGAAACTCTTTGTATTCTGATGCAAAAAGGTCTACATTGAGATTCTTGATGCCGTTGTTCTTTAGAAGCGCACTGGCGGTGGCAATGGTGAGAACACTGTCGTCTGTAAAGCGAGAGTGTCTATGACCCCACAGCTTGTAAAGCGGGAAATCATACTCAGAGGTGTTATGCCGTTCATACACACTTCCAACAATATCTCCGACAATCGCGCCGTACATTTAGCACTCACCATTTAATCGTTGATGATTTGCTTCAGCCATGTCGCGGTGCATTTGATAGCGCCAATCTAGATTGTTATTCTTTGATTCTTCTTTGTGTTCACAATCACAACACACATCACAGGCGCTATCGTAAATCGAAATGCCGCAAACCGTACAATGAGTATTCATATCAATGTATTATACCCTCTTGTGGAATGAGGATTAAGCCAATCATCAATTTTCACTTAGCTCTTCTTTAAAGGCACGTGTAGCAGCAGTGGTAAACATACCAATATACACCGACATAAATGCAATGCTGATGAAAATGAGGATAATGCCAATCACCCTGCCCAAAATAGTGGTGGGGAACAAATCGCCATAACCAGTCGTTGACGCAGTAACAATGCTATACCACACACCATCGAACACCCGCGTGAATTTATCTGGCTGAGCCGTGCGCTCAACCTCAAATACTAATGCGCCAAAGAATACCATCAAGATAAAGTTGAGCGCAAAAACTTGCAATATCATTTTGCGCATTTTGACAAATTCATCAAAGATATGTTGCGCCTTCGGGCTGTAGCGATAGAATTTTAATAAGCTAATAGTTCGACAACCCCGAATAAAACCTAGCCACTCAAAGGGCACGAAGAAGCCCAACCAGAACGGCAAAAACGACAACAAGTCAATAATAGCAGTCATTCGATATGGCCATTTTTTAGGGTTGCTGCTAGATTTCCAACGAACAAAGTATTCAACTGTGAAACAAGTAGCTATGAAGCGCTCAAGCCACAAAAAGATAGCTGGAGAACGACGACTGTTTGCTGTCATCAAAAAGTCTGTTTCAATGATATATAAACCGAATCGCGCCACCACTAGGGTTAGCAAAAAGCGCTCTAACCACCATGATAGAGGTTTGTCTTTGAGTTTTGTGCCCAAAACACCAATAGGTGCCAACATTAAATCGCCAATCTGTTTCATTATCCCAGAGCCTTTTTGATATACTGACTGTACATAGCATTTGACCATTCATTAATGGTTTTTGCAAAATAATTTGCCTGTTCTTTGCGAATTCCAATAGATTGGATTAGCATGGTAATTCGCTCATCGGTGGATGTTGCATAACCGCTCAGGGCATCTTCCAGTCCATTTGAGTAAATCTGATTGATAATCCGACCAATCGCCAATGCAAGCGGTCGTTCGGCTTTGAGCATCTTTTCGGCAAGGTATGCACCCAAATGATACCCATATCCAGCGTCCAAATACTTTTTCTCGTCAATCTTGAAATATTTAAACAGCATTTCTTGAATGTCGTCAGGACACGGCATCGGTTTCGCTTTCCACCTTCGATTAATGGGCGCATCCAATTTTGCGCCATGAGTATCACAAAGATTAAACTCGCGCCATGTTGGTTCAATAAATTCCCTGTGAATCTTGTGCAAACTCTCCCAGCAGAAAAAGCCCTCTTGCCAGAGCTTCTTTGCAACAGACAGTGATTTTTCAGCCTCGTAATCAAAACGCGCAACAGAAACCCTATCCTTTTCGACTGTGCGAATAACAAGAGTGTCAGTTCCCTCACCGTTGCAGTTGCAAAGTGCTCCTGGTTTAACCCAATCCAACGTCTCACTCATATTTGTATTATCGTATGCTTTTGGAAATAAAACAAAACGGGCTCGCTTTTGCGAGCCCTAAAAGTTGGTGGAGATGCGGGGCACTGCCTCCCCGTTCCAACCAGTTCGTACCTAAGTATTCACAAGGTTCTTCTCTATTGTTTTCTCATGGCAGACTTTGGAAGAGACCAACCCGTTCTGTCACCAGTTCGATTGTTTTTCGTCTTATTAGCTCCGAACAGAAACCTTTAAGCTTATTCAGATTTATCTACAATCCACAGTCTCTACTGACTCGCTACTGTTTCATGTCGCTGGTCTTACGCAGCGAAAGCAAAGTTTGTCTTGCCGTTTATTTTTCGCATCCATTTTTTCGCGGCCAAGGATACATCCGCGCCTTGAAGCTTGGGTCGTCAACTCGCTGTCGAGCCTATTCATCCCCATACACAGTTATTATACCACAATGTTTTTCGTTTGTCCTGTGATTGTGCTTGATTAAATGAAAATGGCTAAAAAATATTCAAAAAAACAAGGTGTTAAACCATTTAAGATGTAAAAAGATTGGTGTGGATAATCTTGAATTATATTGGCTAGCTGGGATTTTAGAAGGTGAGGGCTGTTTCTCTTTTGGCACAAAGAAAACTCCGAATAGGGTGGCTATTACTGTGTGTATGACTGACAGGGATGTTGTTGAACGAGTGGCTAAGCTATTCGGCGTCAACTGGATATTAGAAATAAAGAGAGGTAAGCATAAAACTCAATGGAGGACACAATTAAGAGGCGCAAAAGCAATTGAGTTAATGAAAAAAATACAATCCATTATGGGTGAAAGAAGGCGTTTAAAAATTCAAGAAGTTATTAATTCATATGACCCAGAGCTTTTTAAAAAGAAGCACACAAAAATTGAAGACGACGTGGTTGCGAGAATCTATTTAGAGTCACAAATCCCTGGTAAAACTCTTACCGAAATTGCAAATAAATATCGCGTGAGCGCAGTTACCGTATCTCATATAAAGCGAAACATGGCTCGAACAGAAATTACTTCCAATCAAGAATTTTTGAATCACATTTTGAAAGAAAATTAGTCCTGCTTGATTGATTTAAGGAACGACTTTCACAGTCGTTCGGCGGTCGATTATTTCCGCCATCCTTCGATTCAAGGTCGTTGTGTTCTTCACTCTCCAACGTCCTGTTTCCGTCGTTCCCGAGTGAGGCGCTACCTCACATGATTCTATATAACAAATCCCTTGATTTTGAGGAAAATCAAGGGATTTGTTTAATTTATTGGTTGATTACGGACAGGCTGTAACAGTGGATTTGTACGGATTCCACATGGATTCAGCACCCTTGTCTCGAAATTCGTTCAACAGGAAGTTGGATTTATAAGCCTTGGCGCTCGTATCTGCTCGTACAATGTTCAACATTCCACTGTAGCGTGCGTCAATCAGCTTTAACGCTTCTGCATCAGTCGGCTCCACTTCTGCTGTTCCATTCCACTTGAACAGGTAGGAGTTTCCTAAATTCTTCCAATACTTAGGATATGAAGAAGAACATACATCCAGCCCACCAGCAGGTGCTCCGTCCAAGCGTCCAACATATCGTGGAAGCACGTTGTAATAACTTGCATCCACCATAATCAGCGTATTACTAGGCTCAGCAATAGCCGATGCGCCCATGCCGTTCTGGAGAAATGCATAGTTGTTTACACCATAGCTGTTTTGACCACCGTAACTTCGGAAGTTAGGGCTAGAAGTTCCAATTTTATCGGTGCCTTCCCACGCTTGTGTTTGTGTTGGCGCAACCCACAGCCCACTTGACTTTGTATAGGGTCGAAGCAGTTGATTAAAGAATGTGCGGGTTCGTGTGCTGCTACCAAACCATGTGTTGCAGTTTGGGTTTCCAGAAGCTACACAGGCTGCATAATCAGGATTGGGGTCAGAAGTGCGATAGGGGAAAAACACATCATCAAAATCTTGAAGATACAGGTGCATAGATGTTCCAATCTGCTTGACCTGATTCAAACCAGCAGTCTTTTTAGCCGCTAATTTGGCTTGAGAGAAAACGGGGAAAAGGATGGCGGCTAAAATAGCGATAATCGCAATAACGACGAGAAGTTCAATTAGTGTAAATGCTTTGTTTTTATTCATAGAAGGCTCCTTACGTAAAGAATAGTTCCACATTAGTGGAACTATTCTTTACCAGTATTATACCCAGCCAGCAAAGCTTCTAGTATGTAATGCCACTTAGATTTTTGCGGGTTTTTGTTGCCCAAGCCAAGAATGACTTTAGCGCCGGGTGATGGTCGTCTGTCATCTTATCGAACAGACTTTCATCAATTTTAAACAGTTGAACTTCTGCCAAGTCATCTCCAGCTTCGAGTTCATCTATCTTAAATTCCACCACTGCACCAAACATCGTGGTCATAATCTTATCGCGTCCGGTATATCGACAATCTGGGACGATATTGGAGCAGATATATTCAATCTCAGAGAGATAACTCTCGACTCCAAAGGGAACTTCTTCGCTAAGTTCTCGGCACCAAGCGGCTTCTTTGCTAACATCGGTAGGGTCAACAAAGCCACCGGGGAAGCGCCACAGCTTTTCATCCTTCTTGCGTCCAAGCAGTACATATTGAGCCGTTGGGTCAACAATAGCAATATCCACTGTTGAATACACCATCGGGAAACGTCGTTGTTCGGCATACATAATGCCCTGACGAAAATCATTACTGGTGTGTGGCTTGACACTTACAGCGGCAGAAACATCTGTTAGACCAGGAATATCTTCCATGACCTCAACTTGATATTTGCCACAATATTTATCTGCGAGTGATTTCGCGGCATAAAACATAATATGTGTCGTGCCAGTAGTCATGTTACGGCCGATTGTTTCATCGAGAATAAGCGACCAGCGTTCATTATCCTTGATATGAACATGTTCTGCGACACCAGCGTTGAAAAGCTTCTTGTGTCCACGTAAAATGTCCTGCCGCTGATTTGGACGCAAAGGTTGCTCGGCGGTGCATGCGCCACGCTTCACGTCTAAAATTGCAAGCATGTCTCCGTTTTCAGGCTTCAGAGAATATAGATAATCTTTGTCTTTTTGGGTTAAATTGATGTTCTGAAAATAAGCCAACACCACCACATAGGTTTTCTGCATGTCTTTATTATACAGCGCATTGTGGTATTGAGGAAAAAAACAAGCCCCCAAAATTGGGGGCTTGCCTACTCTCCGTCAACAAGACATTACATACCCATCATGTGTGGGTTCATCATTTGCGGCTGTGGCGGCTCTTCTTCGTCAGCGATAATCACTTCTGTCGTTAGTACCATGCTTGCAATCGAAGCTGCGTTTTCAAAGGCAGAACGAGTCACCTTTGCAGGGTCAACAATCCCACTTGCGTGCATATCGACATATTCGCCTGTTCTGGCATCAAAGCCCCAACCCGGAGTGCCCTTAACAATGCGGTCAATCCAAATATCAGGCTTAAAACCTGCGTTGAGAGCAATTTGGGTAAGAGGTGCTTCAAGTGCCTCTCTTACAATTTTAACGCCCACCAACTCATCTTGTGTCAGGCTGGTGTCTTGAAGCAGAGCTTCAACAACTCCAATGCATTGCAAAGGTGTTACACCACCGCCACAAACAATACCCTCTTCAATCGCCGCACGAGTGGCGCTAAGGGCATCGTCATAGCGATACTTGGCTTCTTTCAATTCAGCTTCTGTGGTTGCTCCGACTTCGATGATAGCGACAGAGCCGCTGAGTTTGGAAATTCTTTCTTGAAGCTTTTCTCTGTCATATTGACTTTCTGTAAGAGCAATCTGATTCTTAATCAAAGCACATCGCTCTTCCACGGCTTCCTTGGTGCCCATGCCGTCAATGATGGTGATGTCGTTCTTGGTCACTACAACCTTGTTCGACATACCAGTTACAACCTCTGGGTCTGCATTTTCAAATGTTACACCAGTTTCATCTGAAATAATGGTTGAACCAGTAAATGCAGCAATGTCTTCCAGAATTTGCTTTCTTCGCTCACCAAAACCAGGCGTTTTAATGGCGACATTTTTGAACACACCGTTAATTGAGTTCAACACCAATCCGTTGATACAATCATTGGAAAAGTCTTCAGCAATAATAACCAGAGGAACACCGCGTCGTGGAGAATTCTTTCCAGCATAATTTTCCATAAATGGAAGAATATCAAAGATACTATTTACCTTTTTATCAATCAAAAGATATGCAGGCTTAGAGAACTCAACAGATTGTGACTCTGGCACATTTACAAAGTGATGGCTAATATATCCCCGGTCATATTGCATACCTTCGATAAGAGTAACCACGGTTTCTGTGCCGCGAGTTTCTTCAATCATAATAACGCCATCGGTGCCAACTTGTTCAATAGCATCAGCAATACGAGAGCCAACCTGCTGGTCATTGCCAGCAATAGTAGCTACACGCATGATTTGTTCTTTGTCGTCTACGTCAATCTTTAACTCTCTAATATGTTCGATAATAGCTGCTGTAGCCTTGTCAATGCCGCGCTTAACCTCTAATGGCTTACCGCCAGCCGTAACATATTTTAAGCCCTGATTAACCATTGCCTGAGCAAGAACAGTAGCGGTAGTAGTGCCGTCACCAGCAGTATCATTGGTCTTTGAGGCAACTTCTCGACAAAGCTGTGCCCCGGCGTTTTCCAACTTGTCTTTTAAGACAATTTCTTTTGCTACAGTAACACCATCTTTGGTGAAAATGGGTAATCCCCAATCTCGTGCCAAAACAACATTTCGCCCTCGTGGACCGAGCGTGGTTTTAACCGCGTCACTAACAGCATTAATGCCTCGCTGCAAAGCTTTTCTAGCGTCTTCTTGATTAACTATTTGTTTACTCATATTTTTTCCAACCTTTGTGATGTGTTCTATTCCCATTCAAAACATGACACAAGCCTTGTCTGGACAGCTTATGCTCTCTTGCAAAAAGAGATATATTGGTGCCATTAACAATTTTACCACTGGGTGAAATAAAACTAAAAGATTTTGCGTTCACCGATAAAAGCTTCAGTTTGTTTTCTTCAGACATTGGATGTCCAGAAGATGATGCTATTTTCAGTTTATGCTCTGTGGTTAATGGCTGTCTCTTTTTACCTTTTAAAGCTTGTGAAATTTTCATTTTTGACTCTTCAGTATGTTTTATACTTAACTTTTGTTCCTTTTTAGTTTTAGAAATCTTTTGTTTGGTGGTATCGGAATGTTTACGTCCATGAAATCCTTGAGCAGTCTTGTTTAAATTATAAACTCCACCATTTTTGTCATAGAAATCAATATACTTCTGC
>ERZ761597.137-NODE-137-length-15748-cov-5.150832_pt1 | contig 15748 bp, 12 predicted proteins | sample MGYA00433093_ERZ761597 | MGnify/ENA primary metagenome ERZ761597 (study PRJEB28899, sample SAMN03785557) | bioreactor sludge metagenome | biome: EBPR Sludge; feature: EBPR Bioreactor; material: 0.22µm filtered reactor supernatant | place: Saint Lucia: Queensland... | reverse complement strand
GTTTCTGATATCTTCCGGGTTCGAACCTTTTATTCTATCAAGGATACTTCCACCTTGACCTCCTGCACCGTATTGATCTGCTTCAAGCAGTTTCTTTACACCACCTTGGATAACCTGACCAGGAGCCGGTGGGCCTGCAGCAGTAGCACCAGGAGTGCCGAGACGACTCACATCATCATACTTATTCTTCGTAAGGTGCTCGATTGCAGACTCACGAGCAGTAGATGTATTCTTGAACATGTTGATAAACTTGTTCATCACACGGTCAGTACCATTCACATGTCCTGCTTCACCACGAACTTTACTTAGTCCTTTAGCGGCGTCTTCAATTCCCGTGTTATTGCCCATTCCTTTCATCGCACCATCAGCAATATATTTGCCGGCATTGCGCATTGACTTTACCGCACCAATACCCAATCCCATACCTGCACCGCCTGTAAGCCAACCCGGAAGGTTAGTTAAGTTACCAAGCTGAGCTTCAAATGGATGATTTACACCGAAAGGATTAGTATCCAGTTGTTGTGGAGTACTGTCGAGCATCTTTTGGATATTCTCCGGATGCGCTGATACATTATCTACCATTTGCTTAATGCCGCCGTAGCCTGCACCAGCAGCACCCCCAAGTAAGGCACCTTTGAGGCCGCTACCTAGGCTGCTCTTAACCTTGTCTCCAAAAGAAGCATTCTCATCGTCGTTATTAATGAACGAGGCAGCTCCCATGCCGAGACCACCGATACCTGCTCCAAGTGCAGCAGGAGAAAGAATTTCTTCAATACCTGCTTGTTTAAATAAATCTAATGCCTTGCCCATATTTAAATATTGTATGTATGCTCCCCTGTAAACGTGTCAGATTGTGCTCTCAGATCGGTGAAAGCTTGAGTGAATCTTGCGATGATCTCTGTACGATAGCCTTCGACTTTATCTTGGGTATCAGTATCAAATGGTTCATCACGAGAATCAAACTCCGCAGTATACGGTAGATCTGATTTAATCTTAACATATTTATCAGGTAATGTAAACTCTAATGCATCACCATCTAAGATAGTCCCACCTACATTAATTTCAGGTTCACCGAAATTACGCATGGCTTTCTTATCTGCCTCGGAAAGTTGCGCTACGTCATTAACGAACGTCACTTTCCAGACGTCGTTCTCAATGGTTTGATATACTCTGATAAGGGCCATATTTATTTTTTCTTATCGTCTTGTGTAGAATGTAGCAGTTGATGTTGTCTAAGCAGGTTCGAGTTTGCTTCCACCAACTGATTAGCTTCCACAGGAGCTAGAGATTGAGTAGCGGTAAGCTGTCTCAGGAGAGAGCGAACAACTTCTTTTTCCTTAGCAATATGGGGAGCAAGTCTTAAAATCTGTTGATAAGCTGAAAGGATCTTCTTAGGATCAAGGGATGCAAGGATCGGATCTGTCATGATCAGTTCCTGGAGCATCGTTGTTCTTTCGGTATTATCAGACTTTGTATTCTTGAAAACTGGAGATTTTGGAGCAGCGTTAGGCTGACGATACTTCGTGAATAATTCTTCGATAATCGACTTAGCCACTGGGCCAGCAGTCTTTTCAAGAATTTCATCGATATCGTTTGCCATTTCGTCACAGGCAGTCTTTTCGAAATCTTCAAGACCTCCGTGAAGAGCATAACCTGCTTGTTTAAACTTACCTTTCGATAATCCAACGTATTCTTCGGCGTCTTTCAGACTTGCATTGAGGTCGGCAGACAGGGCAGCAGACTTGAGCAGAGAATCAAACTTTTCCATTTCAGCGCAGCGGCTAAAGGCAAACTTCTGATTATCATGTTGACCTCTATCTTCCGTAAGTTCAGCCGCTTTATAAATTAGGTCAAGATAAGGAACTGCACGCTGACCGTATTCAGAAAATGCTTGTGTCTCGAATTCATGAAACTCAGAACGAGCAGCAGCAGTTTTCTTGAAATCCTTTACTAAAGAATTAAAGATAGCTTCAAGATAAATATCGTTAGCTACCTTCTCAGTACGCACTTCATCTAATTCTCTTTCAAGACGAGAAATATAATCGACAGCTTTCTTATACTGACCCTTTAAGGAAGTCTGGAAAGAATCGTAGTTGTCAGAGCTATTGCGAGCCTCTGCAGCAGCGGTCTTTACCTTCTTATTGGTCAGAAGCTTATTGTAATTAATCTTCTCATCTACAGTTGGGAACCACGAAGCTTGTTTTTCAACTAAGGAAGCGGTTTTCTCACCGAAGACGTTCTTGGTAACAGCAGTAATATCTGCAGTTACAAAATCATCGGCTTTGTTGGAAGCCGTCTTAAAATGATTGTAGTGTAGGGCAACGTTCAGAGCTTCCCCTGTACGCTGAATATAATTGTGATTCAGGTCTAAGTCTCTAGCTACCTTCTCTAATGCAGCCGTTGGGGTCGAACCCTTATTAACAAGAGAAATAGTGGAATCGAGAGCGAATTTAACTAATTTTTGCGGTTCCATAAACTTTATTATCTACTATCCAAAGTTTGAATTCAACTCTTAATTTAGCATCGCCAGTGTTTTATACTCTGGCGGAGAATCTACCAATGAATTCTGACGAAGTAGATCCAGGAATTTTCTATCAATATCTGTAAGATCTTCGACCGCTCCTAGCATACTTGCTTCGAGACGACGAGTCTGACTTTCAAGGTTTTTGGTTTTAGCTGCGAAATAGGTACGTTCAGCTTCTTTAATGTGATAGCCAGCTAAGTTAGTGACAACTGAACCATAGTTATTTGCGTCCTTTTGTGTACGGATGCAGAAATTAAGATTCAGCACATTTGATGTTACTGATTTACCGATGTATTCTTCTACCTGTTTTTTCTCTTCAGGAGTCAGGTTGAAGAAGTCTGTTTGTGCTTTTAGACCAAGTTCACCTAATTCGAATATTCTCTTATAATATGCGAAGTCCATATCATCAATCACACCGTTATTGGCTAATTGACGAAGGAATGTGAAGTTGGCTACTCTGTCTTTTGGGAAACCAGAGAAATCGAAGAATAATTGGCGAATCGCGGCAATATTCACAACTGGAATATTCCAACGTTTCGCAATATCTTGATCAGAGACCTTTGCGTAGATACAATAACCAATGAACTTAAAGATTTCATTGTGATCCTGGGAACTATGTAAGTCTAAAGCAAAAGCGATCGCTCGGTCATATTCTACTTGTGAGATGTGTTTGATTGCTCTCACTAGGAATTTATCTTGGATCTGATTTACTTTAAATGCGTTCCATACTTTATGCTTTTCAAATAAAGCTGGATCGGTATCTATGCTTATTTTCTTCTGTTTGCTTCTCTTGAAAGCCTGGTTCCATAGGCATGTTAGTTTCTTCGCGCGACGTTCTGAAAGCGTAGAGATGTACCTCTTTATTTCAGTTGGAACCTTATAGTTTAACTCATAGGACAGTCTCCCGACCTTGAGAAATCTTTTTAAGCATCCTGAATTAGATGCGGGTATAGACGTATAACCCTGCAGTTTTACACTTGCAGGGTTATACAGGGCTTCATAGCGCCAATTAGGTTTAACTCTCGGAGCCCCTGATTTTTCAATTTGACTTGGATTCAACATGTGAATTAAAGACCATAGGATTGTCTACCGACTGTTGGTTGCGGAGCCAATGGTCTCATTCCTGGAGCCTGGATCATTCCTTGCGGTTTCATTTGAGGAACCGAAGGCATCTGAGGTCTTGGTGGTTGTGCGGGCTGTGGTCTAGGCTGTGGCTGTGGTTGCTGTTGAGGCATACCCATTGAAGGGTTCCAGAGCTGCACCGGGCCATTTAAACGATTGTATGCATCATTCTCAATACGTTGACGATTGAGATAATCTTGATACTCTTGTTGAGCTTGTTGATTAAATTTATTAGTGACTCCTTGAATTTTATCACCAATGAAATTCTTACCGTCAGCACCGTTTACCCATTGCCCTCTTTGTTGGGCGCGGTTAAACAGCGATTGTGCTTCCATCTGGTTTCCTTGTTCAAGTTGATGGGTAGCGGTATTAATGTCATGGTCTGCACGGACCAAATTTGACTGGGACTGTGATTGAGTATAACGATCGCCCATTCCTTTTATGTAATCACCAAAACTGGTAACCTCTTTACTAAAAGGATTGATTGCGTTAGTGGCATGCGTCAGTGGGTTATTTGTAAGCTTCAATGCTAACCCCTTGGCGCCATCACTAATATTCGTCATGAAGTCACCAAAACCGGCTTCTTTGAACAAGGCTTCGGCAGCAGGACGACAAATCTTGTATTCCTGCGCTTTCTTAATAAATGCTTCTCTAAATGCTGTAGCGTAATCCATATTAGGCGTCCATTTCTTTTTCCGATACGTTGATGGAAAGCTCTGGAGACTTTCTCTTTAAGAATATCACAAGATCACCAAGGTTCTTGAATACGTTTGTCAGAAGCTCAACCAGTTCAGGTAATTCACTTCTGCCATACATTTGTTCAAACTTCTCCGTTTCCCAGTGAACTAGGAATAACATTCTACCAAGTTTGTCTAAGCAAGAAATAAAGTCTGGCATATAACCAGTTACTTTGCTTTCCGGGCTAACATACTTAGCAAGTGTAGCGATCGTGTGGGTGTCGAAAATTTCTTTCTGGCCAGATTGAGCAAGTTGGTTTGCAGTATTTACAGCTCCATCTAAACCTTTAACCTCCGGCATTTCTGCGAGACCAAGTCTTGTAGGATCTTCCTCATAAGACGGACTCATATGCATAGTTTCTGTATGACCTACTCCATCATATTCAGGTTGACCTAGTTGATTAGAGTAAGCTACTGGATCCCAAGGAGCAAAGGATTGATCACCTGTATAGGCGAGCTTAATATAACCTTTCTTACTTCCAAGAGGAGGGACAGAGTCAATCAATTCGGAAGCAGACTGTTCATCCATTCCAAGACGAGTGATCATCGCGATCTTTGCAGAAATCGCGTTGTCGAACTTTTTCTTAGCCACGCCTACTGTCACAAAATATTCACTACCATTATTAGAAACAGTCAGAGGATATTGTGATGTGGAGCGTAAAGCCCCAAAAAGGTTAGACAGTGAGCCAGGCTTACCTTGTTCGTAACGTGTTCTTTCTTCTTTAGCCTTTTTGTCCCTTTCGTCGCGTTCTTTATCAGAAGATTCGGCAACGGGGGCGCAACACTCACTGTAATAAGGAGCACGAAAACGCACACTCATAAGCTTGAATCCTTTCGGAACCAGGATAGAGTCATTTGCGTATTCTAACTTATCGCCAGGTTTCTTAGTTACTACTAATTTAAACTTCTTGTAGTAAGAAGATGAGTTAGGGTACTTATCTTTGAAATAAGAGTTTCTAGAACGTTCAAGCGCGTAACGAGGAGGACCGAATTCATCATCAATTGAACTTCCCGTGGTTTCCACTTCGATCGTACGTAGACCAGCATCATCCTTATAATTCATGGTAACTCTAAAAGGAACTGTCGCCTTTAGCTTATCATTAACTAGGATGTAATGCTCGTCGAATGATGGAGTGACTTCGGATAATTCCTGCATCATTCCCATCACGTCTCCAAGGTCTTTAATATCGTATTTTCCTTTAGTGAAAATATTCTTTACTTTTGCTCTATAACCTTGACCATCTCTCTTTGCATCCAGGTCAAGAACTAAAGCTTCATCAGTCGGGAAATGATTATCCAACTGCATTGGCTTAGTGATAATAAGAGCGTAGCGCAGACTACCAGTTTGCGTGAGATACGCGTAAAACCCTGAATCAGTCGGGTTAGTGAATTTTTCTTCATACTTCACAAGGCCGAATTTAGACTTTTCTTCTGCCTTACGCTTATCGATTACGGTGTAGCCCTTTTCAAGAACTTCACCCTTCTGCTTTTCATCCAGGTCGTTCAGCTTGTCTTTTTTAGTGACAACGCTGACTGAAGACATAGGAAGAGCCTTCTTCTTAGTTACCTTTGGAGTAACCGCTTTAGCGATCTTCTCTACTGGATAAAAGCGAAGAACAGATTCCGAGAATTCATCATTATCTCTAAATAATGTGTAGAAAGCTTGTTTTGTCAGATTATCAGATTCTTCAACGAAATCAATAACCGAAGCATAAGACACCTTACCAGTACGAGGAGGTCTTACAAGATCCTTTAACTCGACTGGAGACATTTTCTGATTAATTTGTTTTTCAGATTCCTTTGAAGCGTCTCCTAAACCTGTAGCCTCATCCTTCAAGAACAATTCAGCGAAATCCTCATTCAGAGGGTAGAACTGTTCGTTGTTCTTGGAATAAATTAAGTCGACACCCTTGACGTCCCCATTCACGAAGAACGCAGGCACGAAGAGCATCTGACCGTTGTTTGACTTGAAGCCGAACACCCCCAACGCTTTAGTACCGTCAGAAGACTTGTTGGCAACTTCAAACCCTACCAGGAAAGGAAGTAGGTTATACAGCTTTTCTTGGAGACGCTCAAAGGCAAGCTGAAAAAATGATTGTTCGAACTCAGCGTCCGGGCTGTTTGCTGTTTTTTCCAGTACAGCAGTATATCTCGGTGAATTCTTATAAAGAGATTTATGTCTGGCCATAATTAATATAATAGGTTACTTGCACAAAATTTTCAATAGTTTTATGCTTCCTCCTCTTCAATCTCTTCTTCTTCCGCATGTTTTGCCTGACCAAAGCCGACACCATAAGAAAGACCTAAAATCGGACTAGGTCCTTTTAAGTTCGAAGTCAGACCCTCGTTAACGCTTTTAATCAGGCGTTTTTCAAGGTATGTTGAATATAATTGATGTGCCCAATCTGGAACATGTCCAGGGACATCGAGTAGACGATGCATGTCCGGTTCAAAGTGTGGTGGATGATTATTCACCGTCACGGATTGAATTCCATGTTTCTTTAAATAATCTGCAACCTTTGATGTGATCCTCGTACCAACAGTATAATGTAAAACCGGGACTTCAAGATATTTTCCTTGAGCCATGTCAACACGAACCTGTAACGAATCAGGACGAGGTTTATAATCTTTTTCAATAGCTTGGTAACTGACAATCGAGTCTGGTAAGTGATTTCCAAGACCGTCGGGGTGAGTCACCTTAACGTGGTCAATAGCAGCTTTAGCAATGACTTCAAAGTTACGACGGTTACCTCCCATGCCTGACTCATCGAAAGCTTTACGCATAGTTTCAGCAAAGTATCTACGACCCTCACCAATACCTTTGTGCTTCACGATATCGGCCGGGTTAACAATACCATCAGACATAATATCGCCCTGTTCCACTTTATCTTGTGGTTTAACGAAAATGTCAAAACCTGAAGGAACGTAATGTGTTACTGGCTTACCGCCACCATGTATAACAATTTCATGACCACCCTGCGGAAGTTTTCTTACACCATGAACAGTGCCATCCGTTTCTGCAACAGCAGCTTTATTTTGGAAGGTATGAGGAATATTAGCTAACTGCTGGATAAGTTTGAAACCTGTCGCAACCGTTCTTCCAAGTTGAGCCGAACCTGCAGTGTGCTTCGTATTGAGCTGTCCTTGCGCCAGAGGCTCACCTAGAGCGGTCGCAGCCGTAACTCCGAGGTAAGTCCCTATCGCTGGTAAAGTGCCCTTCTCGCGCTTCCCTGCGCAAAGCTGGCATACAGCCCACGCATGGTTCCTTCTCGATGACTGACACGTCATTGGGGAACGAACAACGATTTCATCGAATCCTTTCGCTTTCAAATCAGAAAGCATAGCAGGAGTCACTTCATTATTCTTTTTATAAGTTCCGACAGCATGTGCAAGATATGTACCTGCTGAGTCTTTGTCAGATACAGGGACAGGAATTCCGGTGTCGGTTCCGCAATCGTGTTCTTCAATTTTAATAGGCATCGCAGCACGTGATAGCTGCTTGCTAAAGTAACCAGAGTCAGCAACGCTAAGCTTTGTACCAATAGCTCCCTGACGCGTACCATAACTGTGAAGTAAATATTCAGGGATGCTTAATCCCTCTGCAAAAGAGTGTTTAATCGGGTAGTCTAGAATTGGGCGTCCTTTTTCATCGTTCACAAGGATTACACCACCTACCGTTTGACGGTACTGTTGCATAGATCCACGAGAACCAGACGTAATAACTTTTGCAAGCGTGTGGTTCTTATCGAGACCCGCCTGCATCAGCGCCTTTTCGAAATCGTTAGTGAACTTGCCATAAAGTTCGAGCTTCTTCTGCTCTTTCTCTTTCTTAGTGCCAAGTCCGCGGTTGATTTCATTTAATTCTTTTTCAAGATTAGCAAATCTTTCTTCTTTATCATCCAATGGGCTTAAGTCTTCCAAAGGCACAGTTGACCCTTGGCGTGTTGAAGCCTCGAAGCCAAGTCTTGCTAAGCGGGTAACGTAGTCCTTGTAAACATCAGATGGACCTTCAGACAATTTATTAAACAATGCAGCAATACCCTTCTTATCAAGAGTATTGTCTGCAACGTGTTGTTTAAGATGGTCTGGAACGTTGTGCTTTAAAAGAATTTTACCTACCGTGGTGTGCATGTTTTGCTTTTAAGAACTCCCAGCAATTAGCGAATTTGACGTTCTCTCCATTACTTTCTAAACTTGAAGCTGAATCGTAGGATTTTCTTTCTTTGACTTTTTCGATTGCTTCTTCTACTTCTAATTCCTTAAAAGTGGACTCAAGCATCTTACCTTCTTCATTGTCTATGTCTTGCTGTTGTTGGGCATTATTGTCTACTACGTCACTATCGACGGTTTCGGTATTTTTGTCACCAACATTCTGCTTGTTCTCGTTCATAACCTGCATCACCTCATCAGGGGAGATGCCGTTGCTGTCGAGCGCTTTTTTAATAAATGGGATTAGTTTCTCAAAGTCCATTATTGTGCAGGAGCTGGTTGGGCTGCACCACCTCCGCCAGCCTGAGGATTCTTACCACTCATGTCAGGAGCTTGGGCATATAGGCCACCACCACCCATACCTTGAGCTGCCATCTGCTGTTCAACCTGGGCCTTTTGTTGGTCCATCTGAAGCTTTTGCTGATTCTGCTGCATCTTAGTGTTGTGGGTGTCTGCAAGCTGCTTAACCGCAAGAAGTGCTTTTGTAGCGGAACCACCGGATGTAATATCCATAAGCTCACGTACAGAAAGAGTCACCGTCTTACTATCGAGTTCATTTTCTGCTCTAACGTGGCCGGCAGTATTAGCAGCACCTGGTTGTTGTGATGCCTGTCCCTGGGAAGGATCACCACCTGCCGCTGCGGCTGCAGGGTCTCCACCGATGGTCGATTGCATTTCTCCACCCTGACCACCTTGACCACTCATTTGCTGAAGACCTTGAGCAATTTGCTGAAGAGCTTGGCCTTGTTGATCTGGGGGAAGACTTTGTACCTGCTGAATAGCCTGCTGAGCCTGTTGCTGTACTTCTGGAGGAAGACCTTGCACCATTTGCATAACAGCCTGCATCATTTGAGCATTAGGGTCCCCACCTTGTCCACCACCTTGCTGCGGTTGGCCTTGTTGTTGCGGTGCTCCTCCTTGCTGAGGTTGACCACCTTTACCACTTACAGCGGCTCCGCCACCTCCACCTTGTACTGCGGAAGCTGGTACGAATGCGGTCTTTACGCCTAACATTTCGTCCATCTCTTGAATATATTCTGCAATTTTCTTCATATTTAGTCGTAATCTTTTAGCCATTCGAAGACCTGAAAAACTTTCTTTTTTAGTTCTTTCTGTTTTTCACGGTCTTTGCCAGTTAATTCCTCAGTATCATCTAATTCTAATAGTTGATCAAGCCAATTCTCGACGTGTTTCAGTCTTTCTGGCTCGTCTAGCAACATCCATTCGGATTTGTCCATATCAAATAATAACAGTTAATTTCTTACCAGTCAATTCTGATTTACTTCCCTTTGATATTGATACGGTCTCCGGCAGAAAGCTTACCGTCTTGATAAGCTTTAATAACCTCATGCTCGTTCTCAAACTCAATAGGCTTATTCTTATTGTCTTCTGAAGACAATTGATACATACCCAGTGCTGCTTCGTTGGAAGGTGTGTAAAGAGGCGTGAAGCTTCTAACAGAAAGTAGATTTCTGCTTGGTAGCATTTTTTCTTTGATTTCTTCCTTAGCGTCGTCACCAGCGGGAGCCGATACAGATACCTGGTCACCATCAAGGTCAAGGTTAAACCCTTTAAACACAAGTGGATTAACGGAAACTGTTTTATCTTTAGGATCTGGGTTAATCTTCGGTCTAAAGCCCATCATATTAAATTTATGTAGAGCTGGGTCACGAGACATAACCACAGGGCGATCTTGCATTTCTTCGTGTAAAGACTGAACAGCCAACGGGTTCTTGTTCTTAACATATTCATGTGCAAGAGTAGCTGGAACACCTTTTCTCACCAGTCTACGAATAAGGAAAGGGGAAAAGATCTTCCAAGCGATATCCTGTGGAATAGAGATGTCATCGAGGTCAAGTTTCACATTACCAGTAGCTACACCACGAGAAATAAGATCCAGTGGTTTATTAACTACTTTAGCCTGGAACACAGATCCCTTAGCAGAGCCGCCATGAGTACCTAGCATTTCAGCAAGAAGACCCTTAACTGACTTTTCTTTATTCTTTACAGAGATAGGATCGCCAAGTCCATACACCGCCTTAACTGCATGATACTGTGCGGCTTTTGCTTTGTCAGCAATTTCCTCAGGAGCATACTTCAAGTCAGGCAGTTTCTCATTGTTCAGAATCAGGTCCTTGTATAAGTGATTAACATTCGCAGAAAGCGTAAGATCTCCAGCAACCTGTACTGGTCTATATTGAGCAGGAATAACCGGCACCTTAGAGATCATTAAATCCCTAGGATGCATATTGTTTTCCTTCAACGTATTCAGGAAGGCAAGAACCTTAACTGCGTTACTTCTATCAGAGATTTTACCTGACTTCAGATACTTCTTGTATTCTTCAATGCGTTCGTCAATATTAAGCGTGTTGAGCTTTCTTTCTACATCACCTGATATAATCGCTTTTTCGTAAGCATCCTTTGTCATTTTAAGCATACGACGCAATGGGTCCTCCGAAATTGGATTCGGTACTTTAAAATGAAGATCGATATGATTGTAGTTAGAACCGAAGATGCCTGTATTGTTAGGATCAAATAATCCACCTTTTTCAGGAATTAGATTCTGCCCTTTAACTTTGAAAGTCTTAGCGTTACTGACAGGGCCGGATGACAACTCTTCTACATCCTTATCTGTCTGTGGAAGAATCTGGAATACGTCATCATTACGGTTAACTTTGATGCCGGAACCTTGTAGAGATGAAATGAATTTCTCAAAGATAAATGGAACTTTTGGAGCTGGAGCTGGAAGACCTAACTTAAGCCTGCGCCAAAACTCATCATTCTTTGTCGATCTAACGGTAGCAATGTCTCGAAGAACCGCAGTAGCTCCATGTGAGAGAAGAGCAGTTGTTGATAAGTTACCGAGTCTCTTAGCAGATTCATCTTTCGCCTTAGTAGGCTGCATATCCCAGTCATAGCCGACCCCCTGAGAACGTTCGGAAAGTTTATCTTCAGCAATGTGTACTAGACGGTTAATAAATAAAGGACCAACAAGTACCTTAGTCTTTGTTCCGCTCACAGGGTCATAAATTTCTTCCATCGCATCGACACCATGTTTAGCTAGAAGTTCTTGGGTCTTCTTTGCAGCGGAGCCTTCGACGAAAGGAGTAATTTTAATTGATTTACCTAGCTTCTGCGCAACTTTGCCGATGCCTAGATTCGAAAGCATAGCAGGAGATACACGAGATGTAACCGACATCGAATTCAAAATAAGATCGACAGGTTTACCATCGTGTGTTGTAGGTGCCAGTGTGTCCGGAAGAATTAAACCAGTAACACCTTTATTTCCAGAATAGATCGAAAGCTTATCGCCTACATTTAAGGCTCTCTTTGTTCTTACGTTCACAGACAGCAAGGAACCCTGCTTAGCAACGTCTGTGACTTCACCCTCGGTCTCATAGTCCCAAGTCTCTGAAAGATCCTTGAAAGCGTTCCCAAGGGCCTTTGAAAGCTTACCCAGGTGAATGTCTGTTGTCTTAAGCGCTTTTGGAGCATATGCGACAATGATCGGGTCTCCGTGCTTCAAGATCGTTCCTTTTTTAACTACACCGTCTGAGTCGAGAGTAGCGAGCTGGTTATTATAAAACTTGTTAGGAAATAAAGACACGTACATGTCTTTCTTGGTATCGACTCCAAGTCTACGGTCAAGACGGGATGTAACAAGTTGTTCTGCAACCAATTTCTTTGCACCTGATTCTGTAACCACGAACGCATCTTCGAAATTGTTTGATCGATATGGCATGATCGCGGTTTTCAGGTTTACACCCAAAGCCAGCTTACCTTCACTATTAGAGAAGTTGCTTGTCGCGAGTAATTGATTTTTCTTAACCTCGTCACCAACTTTAACAACAGGGGTGTGGTGCAAGAAGCTCTTCTTCCCTGAGTTAAAGTTGTTATACATTTCCAACTTATGCTCTTTGTCGTGTTTATCCTTCACCGTGATGCCGTGATCATGCACATCTACGACATGACCTGCCGTAGGAGAAAATAATGCGGTCAGGGTTTGTCCAAAATGCTCCTCGAAAGAAGGAGCCCCCTTTACAGGTGTGGCCTGGACTAAAGGAGTTTCTCTGTTAACAAGCGAAATAGCTTGTACAGATGCTTTATCTCCAAGAAGTACACGACCTCCCGATACTCCGCCAATTCCAGGAATTAAATTAGAAGCGCTGCTCAGGAAATCAGAACCTGAAGGAATATAATAATCAGGCTGCTCGTGCTTAGATACTTTTTTGATTTTTCCGTTGTCAAGGAAAGTCTTCGTTGCCATAGAGTATTATCTTAATAGGCTTTAGGTTACATTTCAACGTAAAAAAATTCTCTCATAGCTAAAAAAAGGGATTTCCGAAGAAATCCCTTAAAACTAACACACCGAAGTTCCGGCTAGTGCGGGAACTTGTGATGCACGTTTTCCAGGTTCACCGGAGAACTGCGAGTCGAAACCGGAGGGGTCGGATCAACTGCCGGAGAAACCAGCTTGACGTACTCGACTGGGGAGATGAGATTGCCTTCATGGCGCACCCCAATTTCCTTCACTGAGAATTCGACCAGGTCTTTCTGTTTCCCACCGACGTTGCCGGGAGGAAGGACATAGACATGATCGAAGCCCTCGATGGTCCGGTGTACCACGGTCACCAAACCTTCGATTTCTGTGTGTTCATTGACCACAGTGGTGTCAAGCAACGGATGTTTGACGGTTTCCGAGACTTCCAGCTTCAGGTCTTCGTGAATCAGCTCACCAATGAGCCGAACCACGTTGAGTATTCTGGCTTTCCATCCTTTCTTTTTCTTGTCCTTCTCCGAGGGTTCAATGGAAAACGTGATGCAGCCGTTGTGATGGAGCTGCCTCGACGTTGCAATTCCCTTGAATCCGGTGATGCGGTCGGTGTACTCTTTTCCAAGAGGAAAAAGTTCATCGACATTTTTGTAGTCGATGATGAGTGTGTCTTGGAGGTCGATGTCGGTGTTCTGGGTATCGCTCATGTTAGTGTTAGTATCGTAGGGATGTAAAAACAAACAGGATTACTTATCTTACATAATACTATACCACTGTCTGAGCTAAAAAAGAGGGTTCTGTTAGGAACCCTCTTAATTGTGACTCAAGTATCATGACCGTGCCTCCCGTTAGTTGGCAGCAATCTTGATGGCCGTGTAGGTCGTCGGCTTGGCCTGTCCTGAGTCTGACCACCAATCAAGCCTGGCCCTGTCGCCGTTGGGAGTGGTCTTGTTGAAGACGACTTTCGCAACACCAACAATGGTTTCGACTTTTCCATCCGAGAGAACCGTTACCGGTTTCTTTTCCCCGTACGGAAGATTGGTTTTCTGGTTGACGTTGTTCAGACCATCCGCGGTCATGACCACGATCAGCTCGCCCGTGCCCATCTTGAGGGACCAGCGCCCGACGTACCACAGATCAGCAGGAAGAGTCGCCGCGTTCTGGCTCAACTGTTCATTGAGCTTTTTCACGAGCACCGAGTTGTCGCCGATCTTGCTGCTTTCTGCGCGGAGTTTCAGCGCCTGCAGGCGGGCGAAATATGCGTCATCCAGAATTTTGCGCTGCTTCTGCCACTGGGCGGTCAGCGTCGCATATTCCTGGTCGAACACATTTCCGCCGTTCTGGGCCGGAGCCATGACGGTGCTGAGTACGGCAATGATAACAATATAAGCAATTTTTTTCATGTTTGAGTTTGATTTGATGGTTTCTCTATCAACGTATCATACCATTATAGGCTTCTTTTTATGATGGGGGGTAGGGGAGGGGTTAATTGAACAATTAGCTTGATCTTGAATTCATTCTGAAATAGAATTGAGCAATATGGACGAACAAATCTTAACTAACTCAGAGATATTTAACCATCAGGTTAAACCGTTTATGCTTGAGTTTGTTAAAATGGCTGAAGCATTGGATGCCTCAGATGAAGAAATTCAAAGCGGTATTGATTTAATTATCAAAGGAGCCGCTTTGTCTCCTAACGCACCTCCGCTAAATGAAAAGGAAGAGCGTGTATTAGGTAAGCTGCAGAGTACTCCTGGGCTGGTATTGGCTCATGGGCTAGGAACCGGAAAAACCAGAACTTCGATCCAAATGGCAAACCAACTTGGAATGCCGACTAATGTGGTTGTTCCTGCAGCACTGCAAGACAACTATAAAAAAGAATTAGACAAATGGCTTGGAGGTCAGCCACCAGAGATTAGTATTGAAAGCCAACAGGCGGCGGGTAGAGGTGGTTTGAAAAACGATGTACCTGGCGGTTTGATGATTGTGGATGAAGCCCACAGAGCAAGAGATACAAAATCTCAGCTTCTTAATGCTTTAAATCAAAGTCAGGCGCAAAAAAGATTGATGCTTACTGCGACGCCTGTATATAATCATCCGTCTGATATCGCACCACTGATTAACCTGGCTGCAAACAAAAATGTACTTCCTGAAGACAGGGCTAAATTCAGCGACAAGTATATTGCAGAGCGCGAGGTCAGTCCCGGCATTTTCGGTAAGCTTTTAGGTATTTCTTCCGGTACCGAAGAGGTACTCAAGAATACTAAAGATCTACAGAACGTTTTCAACAAGTATGTAGATTATGAACCTGGGAATCAAGCTGTAGGATTTCCGAGTTCCCAAGAAGAGACCATTAAAGTTCCTCTGACTAAAAATCAGCAGGACATTTATAGCACGATAATGGATAAGGCACCTTTCTGGGTGCGTTGGAAAGTTCGTGCTGGTCTCCCTCCCAACAGACGAGAATTACAACCACTACAAGCCTTTCTTACTGGAGCAAGGCAGGTTGCTAACTCTAATTGGGATTTCATCAAGAATAAAAATAGATTCGAAGCACCTAAAGCTCAAATGGCTGCTCAATATCTAAGAAAACAGATCGCCGCTAATCCTCGTTATAAGGGAGTGGTTTATTCTAATTATCTTGGAAGTGGGTTATCTCCGTACAAGTCTTATCTAGATAAATACAAGATTCCATACGGTGAGTTTTCTGGTGATATGAATCCGGCGGTGCGTAATCAAATGGTTCGAGATTACAACTCGAATAAGTTAAAAGCTCTTCTTATTAGCTCGGCAGGAGCAGAAGGTCTCGACTTAAAAGGTACGAGAGTACTTCAAATTCTCGAGCCTCACTTCAATAGAGAAAAAGAAAAGCAGATTATTGGA